>MTLD01000370.1_pt1 | contig 74544 bp, 58 predicted proteins | sample 1982471 | NCBI WGS metagenome assembly MTLD01 (sample SAMN05712604, study PRJNA340218) | biofilm metagenome | isolation source: sample SPM anode biofilm adapted to -50 mV | place: USA | collected 2012-02-03
GAATTGCTGTCCAGTCTACTCCGGATTTTGCAGTGAATGGCAAAATTTATGTCATCGGCGGAAAAGACAGTTTAGGTGGAGACACCAACACTGTTTATGAATATGATCCGACAGGCAATACTTGGACAACTATGGCTGCAATGGCCGTAGCTTTATCTGGACAAGCTGCTGCCGTAGTAAATAACAAGATATATGTTATTGGTGGAGGGAATGCCTCTCCAACAACGTCCAGCTATACCTATGATCCGGCTGCAAACGCGTGGTCCTCATTTTCGGTAATCCCAACCACTAGAACACATTTCGCAGCAATAGCATTGAACAATGTTGTATATGCCATTGGCGGCATGAACTCTGTTGGTGCCTATCTGAGCAGTGTTGATCGCTATACGCCATAATTAATAACAGGTACAGTACAGTGTAGGTGAATGCTCAAGGGTATCGATACAGCCCCCCTGCTTCCATTTTTACGACAATTATAATCAAGGCTACTTCCATAACGGATGTGGCCTTTTTTTATTTCCACCAGCAGGATTTGAGCTATTGGGGTAACGAACAAAACCAGGGTAATTTACCATGATATTTTTCGACCCAAATCAATTTCACTTTTGATCTACTTTTGATTTGCATATTTACGGATAATTAAAAAATTTCTCTGCCTACCCCCACCCCTTCCATTTAATTCTGAATCAAATTCATCTCTGGAGTACAGGTCCGTATTTCGATATTTAAAAAAGTAATTGACCAGATCCGTCACCCCTCCCCCCTATTTTTACTTCCATTTGCAAATACCCAGATAACAAACACCTTCAAACAGAAAGGAGCATAGTCATGCATGATTCATCGTAGCCCGTAGCAAATAATCAACATCTATCTGCCAACACAAAACGAAAGGCGCTTTCCATAACGGATTGCGCCTTTTGTCATTTCAACTAAGGAGGAAACACCATGATCCCGATCAAGCCAACTATCAAACTATTCACAACCCCTGAAGACAACGGTGCCGGTATTCAGGTCAACAGCCTGATCATTAACCACTATGGGAACAACTACCATTTACCCGGAGGCACAGGAGATACCATTCACGTATTCATTCAGAGCATAGCCCTGTATGTCCTTAGCATAAATAAGATCAATGGAACCATGGGATTGAATGCTTTCATGGCATCAGAACCAGATCCGATTAATGGAATCTACATGCACACTCGCCAAGAGATCAAGGAAGCTCTTGGGCTTAACTGGGAGAGGTTATCACCCAAGGCAATCATAATGAAGCTCATCAACTATCTGATTTAGTACACGACAAGGAGAATTTGCCATGACCATCGAGACATTATTCGGACCAGAAGAGATTACGACCAAACCCAGAACCGTTAAATTCAAGCAGATCAAGGCTGTATATGAAACCTTCACTGTTCACGAAGCCATTACCAATTACCTGAAGACAGGAACCAGATTCACAGCACCATCTCAAGTATATGAGACATTTTCATTCCTAATGAAGGAAACCAAGGAGATGTTTCTTACCCTGCACTTGGACGGGAAAAATAAAATCATTGCAATGGATCTCGTAAGTATCGGTTCACTTAACCAGTCAATTGTACACCCCCGCGAAGTATTCAAGACAGCATTGCTCTCAAATGCAGCAGCAATAATTTGCGTGCATCAACATCCTTCAGGAGATCCATCACCAAGCAGTGAGGATATCAATATCACGAGAAGACTCCAGGAGGCAGGGGAGATCATGGGCATCAAGATATTGGATCACATTATCATCGGGGAAACATATCTCAGCTTTGTTGAAAGGGGGCTGTTATGAAATGCGAATACTGCAATAAGACAATTCATCGTGGAGAGACAGCACATGGATTCCGGTATGGGGCGGTAGATGATTATAATCAGGTGTTCTTACCATCCAGGGAATCAGCGTGGACAGTATTATGCTCATCATGTGGTGAAAAGATATACCGTCTGATTTATTCCAGTCTGAGCAATACCAGCGTAGATCCCACCATATATAAGACCCTCACACAGACCAAGTAATACCCCCTCCACCAACAGCACTAACAAAAAGTCAACCAATCCACCAACAAAACAAATTAGAGCACTGGGGCCAATAGGCTCTTTTTTTGTGCCTAAAATCTGAAAGGAATATTACATGTCAGTCTACAAGCGAGGAGACAAGGGCGTTTTCTACATGAATTTCACTGTCAACGGTGTTCGTGTGTTCAAAAGCACTGGTAAGTTTACAAAGAAGGAGGCCAAGCAGGTTGAAGCTTTGGAACGGCAGAAGCTGTTAGATGAAGAGAAGCTTACTCCTCAGCAGAGGTTATCGCGTACTCTGATGTCACATGCTATCGAGCAGGTGAATCAGGCTCGTTGGATCAAATGCAAGGACAAGACAGGAGCATATCGTAATGCCACCAGATTTATTACCCTCATGGGTGATATGCCGCTATCTGATGTTAATGAAGAAGTGGTCTACGAATATATTGCTAAGCTTGAGGCCACTGGAATCGGCACGGCGACAGTAAATAGGTATCTTGCGGCATTAAAGACAACCTTGAGGTTCAAAAGACAGCCTGCTGACTACATCAAACTTGGCAAGGAATCCAAGGGAAGAATACGAGTAATCAGCAAGAAAGAGGAGGAAACATTGCTTGCCCTTATACGGGGGGTGAAGCTAAACAAAACGAACCAATTCTATGTTGAGACTGCGGACCTGATTGAGGTACTGGTTGATACTGGCTTGAGGCTATCCGAGGGGATAAATCTGAAATATGCTGATATCAATTTTGAAACAAATCTCATATCCATATGGGTAAACAAGGGTGAGAAACCGCGAAGTGTGCCCATGACCAAGAGGGTAAAAAGTATCCTTAAAGAAAGGAAGAAGGGGGATAAGGAAAGTCCATTTACAATTACCCGCCACCAAGCCGGACATGCTTGGAATTGGGTTCGTAAGAAAATGGGGCTAGCGAAGGACAAGGAATTCATCATGCACGCCTTAAGGCATACTTGCGCAAGTAGGTTGGTAAATAAGGGCGTTGACCTCTACGTGGTCAAAGAGTATCTTGGGCATAGCACTATCCAGGTCACAGAGAGGTATGCACACTTGGCACCGGATAAATTGGCCCATGCTGCTGAAATACTTGATGAATACGAGTAGCAGTTGACGCAGGTGTTGTTTTGGGCTTGACGCAGAATTGACGCAGATTGGCTCAAGAATAGCAACCGTTCGGCTAATTGTAACGCAGGTAAGGAATAGCGCATAGTCAACAATCCTGTTGTAATTGCTGTTAATTTATCCAAGACTGAATTAAATATATGTCTGATTTTGGGGTGTTAGAGTGATTTTGATTCCGGCATTCCCAGGTTCGATCCCTGGCGCCCCAGCCAAAAAAAATCAGGTATTCATGTGCTATCGCTTGAATACCTGATTTTTTTTTGTATAATCTATTTTTGCCATATTCAAACTCCATTTTGAATATGGCTCTTTCCCCATTATTCGTCATGTAGTCCTGGTCCCCCTTCCTTCATACAGAGACACATAATGGAACTCGGTTGGTTAGAGGCATGTTATGCTTCGGTTTCCTTCTGTCGTGAACAAATGTGTTCTGATTCTGATTGCATTGGTGACGGTCGCCTTTACGGGTAAAACTCTCATCGATATCACTTCTGACCGCAAACAGGTGATCATTTCTTCGGAAAGGCTGTCCCGTGGCTTTGCCAGCGCCCTTAACGAGCATGCCATACGCACGTTCAGCAACGCGGAAAACACCATGGATGCCCTCATTCAGGATGTTCAGGGCATTTCTCCTCAAGGCATGCCCGATGAAGAGCAACTTCACCGGCTGCTTTCCGGTTACATGTCCAGGAACCCCTTCAGTCCCCTCCTCTTTGTTATCGATCCCAATGGCCGTATTCAGGCGGCGTCATCACAATATCCGGTACATGCGGCATATTTTTCCGATCGGGAATATTTTCAACATCATCTGGCGAGTCGGGATAAAGCTGTTTTTATCAGCCGTCCCGTTAAAAACCGTCTTACCAATTCCTGGCTCATTTTTCTGACCAAGCGGCTGTCCAATCCGGACGGCAGCCTGCGAATGATTGTCGGCACATCCATAGACCCGCTCTATTTCAGTGATTTTTACCGTACCACCGAACTGGGGAAGCATGACCGGATTTTTCTGTTCCGCAAGGATGGCGCTATTTTGGCTCTGGAGCCATTTGACGAAAAATTCATGAACAAGATGCTTTCAACTACCCAACTGATAAAACGAAAGCTTCCCGCAGGGACGGAGGCAGGAACGTTTCGTAGGGAGCATGGATCTGTGGACGAGACCAGTCGGATTGTTTCCTACCGGCTCTCCGGTCAGTATCCGGTTATCTCCGTTGTGTCGCTGCATGAAGGGGACGTGCTTGCACGGTGGAGGCTCCGTTCCATAAAAAACGTTGGAGGAGCGTTGTTGCTGGTAGTGCTGGTAGGCACGTTGGGTTTTCTTGTTTATCGTCAAATCGAGAAGTTGAAGCAGAGTGAAGATAAATACAGCCTGATCGCCACAACCGCCAATGAGGGGGTCTGGATGCTGGACACTGATGCGCGCATTACCTATGTCAACCCCCGTGTAACGGATATGTTCGGCTATCAGCCCGAGGAGATGATTGGCCGGTTGATCGGTGATTTCATGTGCCCGGATGAACTTTCCGATCACGAAAACAGAATGCGCTGCCGTGAGCAGGGAGTTGCCGAACGCTATGAACGCCGTTTTCGCCATAAGGACGGAACGGAAGTCTGGACCGTGATTTCCGCTGCGGCGCTTATTGATGAAGAGGATGGTTATCAGGGGGTCGTGGCGATGTGTGTTGATATCAGCGACCGTAAAAAGAGTGAAGAGCGACAGGCTCGCCTGGAAAGGCAGTTGCGCCAAGCCCATAAAATGGAGGCTGTTGGAATACTCGCCGGAGGTATGGCGCACGACTTTAATAACTTGCTCCAGTCGATTACCGCCTATGTTTTTCTTGCAAAAATGAGTGCGGCACCTGATAGTGAAGCGCAGGAGTACCTAGAGGAAGCGGATAAAATTACGAGCCAGGCCTCGGAGCTCGGCCATCGGCTTTTAATTCTTTCCCAAGGTGGCGTTACCATGCTGCGTGCCGCTGCTTTGCCCCCGCTCATCCAGTCGCATGTCAGCTCGGCATTGAAAGGGACACCCATATCCGGTGAGTTCGACTTTCCCGTAGATATGCCGCTTGTTACCATCGATGAATCGCTCATTGCTCAGGTCGTTTCCCATTTGACGACCAATGCTATCGAAATCATGCCACAGGGAGGGACGTTGCGGATTTCCGGCAAAGCTCTGACAATCCCGGTACGACATGATTTGCCGCTTTCTCCGGGCGACTACGTGCATATTGCGTTCAGTGATACCGGCGATGGGATACCGGCTGATAATTTGTCCAAAATTTTCGATCCTTATTTTTCTACAAAAGAGAAGCGAAGTGAAAAAGGTATTGGACTTGGCCTGGCTCTCTGTCATACGATCATCAGAAAGCATAAGGGCATGATCAATGCTTCATCGCTTGTCGGCGTGGGGACCACAATCAACATCTATTTACCCGTTGCCGGTACTGATGCGACATCTTCGCTTCCGTTGTAGCGTCACAATAACCGCTCTTCTCATTCCCCTGTATCTAAGATTTATTCGTTGTTATCTACCTATATGAAAAAGGTTTGCCTGCCGTGCGTATAATTCTTGTTGCCATTCATCCCTATCCCTCTCCCCAGGCGGTGCCGCTGGCCAATGCCTTTTTACAAAGTTACCAGCAAGCTCATGCTGGTGACGATACCCCTGTTGAAGTTATGCTTCGGGACTTTTTTCTCGGCCAGGACCTTGGTGGTTGCATTGCCGAGCTTACTGCCTTGGAACCTGCATTAATTGGCTTTTCAATGTATGTCTGGAATCGTGAGCAGTGCCGGAATATTGCGGCGGGAATTTTCCGTCAAATGCCTGATATCCGTCTGTTTGCCGGTGGCCCGGAGGTGACTGCCGATCCCCGTGGTTTGCTGGCTGACGACCTGTTTGACTTTCTGATCGTGGGGGAGGGGGAGGAAACTTTTGCTGACGTATGCAGGAGTTATGTATCCAGCGCAACATATTCCGGAATTCCTGGTGTGGCAACGCGCGGGAAAGACGGTCTTTTGCTGATACCTCGCAATCCGTCGGCCGAGTTGGATGCCGTTCCTTCGCCCTGGCTGGCCGGAGTCCTGGATGCCTGCAGCTATCGGGGTATCCTGTGGCAATTGTCGCGGGGATGCACATTTTCCTGCGATTTCTGTTTCGATTCCCGAGGTGAAAGCGGAGTGCGGCGCTTTTCTCTCGATCGGATAGAAGCTGAATTGCGTCACTTTGCCGAAGTAGATGTTCCGCAGATTTTTGTGCTCGATTCGACGTTCAACCAGGATGTCCGCCGCGCCAAGACGATCCTGAAGCTGATTAGAAAGATCGCCCCTCGCACTCATTTTCATTTTGAGGTGCGCAGCGAATTCATCGACCATGAGATGGCGCAGCTTTTCGGGGAAATTTCCTGTTCTCTCCAGATCGGCTTACAGAGTTCGGACCCGAAGGTATTGAAAGAGGTCGGCAGAAAATTCAACCCTGAAGCGTTTACGGACAAGATTGCACTCCTGAACAGAAGCGGGGCCGTATTCGGTTTCGATCTGATGTACGGGCTGCCCGACGATACCATGCAAGGTTTCCGTGAGAGCATCGATTTTGCCCTGGCGCTTTATCCGAACCATGTGGATGTCTTCCCCCTGGCGATCCTGCCCGGAACTGCCTTGGCTGCCCGCAGCCATGCCATGGATTTGCAACATCTATCCGATCCACCCTATACACTGCTTTCGACGCCAACCTTCAGCGAGGCAGACCTGATGGAGGCGCGGCGCTTGACGCTCGCCTGCGATGTTTTTTATACCCGCGGCAAGGCGGTTGCCTGGTTCAACAGTGTTGTTAGTGTCCTTGGAATGAAGCCTTCTGTTTTTTTGGCCCAATTCGGTGCCTGGCTTATAACAGAAAAGGGTGAGGCTGTCAGCGAAGAAAGTTTGGATGATGACGAAATCCGATTGCTGCAGCGCTCTTTTCTGGAAAAGATATTCCAACCGAAAAAACTGAAACGCTTTTTGGCGCTGGTTCTTGATCTGGTCGATTACCACCACAGTTATTGTGCTGCCCTGATGGCTTCGCTGGTGGAGCCTCCCGATGACCAGAAACTGGCGCTGATGCGGTTGCTCGAACTTCCCGCGCTTCTGGCGCCTGCAACGCAATTGGCGACATTTCACTATGAAATTCTCGACATCCTGGAAGCGGGCGAACCGGATATCAGGGTATTCACCGATCATGCTAAAAAGGTTGGTTCATGGGCGGCAATCTATCCGCGTGCTGACGGTGTAGCCACCGAGTCATTGATTGAACCTTACTTTCGAATTCTCGAACAATTGGATGGGCGCACCCCGTGCGGCCATATCAGCGCCAGTTTAGGGGTTGAGGACGATGAGGCCCTGTCGTTTCTGGAGTTTTGTGCCGCCGAGGGAATTGCCGTGTTTTCATCATCGGCAGTGGCTGATTGAAAATAAGAATTCTCGGAATTTTATTTGCGAAAATCCGGCTATACTTGATCGGTAAGAGACATTGTGCGTAATGTAATGCGGTATCTTCGCTGAAATAGCATTTCGGTGGAATGGTGGAAGTGGATAGCCTTGAACAGGCCGCGCGAGCCTTTGTTTATTGGTGTGTCCTGCTATGTAACAACCAGGTGAATCATGCTCGGACGGTTTCGTTCTGAAAGAGGTTGCATTTTGATGCCTGGTTTAGTATATATTTTATTTCTTTTTCATTATTTATCAGATTTTTTGATGGGCGAAAGGTAATACCATGCAGGACATGATCCGAATTTTCAGTGGCAATTCAAATCCGCAGTTGGCACTCAATATCTGTACAAGCCTTAATGTCAAGCTTGGCACAGCCAGAGTGCGGAACTTTTCCGATGGCGAGATTATGGTTGAAATCGGCGAGAACGTTCGTGGCCGCGATGTCTATATCATCCAGTCCACCTGTGCGCCGACCAACGACAACCTGATGGAAGTACTCATCATGGCTGATGCGCTCAAGCGGGCATCGGCGGCGACTATTACCGCCGTAATGCCTTACTACGGATATGCCAGGCAGGATCGCAAGGCTGCGCCGCGTACCCCCATCACAGCAAAACTGGTGGCCGACCTCATCACCACGTCTGGTGTTGATCGCGTTGTGACCATTGATTTGCATGCCGGACAGATTCAGGGGTTCTTCAATATTCCGGTGGATAATCTTTATGCTGCTCCCGTAATTCTCAGCTATCTAAAAAAACGCTTCGACGGCCAGCCTGTGGTCATGGTTTCTCCCGACGCCGGTGGGACCGAGCGTGCCCGCGCTTTTGCCAAACGCCTGGGATGCACCCTGGCAGTCATCGACAAACGCCGCACCGGCCCCAATGTGGCCGAAATCATGCACCTGATCGGTGATGTGCGTGATAAAATCGCCATTATCCTTGATGATATGGTTGATACGGCCGGCACCTTGACACAAGCTGCCAAGGCGCTCAAGGAAAACGGCGCGAAGGCCGTTTTTGCTTGCGCTACCCACGGTGTACTTTCCGGTCCGGCTATTGATCGAATCAATAATTCGGATATTGAAGAAATGGTTTTAACCGACACCGTTCCATTGGGCAGCAAGCGGGAACAGACAACCAAGGTTCAGGTTCTCTCTGTTGCCGACTTGTTGGCGGAAGCGATCAAGCGTATTCATGAGGATGAATCGGTCAGCTCGCTCTTTGTATAGCTTTGAAAATAGAATGTGTTCGGGTACTATTCCGGATGCAGGCTTTATGGATTTTGCAGTGCCAGGTGTTTTTCATATACTCGCCGTGGCGCTCCTTTGATACAACAGATGTGTGGAATGATTTCGTTAAAAATACAAGGGTTACAGGGTGGGCGTGCCCATCACTAACAGTGGAGGAATGTATGCAACAGAAACTTATGAATATTGAACTGAGATCGAAAACCGGGAAGGGTATCAGTCGCCAGCTAAGGGGCGCAGACAAGGTCCCGGGCGTTGTGTACGGAAAAGGGATGGATCCCATGGCGGTAAGCATAAACTATCGCGACCTGCAGGCAGCTCTGGCTGGTGAAGGTGGCCAGAATAACCTGATCACCTTGGTTGGCGGCGGCAGCCTCGATCAGTCCATGGCGATCATCGCAGATTTGCAGCGTGATGCACTCAAGGGAACCTACAAACATGTCGATCTGCATTGCATCAACATGAACGAAAAACTGCGCCTTACTGTACCGGTCGTTTTGACGGGAACTGCCATTGGCGTCAAAGAAGGTGGTCTGCTGGATTTTGCCCACCACGAATTGCATGTTGAATGTTTGCCGGCCAATATTCCCGACCGCATCGAGATCGATGTTACTGCTCTTGCAATTGCCCACTCCATCCATGTGAGCGAAATCCCGCTCCCCGAAGGAGTCAAGGCTTTGGACAATCCCAAAACGCCGGTAGTCAGCATTCTCGGCAGAATTAAAGAAGAAGAACCGGCAGCAGCTCCCGAACCGACAGCCGCCTGATCGAGTAACAGTTAACTTCCATGAACATGTTTATCATAGCGGGGCTGGGTAATCCCGGCTCCCAGTATCAATGGACCCGCCACAACGCGGGTTTCCTTTTTTTAGACCGGCTGGCGCATTTGGAGAACATTACCATAACCCGCAAAACCTTCTCCGGACTGGTGGGGGAATGGAAGCAGGATAATGACCGTCATATCCTCCTCAAACCGCAGACATTTATGAACCTCTCCGGCCGGGCGGTCATGCAGGCTCTTCAGTTTTACAAATTGCCCCTGTCAAGGCTGATTGTCGTTCACGATGAGCTGGATCTTCCCTTTGGCACGGTGCGGTTCAAGCAAGGGGGCGGCCATGGCGGCCACAATGGCTTGCGCTCCATCATGGAGCAACTCGGCAAGGGGGATTTCATTCGTCTGCGCATCGGCATCGGCAGGCCGCCTCATGGCGATACGGTCAACTATGTGCTTGGCAACATCCCGCCGGACCAGATGGAAGCATTGCCGCGTGTTCTGGACGGTGGGCTGGATATGCTGGAAATGATGCTTGCCCAAGGCTTGCCAAAGGCCATGAGTTTGTTTAATAACCGGAATTTTCTGGAGAACTGATTTTTTGCGAGAGGTTATATAGCTATGGGTTTCAACTGTGGTATCGTCGGTCTTCCCAATGTGGGCAAATCCACCATTTTTAATGCGTTGACTTCGGCCGGCGCGGAATCGGCCAATTATCCTTTTTGCACCATTGACCCGAATGTGGGTATTGTGCAAGTGCCGGACCCCCGAATGGATCAGTTGTCGGCTATCGTTAACCCGCAAAAGATTCAGCCCACAACCATCGAGTTCGTGGATATTGCTGGTCTTGTGAAGGGAGCCAGTGCGGGCGAAGGTCTTGGTAATCAGTTCCTCGGCCATATTCGCAGTGTCGATGCCATCATTCATGTCGTTCGCTGTTTTGATGACGACAATGTCGTGCATGTAAGCGGGCGGGTATCACCGGCCGAGGACATTGACACCATCCATACGGAATTGGCGCTTTCTGATCTTGATACGGTTGAGAAAAAATTCCAGCGCGCCGAAAAAGCCGGGCGTGGCGGAGATCGTAAACTGAAGGATGAGGCGGCCTTTTACCAGCGAGTCAGGCAGCTGCTCGATGAGGGCAAGAGTATTCGCGGTGCAGCGGAGAACGAGGATGAGCGCATTTGGTTGCGTGACCTGCATTTGCTGACCGATAAGCCGGTTCTATATGTGGCCAATGTCTCCGAAGATGATATTGGAGGAACACATCCATTTGTCGAACAGGTACGCGAAATTGCCGCACGGGAAGGGGCTGGAGTCGTCACCATCTGCGGCAAACTCGAAGCCGAGATTTCCGAACTGGATGGAGAGGAAAAACAGGCTTTCCTTAAGGATATGGGGCTTGATGAGGCCGGGCTTGACCGCCTGATACGTAGCGGCTATGAGTTGCTTGGTTTAATTACCTATTTTACCGCAGGTGTCAAGGAAGTGCGGGCCTGGACCATAACCAATGGTACGAAGGCGCCCCAGGCAGCCGGTGTTATCCACTCCGATTTTGAAAAGGGCTTTATTCGCGCCGAGGTGATCGCATTTAACGATTTCATTGCCTGTAATGGAGAAGCCGGGGCCAAGGAGAAGGGGTTGATGCGGCTGGAGGGTAAGGAGTATGTCGTCAGGGATGGCGATGTGATGCACTTCCGTTTCAACGTCTGACCTTTTGGCGCAGTTGCGCTCAAATACCATTTTCCCAACCGTAGGGGCGAAGCAAGTTTCATCTGCTTCGCCCCTATTCAGTAGATGGAGTAATTGTTCGGATCGGAGAAAAGTTCTTTGAGGAACAGATTGTTGAGGTGGTGACCGGTCTTGTTGGCTTCGACCTTGCCGAGGATGCGGTAGCCGCTGGTGTAAAAATCACCGATCAGGTCGAGGATTTTGTGGTTTACCAGTTCTTTTTTGTAGCGCAGGCCGTTGGGGTTCACAATACTGTCTTCTCCGATTGCCACGGCATTGTCCAGTGACGCCCCCTTTGCCAAACCGGCTTTTTGGATTGCCTCCAGTTCTTCCAGAAAACCGAAGGTACGGGAATTGATGATGGAAAACGCGTTCTCAACATCCGTAACCCGTTTCTTCTGTTTGCCGACCGGTTGGCGGAACTCGATGGACATGGTGATATCCAGGGTATTGAGCGGTTTTACGCGTACCCAGGCATCATTGCGGCTGACTTCCACCGGCCGGAGTATCTTCAGATAAACCCCAGTCTCGGGAAATTCATAGACTCCCGCTTTCCACATTCCCTGGTAGAATTCCCAGGCCGATCCATCCATGATCGGCACTTCAGGGCCGTCGATATATACCAGACAATTGGTTATTCCGGAAAAATAAAAGGCCGCCATAAGGTGTTCGATGGTGGAGACGGCCGAACCACCGGAAGCGATCATTGTGGAAAGCCGCGTGTCGGCCACCGCATCATAGCGGGCCGGGATGATGTTGCCGTTATGAACGAAAGCAATGCCGAACTCCCGGCGTGGAAGAAACTCAAGATTAACTTCACGGCCGGTGTGTACACCGATGCCTGTAATTTTAAAGATGCGATTGATGGTTGTCTGTCGTTTTATCATGTGAAGACTATGGCAGAATCGGGTAAAACCGTCAAGTAGTGACGTCGCGGCTGGCGCCTTCCACTATTTTCTTCAACGCATCATGTTCTGCCACCAACACGGTGTATTTCCGTTCCAATTCACGAAGCTGGTCGAACAGGCAGGAAATCGCCTTTGCTTCCGGGTCGGAAAGGTTGGCGTGCTCCAAATCAGTCCGCCCCTCTTCTTGTTTCTGGGCCAGAACCATTCTGCCCGGGATACCCACGACAGTGGCGTTTTCTGGCACCTCTTTGACAACAACCGAGTTTGAGCCGATCCGGGCTCCCTTGCCGACAGTAAACGGTCCCAGTACCTTGGCGCCGGAACCGACTACGACATTATCTTCCAGTGTGGGGTGGCGCTTGACCTTGTCCCACGTGACGCCGCCCAGGGTAACCCCATGGTAGAGAGTCACGTTATCGCCGATTTCGGCGGTTTCGCCTATGACTACACCCATGCCGTGATCGATAAAGAATCTTCGGCCGATTTTGGCGCCGGGATGGATCTCGATACCGGTCAGAAAACGGCCGAAGTGGGAAAGAAACCGGCCAAACAGAAAACAATCCCTGATCCAGAACCAATGGGCGATGCGGTATATCCAGAGGGCATGCAAACCGGGATAGCAAAGCAGGATCTCTAGTACGCTACGAGCTGCCGGGTCGCGATCAAAAACCGACTTGATGTCCTCGCGAAGACTATTGAACATGGCTGCATTACCTCGAATTATAGTAGTTAAGTGTAGATATACTGGTAGCATACCCTAGAAAAAGTGTCAAATTATCATATTCCTGATTTGCCCCTGCCGGGGACAGTTTACACTCGACAATAAAGTAAAATTTAACTACTATGTCGGCTTGAATATTTAAAATCGGTCCCCATGGACCTACCTCCACATTATCAATGAAAGGAGCTTCACTGATGGCAACCCCAGAATTCCAGTACCAGGATCCTTTTCCACTTGGCAAAGACGAGACAAAATACCGTAAAATAGAAGGCTCTGAGAAATACGTTACTGTTGAGCAGTTTGCCGGCAAGGATGTCGTGCGCGTCTGTCCCGAGGCGCTCACTGTTTTGGCGAACGAGGCTATGAAGGATGTTTCTTTCCTGCTCCGCCCCGCTCACAATGAGCAGGTTGCCAAGATCATTAACGATCCGGAAGCTTCGCAGAACGACAAAGGTGTTGCGCTGGCATTCTTGCGCAATGCCGAAATAGCCTCCCAGTTGGAGTTGCCTCTCTGTCAGGATACCGGTACCGCTACGGTTGTCGCTAAAAAGGGACAGCAGGTCTGGACCGGCGTCAAGGACGAAGAATATATCTCCAAAGGGGTCTACAAGACCTATACCGAGGAAAATCTGCGCTATTCCCAGACCGTGGCTCTGGATATGTATAAAGAAGCCAACACCGGTACTAACCTGCCCGCACAGATCGATATCATGGCAACTGACGGCGACTATTACAAGTTTCTCTTCATGGCCAAGGGCGGCGGTTCCGCCAACAAGACCATGCTCTATCAGGAAACCAAAGCCCTGCTGACACCTGAGAAGCTGGAAAAATTCCTGGTCGAGAAGATGAAGTATCTGGGAACGGCTGCTTGCCCTCCTTACCACATCGCTTTCGTGGTGGGTGGTACCAGTGCCGATGCTTGCATGAAAACCGTCAAACTGGCCACTGCCAAGGAGTTGGATGCCCTTCCCGCGGAAGGTAACGCCCATGGCCAGGCTTTCCGCGACCTTGCTCTGGAAGCCAAGCTGCTGGAGGCCGCTCAGAAGTTCGGCATCGGCGCCCAGTTCGGTGGCAAGTATTTTGCCCATGACGTCCGGGTTATCCGTCTCCCCCGGCACGGCGCTTCCTGCCCGGTCGGTATGGCCGTTTCCTGCTCGGCTGACCGCAATATCAAAGCCAAGATCACCAAAGACGGCCTGTTCGTCGAAGAGATGGATCGTAATCCGGGTCGCCTGATCCCTGACCGCTTCCGCGGCAAGCATGGACATGGCGTCAAGATCGACCTGAACAAGCCAATGACCGAAATTCTGGCCGAACTTTCCAAACACCCGGTTTCCACACCGCTGCTTCTGTCTGGAACCATCGTTGTCGGCCGCGATATCGCCCATGCCAAGTTCAAGGAAATCCTGGACAGCGGCAAACCGCTGCCGGAATACCTGAAGAAACACCCGATTTACTATGCCGGTCCGGCCAAGACCCCCAAAGGCAAAGCTTCCGGTTCCTTTGGTCCCACCACTGCCGGCCGTATGGATTCCTATGTTGATCTGCTCCAGGCCAATGGCGGCTCCATGATCATGATCGCCAAGGGCAACCGCAGCCAGCAAGTGACCGATGCCTGCAAGAAACACGGCGGGTTCTATCTCGGATCGATCGGTGGTCCTGCCGCTGTTCTGGCCGAGGAAAACATTAAGAAGGTCGAGTGCATCGACTTCCCCGAACTGGGGATGGAAGCGGTCTGGAAGATTGAAGTTGAAGACTTCCCTGCCTTTATTCTGGTAGACGATAAGGGCAATGACTTCTTCAAGCAGCTTGGTCTGTAGTTATTGACGTAAGGGGGCTCGGCTGCTTGAGGCAGTCGGGCCTTGTGTTTCCTTTTTGCCGTTGATATTATGTGATTCTGCAACCTAATTCCGGTTTCAAATTAAAGATGATATCAAGGCGGCGAGGAAGAAGGCGGCGAGGCGTACAGATAGTACGTTGAGAGGCCATAGACCGAGCCAACGAAGATAGCGCTTTGATTTGGAAGTGGAATAACTATATGCGGAGGTGTACCATGATTGTAAAAGAGGGTGATATCCTGGTCTGTAACAACGGAAAATGTGAACTTGAATTGAAGGTCATCCGTGCCTGTTCTCCGGAAGTGTGCGGTGATGGTGTTGAGTGCGAGTTTGAAGTTCGCTCGGCCGGAGAATCAATTATTTTGTACAAATACGAAAAATAGTTTTAAATTTCATAGGTTGAAAAAAGAGAGCGCTGGTGCTCTCTTTTTTTGTCCGTATTTTCCGGTTTTCTGCTCAAGAATCAACGAAAAAAGCCTCCCTCCAATTGACAGCAAGTGTCTTGAAGAGGGAGGCTTAATGCGCTAGAATTTTTACGCTGTTATTTCCCGCAGCACTTCTTATACTTTTTCCCGCTTCCGCAGGGGCAAGGATCGTTTCTTCCGGCCACACGACTGCTTTTGGCTGGTTCCTGAATCCGCTCCTCGTCTTCAGACAGGTTGAAAACTATTTTTTTGCTGCGTTGTTCTTCTGCTATTTCCTCGACTTCGTCCGGGTCCTCCAGGCGCACCCAGAAAATCCGTTCCACCACCTCTTCACGAATGCGGCAGATCAAGCCTATGAAAAGGTCATATGCTTCTTTCTTGTATTCCTGTTTGGGGTCCTTTTGGCCGTAGCCACGCAGGCCGATGCCTTCTTTCAGATGATCGATATTGAGCAGGTGGTCTTTCCATTGGGTATCGATGGCCTGCAACATCATCACCTTGATCAAATGGTCGATCAGCTCATCACCCATCTCTTTGACCCTGGCTTTGAATATTTCATGGGTCTTCTCTTTAAGCATGTCGCGGAGGCTGTCTGGGGTGATTCGTGACAATTCTTCCTGTGACAGTTCAAGTTGCAGGTTGAAACATTTAAAGACGATCTCGTTGATGGATTGCCAATCCCATTCTGATGCCGCTGTTTTTTCAATGGCGTAAGTGGCGATAATGTCCTCAATGCTCTCGTCCAGCATCTCCAGAAAACTCTCACGGATTTCCTGACCGGCGAGAATTTCCCTGCGTTGGGAGTAAATCACCTCACGCTGTTTGTTCATGACATCGTCATATTCGATCAGATGCTTGCGGATGTCGAAGTTATGCGCTTCCACCTTCTTTTGCGCATTTTCGATCGATTTGTTGATCATGGTGTGAGTAATGGCCTCACCCTCTTCGATCTTGAGAAAATCCATGATCTTGGCTACACGTTCAGAGCCGAAGATGCGCAGCAGGTCATCCTGCAGAGAGAGATAGAAACGTGAAGAGCCGGGGTCGCCTTGGCGGCCGGAACGGCCGCGCAACTGGTTGTCGATGCGCCTCGATTCGTGACGTTCGGTGCCGAGGATGTGCAGGCCGCCGAGCTTGACTACCTCGTCATGTTCCGCCGCACAGACCGTTTTGAATTTGCTGATGGTTTCCTGATACTGTTCGTCGGTGGCTTCGGGGTTGTCGCGAAGCCATTGCTTTGCCAGTGCTTCGGGGTTGCCGCCCAGGAGAATGTCGGTACCGCGGCCGGCCATATTGGTGGCAATGGTGATGGCCTTGAGACGGCCTGCCTGGGAGACGATTTCCGCTTCCCGCTCGTGCTGTTTTGCGTTGAGAACGTTGTGCGGTATTCCCTCACGCTTGAGCAGCTCCGACAGGATTTCGGACTTTTCTATGGATATGGTGCCGACCAGGCAAGGCTGGCCCATGGCGTAGTGTTCCTTAATGTCTTCAATGACCGCTGCGAACTTCTCCTTTTCGGTCTTGTAGATGACATCGGGAAAGTCCGGGCGCAGCAGCGGACGGTTGGTGGGGATGACCACAACATCCAGCTTATAGATTTTATGGAATTCCTCGGCTTCAGTATCCGCAGTACCGGTCATACCCCCAAGCTTGCCGTACATGCGGAAGTAATTCTGGAAGGTGATCGTGGCCAGGGTCTGGTTTTCGTTTTCAATGTTGACCCCTTCCTTGGCCTCGATGGCTTGGTGCAGGCCATCCGACCAACGCCGGCCAGGCATGAGGCGGCCGGTGAATTCATCGACGATCAGCACTTCGCCATCTTTAACTACATAATCCACGTCACGCCGGTACATGGCGTGAGCGCGCAGGGCCTGGTTCACATGGTGCAGGGTTTCGATGTTGCGGGGATCGTACAGGTTGTCCACCTTGAGCAGTTTCTCGACCTTGAGGACGCCCTGCTCGGTCAGGGTGGCGCTTTTGGCCTTCTCGTCAATGGTAAAGTCACCGGTGTAAACCTTGCGCTTGCCGGAAAGAGTGTTGGCTTCCATCTCCTGCACTTCGCCCTTGTCCAGTTTGGGGATAATGCGGTCGATGATATAGTATTTATCGGTGGAGTCCTCGGTGGGGCCGGAGATGATCAGCGGGGTACGAGCCTCGTCGATCAGGATCGAGTCCACCTCGTCGACGATAGCGTAGTTAAAGCCGCGCTGGACATAGTCCTCCAGGGCGAACTTCATGTTGTCCCGCAGATAGTCAAATCCGAATTCGTTGTTCGTGCCATAGGTGATGTCGGCGGCGTAGTTCTCGCGGCGTTCGTCGTCTTCAACGCCATGGATGATGACACCGACGGTCAATCCCAGGAAGGTGTAAAGTCTGCCCATCCATTCGGAGTCGCGGCGGGCGAGATAATCATTGACCGTAACGACATGCACTCCCTTGCCGCTGATGGCATTCAGGTAGGCGGGAAGTGTGGCCACCAGGGTTTTACCCTCACCGGTCTTCATTTCAGAGATTTTACCCGAGTGCAGCACCATGCCGCCGATCAACTGAACGTCAAAGTGACGCATGCCGAGCACTCGTTTGCTTGCCTCGCGGCAAACGGCAAAAGCTTCGGGTATCAAAGCGTCCAAAGACTCACCCTTGACGTGGCGTTCCTTGAATTCCGTGGTCTTTCCGCGCAATTGCTCGTCGCTTAAATGTGCAACGGAAGATTCCAATTCATTGATCTTGGCAACGATCGGCCAGAGTTTTTTTAGTTCACGCTCGTTTTTGCTGCCGAAGACTTTTTTGACAATGGAACTGAACATTATGTTTGCTCCTGCTAACTGCGTTATTGAAAATAGCTTATAAAACTAGCATATCCCGCTGGGGGACACAACATAAAAGGGCCGGAAATGGTGGCCGTCGATGGCCTGCTGCGAAATCATCACGCCGCGGATTCCCCTGTTTTCAGTGACAAGGACCAGCAATGCCTTCTGCCGGGGACGATTGCTTCCGTCATTTCGCTCGTTACGTCGTACAAGTGTCACGTGTTTATGATATATAGATACACAAACACACGAAAGAGTTACAATAAAAACAATGATAACTGGTGAGGAGTTTTATGAACAAACAGATCTATGTGATTGGGCACCGTAATCCGGACACAGATTCAGTTGCAGCGGCCATAGCCTATGCAGCTTTGAAGCGCCAATTTGGTAATGATGATGCGATTGCCGCCGTTGCGGGTGAATTGAATCCCCAGACTCGCTATATCCTTGGTCGTCTCGGCCTGGAAACTCCGTTGTACCTTGCGGATGTGTATCCCAAGGTGAGGGACATTATTACACGTCAGCCGATAACCGCCAGGGCGGCAATGCCACTTAGAGATGTCTTGCAACTGTTTCACCGGCACACCATAAGGGTTTTGCCGGTTGTGGACGACAACGATACGCCGGTCGGTATAGTCTCGTTACTCAAACTTTCGGAAAAATATCTGGTTGCCGGTACTGATCGCAGGCGGGGCGTGGATACATCGTTGCGCTCTCTTTGTGACTGCCTTGAAGGAGAGTGCCTTGCCGGTCAGGTGTCTGAAGAGGTGGAGCATTTGCATGTGTTTATTGGCGCCATGGTTGAAGAATCATTTTCCGGGCAACTCTCCGGTTACGATGTCTCTTCTTTGATGGTCATGACCGGCAATCGCCGCTCCATACAGCAGGCAGCCATTAACCTGGGGGTACGGCTGCTGGTGGTGACCGGCGGTTATTCGATCGACGAAGACCTGCTGAATACGGCGCGCCAAAGCGGGGTTGCTGTTATTTCAACTCCCTACGATACCGCAACGTCTGCCTGGCTGACTCGCCTTTCAACTCCTCTGTCATGTTTTACCGAGACAAACTTCGAGAAGATCGGGGTTGGCGAGCCGCTGGATCATCTGCGCCTCAAGCTGCTCCACGCTGGTGAGCCGGCAGTGATTGCTACCGAAGAAAACGGAACTATCGCCGGTGTCGCTACCAAGTCGTCGCTGCTGACCCCGATTCCCTATGCCCTGATCCTGGTCGATCACAACGAATTGGGCCAGGCGGTGGCTGGGGCCGAGGTGGTGGAAATTCTGGAGGTCATCGATCACCATAAGCTGGGCAATCCTCCCAGTAGTCAGCCGATTACCTTTATGACATCGCCGGTGGGTAGTACATGCACGATCGTGGCCAGTCTGTACCGCCAGCATGGAGAGGGGCCGGGGGCCTCTATTGCTGCGTTGCTGCTGGCAGGAATTTTGTCCGATACCGTGCTCCTCAAGTCGCCTACGACGACTCCTCGTGACCGCGAGACGGCTATGTGGCTGGAAAGCTTGTCCGGTCTTGATTCAGTGACGTTTGGAAGAGAGATGTTCGCTGCCTGCAGTGGCTTTTCGGCATATGACTCTCTGGAAAAAGCTGTGCGGGCTGATTTCAAGCATTTTAGCGCCGGGGAGACTCAATTCGGCATTGGGCAGGTTGAAGTGGTAGGTTTCGAAGAGTTTGAGGGGCTGAAGGGGCAGTTAAGAGACGAGTTGCGCCGCATCCGGGAACAGGACAGGCTGCATTTGGCTAGCCTGATGGTGACGGATATCAGCAGTGAAACCACCCTTTTTCTGGCTGAGGGAATAGATGGGCTGGCCCATGTTATGGGCTATCCCCAACTGGAACCGCAGCTTTATGAGCTAAAGGGGGTCATGTCACGCAAGAAACAAATGGTGCCACACCTATTGCACGTATTGGCGTATTTGTAAAAAATAATGAATTTGTGCATATTTTTTATAGTTTTTTTGTCGATGGGGTTGCAAAGCCGTGAAGGTGAGGTAACCTTGGTAGCAGCTTTCACCTGAGACAGGGAGTTGCGTGGATGTGATCATGGAGGGCGGCATGTGAACCGTTCAAGGGATAACAGACAACAAAAGGAGAAAAAAGGAAATGGCAACAGGAACAGTCAAGTGGTTTAACGAGAGCAAGGGTTTTGGGTTTATCGAGCAGGACGATGGAAGCGGTGACGTGTTCGTACATTTTTCCGCTATTGCCGGCAGCGGTTTCAAGACGCTGGCCGAAGGAGACAAGGTCACATTCAATGTTGTCAAGGGCCCTAAGGGCCTTCAGGCTGAGGCTGTCCAAAAGCAGTAATGTGTTGTTCCTTCATGGAAAATTTAAAAGCCTGCTGAAAGCAGGCTTTTTTTGTGGAATTATTTAATAGGTTTGTCCAGTTGTGGAAGTGATCAGACGCCCTTGGTTTTAAGCAGGTAGTGACCGATCCAGTTTCTGGAAAACTGGTAGGCAGTCCGGCCGCAACGTTTGCTTTTTTCCTGAGCCCATTGGATAGCCTCATGTTCCAGTTCCTTGGTCCAGGAGACTTCGGTCTGAAGCTGGCGGGCCTCACGGGCAATACAGAGTTTGACGGCATCGATATAACGTTCCTGTGAAAAGGCATAAAAGGCGACCCAGATGCCGAAGCGGTCGGAAAGGGAAACTTTCTCTTCCATGGCCTCGCTCTGTTGAAGCTCTCCGCGTACGAATTTACCACCCAGGTGATCGGACTCGTATTCCGGCAGCAGGTGGCGACGGTTGGAGGTGACGTAGATCAGCACGTTTTCAGGAGCCGAGTAAACGGAGCCGTCGAGAGCGCTCTTGAGCATTTTGTAGCTCAGTTCGCCAACTTCGAAGGTTAGGTCGTCGCACAGCAGAATGAAACGGTATGGCTGATTTTCAACGGAGCTGAAGATTTCGGAAAGGTAGATCAGGTCTTCCTTTTCAACCTGGATAAAGCGTAGTCCCTGGGGAGCGAACTCGTTCAACAGCGCCTTGCACAGCGATGATTTGCCCGAGCCGCGAGAACCCCACAAGAGGGCGTTGTTGGCAGGGAGCCCGGCCAGGAACTGTCGTGTATTATTAACCATGACGACTTTCTGCTCTTCGATGCCGAGCAGTTCGCCGAGAGTAGTGGTGTCGGTGACCTTGACCGGTTCGAGGTAGCCGGAGAAAGAATGCCGACGCCAGTTTGCGGCATGGGACTTGGACCAGTCAATGGGGGGAATGGCCCGGGGAAGGAGCATTTCAACAGAGCTGAGTACGCGTTCAAGCTGGGCAATTGTTTCTGGCTTCAGATTCATGATGATCTTCTCTCTGTGCGGGGTGATTTGGCAGGTTTTAGCAGGCAAGAACAGTTTATACTGTATTGTATACACGACTGTCAAAGTGAAAAATTAATGTTGCGTTTTTCCTTTGTTTTCAAATACAAACGAGAACTATGAGTTTCGTGGGAACTGAAAAATGAAAGGCCCTGCGAGTGGTGTTCCGCAAGGCCTTTCGTATGCCGGAAACATGAGCACATGTGCAGTTTGGGGCGGTCGTTATTCCTTGAACGCCCGCATCATCAGATCAAAATCTTCCAGCAAGGACTGAAGATCTTCTTCGTGTTCAACCTCCTGCTGCAGGATTTGCAACACCATGTTGTAAGTAACCGGGTCCGCATCCTTGGTGATGTCCATCAATCGTTTGTAGACACCGATGGCACACTGCTCCCCTTTGATGTTTTGAACCAGAAGAGTTTTGACGAAAGGGTCATCCGGAGCTTCGTAGCCGCAGTTGGTCAATTCATACCACCCCTCCGGCTTGGTGACCGGCGTGCCCCCCAGTTGTATGATCCGCATGGCCACCATGTCGGCGTGCAACAATTCCTCGGTTGCATGCTGAAGCAATTCGGCTCCTACGGCATCCTTCATTGGTCCCTTAACAACCTTGGCTCCCAGCCAATACTGATAATAGGCCAGCCATTCGTCACAATAGGCCCGCTTCAGCAGATCCAGTAGCGCATCCACGTCCATGCCTATGATTTCACGCCCTTTTGACCCCATACCTGTCCTCCTTGAATGTACATGCTAATAAAACTCAATGGTTGAACTGTACCGCAAACAGGTGCTTTGTCAAACGGCCGAGGGGCGTTCATTGATGTCCGGTTATCTTTTTCGTTTGGCTTTTTTTGATCCAGCCAGCAGCAGATCTCCAAAAGTTCCCATTCCCTTGGGGGCCTCGGCTGTTTTGCGGCGGAATTCGGCCAGGGTCGCCTCTTCCTCGTCAACCGCACGTGCTACTCCGGCCAGAGTCAGGGAGATTCTCCGGTTGTCGCGGTCGATGCTTTCAACTTTGACTTCGACGGGCTGTCCTTCGCTCAGTACTTCACGGGGGTGGTTGATCCGCTTTCCGCTCCCTAGCTTGGATATGTGGATCAGGCCATCCAGACCACAGGGAAGAGTGACAAAAGCGCCGAAAGTTGTCAGGCGCGCCACGTTTCCGCTTTGGAACGAACCTTCCGGGCATGTTTGCGTCACCAGATCCCACGGATCGGCCAAAGTGTCCTTGAGGCTCAGCGAGAGGCGCTCTTTTTCCCGATCAATGCTTTTGATTACTACTCGTACCTGTTGGCCGACGGCCAAGACTTCGGCTGCATCCTTCACGCGGCTCCAGCCAAGTTCGGAAAGAGGGATCAGTCCTTCCAGGCCGCCGATGTCCACAAAAGCCCCGAAATCCCGGAGTGAAGTGACTGTGCCATCAACCGTCATTCCCTCGTTGATTCCGGCCCAGACTTCTTCCCGCAGGCGTTGTTGTTCTTCTTCCAGTAGTACCCGGCGGGAGACGACGATATTACGCCCCCGCTCAGTGTAATCGGTTACGCGAAACGTCAGGCGGCTGCCGATCAATTCTTCAGGATTGTCGACGCGGCGCAGTGCAATCTGGGAAAAAGGGCAGAAGGCTCGCGCCGAGCCGCCCAGCTTGATTTCATAGCCTCCCTTGATCTCCTTTTCGACCACTCCCTCTACCGGAACGCCGGTTTGCCAGGCTTCTTCCAGTTGGGCGTTGCCTGCTCCTCCGCCGATTTTGGTGGTGAAGCGCATCTCCCCCTGTCGCGACGAGAGGAAATAGGCAGAAATCGTATCTCCCTCCGCGATGGCCGGGTTTCCGTCCAGGTCGGGCAGTTCCTTGCGGTCGATGATACCTTCGCCCTTCTGGCCACAATCAATAAAGACCCATTCATCGCTGACTTTCAGTACCCGCCCGGCTATTTTCTGCCCCGGTTCCAGCCAGTTGCTTTTCGAGCCCATGCTTTGCTCGAACAATTCAGCAAAATTTTCCTCGTCATCGTTTTCCGTAAGTGTTTTTTCAATTTCCTCGTCATCATGCTTCATGGCGGTCCGCTCCTGTAGGGAAAAATGGGGACAGTCAACGATTGAATAACGCTTGACTGTCATCAAGGTATTGTGCCCTTTTTTAATAGCGTTGACAACCGCTTCCCGGTTTGCTTTTGCTCCAAAATCAAAAAAAACCCATCGATAAGGTATCGATGGGTGCAAAGGCGAACGATGCATGGGGAAAGGATACAGAGCTTCCGGGCAATTATTTCACTTCCAAATCAAGGCGATATCTTTATTGATTTCTCAACGTGCTACTTGTAAGCCTTCATCGCCTTCTTCCTCGCTTCCTTGATATCATCTTTGATTTGAAACCGGAATAAGGCTGTTTCTTGATTGTACAAAACGGGCCGGCAACTGCCGACCCGTATCCAAGTATTATTAGGCTAATTCAATTTTTTTGCGCTTAAGGCCGATCAGGCCGAGCAGGCCGGAACCCAGCAGCCAGGCAGCTGCAGGGATGGGGGTGTGAGTGTGGATGCTGGTAATGCACGCCGAGCCGCTTTCAATATCATTTCGAATGGCAAATTCAGTAGCGCCATGATTATTGATAGAAACGTAATCAGTGGTTGTGCCAGCTACTTTTTTTGAAAAAATTAGATTGAAAACCGAATTGTTGTAAGAGAACAACTTACTGGTAAAAGTACTTAATGCCGCAGCGTCATAATCTTTTGTTATGAAATCTGCAAAATTTACAGAAATACTTTTTACAGTGTTTGATGTTGGGTCAGCTACAACTGTTGCGGAAAAATCCCCGTCCATTATTGTTGTGACGGCCTGTTTAACAGGATCATATTTTGTCGCCGTAAGAACATCGCCCGTGAATAGATAGGTTGTCATAGCCCCATGTGCTACGCCAGCCAACCCCGCAAGTAACCCGAACACCGCTGCCATAATCTTAAGCTTACCCATTTCTTACCTCTCCTTTGGTTGTGTAATCGCTCTCATGAGCTTCCCGAAGGCGGCCTATCCGCACCCCTGGTTTTTTTGTATTGCCCCAATTTTTTTACGTGTTGGTGGTTCGATCGTGATACATTATTTGTAAAGTTTAATAAATATTTTATAAAGTTTTTGCTGTGGGCACAATGGGGCGATAGCTATATCTATCTGAAATGGTTAGCTTTTTTATGTTGACAGCGTTTAAATAGTCTGTTTTAATTATGTTCATTATATGGTTTACGTGGTCATTGGCAATCCCTAAAAAGGGGGATTGTGTGTATATGTCAGGGGGGAAGTTGTGGATCCGTCATGTGACCTGGTTGAAATTTTGCGACGCAGGGCCTCCCCGGGAATGCTTCTATTTGACCAGCAAGAGAGTCTTATTTTTGCCAACGATGAGGCACAACAGATTTTGCCCAGCCTGTTTGCCGATTTTTCAGGAGGCGCGGGACAGGCGTCCAAGACGCTGAATGAGCTCTCCCGGTTGCTTGGGGAACTCCGGGACCCGAATAACCGTCTCTTTTTAACCGACAAAACCCCTTGCATGGTGGTTGAAGACGGCGATTGTGCGCCTTACGCTTTTCGGGCCTTCCCCTTTAGTTATGGCGGAGTGGGGCAGAGGGCGACCCATGTGATGGTGTTGGTGGAGCGGATCATTCCAAAGCATGAGCCTGACTTTGATGAAATCAGGGCAACCTACGGCCTTTCCCGCCGGGAGGTTGACGTGTTGTTGCATGTTTACCGGGGGAAGGCCAACAAGGCTATCTCCGATTGTCTTTGTATTAGTGAGTTTACGGTTAAGGATCATCTGAAGAAGATCATGCAGAAGATGAATGTCCGTTCACGTAGTGAATTGCTTTTTCTTCTCTGATCGGCAGGAAATAATCAATAAAGCATGACAACGCAAGCAATAAAAAGGAGGAATGGTGTCTTCATTTGTCAGGGCAATCGATGGAAGAATCTTCAAGTATGCGTTGTCAAAGTACTACAGAATCGCAAGGGCTAATTTTTATGTCAGGTCTTTGCCGTTATTTGCACGTAACCCGGTCAGCCGGATTAGAAGTATTGACATAGAGCCTGTTGCAAAATGCAATTTAAGGTGCCCTTTTTGCCAGGTGCCTGAGTGGCACAGAGCGTATGAGACAGGTTTGATGGAGGTTGATTTGTTTGAGAAAATAGTAAATCAGTTTCCAAAGTTAAAACATATAAAGCTGCAAGGGATGGGAGAACCGTTTTTAAATAAAAATTTGACTAAAATGATTCGAATAGCCGACAAAAAAAATATCAAAACTACAATTCTCACGAATGGAACATTATTGGATAAGGCGTTATGTGTTGACATTCTTGATTCTAAATTGACTAAATTGTGTTTCAGCTTTGACGGAGCAACAAAGAAAACATATGAAAGTCTGAGAGTTGGGGCAAATTATGAAATGGTTGTAAATAACATAAGAACTATTTGTGAATTGAGAAACAAGGGGCGCTATAAAACCAACATATATATCAGATGTCTTGTGAGCGATCAGGTGGTTCTGGATGAATTTTCAGGGTTAGTGGAGTTGGCATCAGATATTGGGGTGGACGCTCTGCATGTAGCAAATGAATTAAAGATATGGAAAACAAAAAATAAAGTTACATATCCGACAGAATTTATTGAAATTGATAGTTATGAAAACTACCATTCAATAATAAAAAAAGCTGAAAAAAAAGCAAGTAAACTAGGTCTTGATTTGAATGTAGAACGAAGCAATAAACATAAACAATTATATCCTTGTCATTCACCATGGAACACATTGTTCATATCAGTAGAAGGTAAAATTGTTCCGTGCAGTAATATAGGAAGCCCTAATACATGGTGTATGGGTAATTTGAACGAGAGTGAAATACATAAAATTTGGAATAATGAATCGTATAAAAGATTGAGAAAATCAATCAGATTAGGTCAGATACCCAAATTTTGCAGTACTTGCTATACCTATGATCAAAAGGCAAGTCGATTATAAAGAACTGGATGAGGATATAAGTACAATATGATCTCTTTCAGATTTCGACAAGGACCGCTGCTTGCCGTGTGCCTGTCTGGGTTTTTACTGATGTGGATTTCCTGTCCTTTTTGGGTCCGTGAGACATCTGCCCAGGTTCGGGTTTTTTATGTCGATCCGCGAGGCGAAGATAACAATGATGGTCTTTCACCGGAACGCCCGTGGCGAACTCTGAAGAAGACGGCTAGCTCAGGCATGAAGCCGGGAGATACCGTTTTGTTGCGGTGCGGTGGAGTTTGGCGTGAACCTTTGATTGTACCGGCGAGCGGAGCCCAGGGAAAACCGCTTCGATTTTCACGCTATGGCGACGGTCCCAAGCCCCGGATCGACTGCACACGGAATATTGAAGTTCGTCAAGTAAATCAGCAGCAGCTGGCTGACGGAATTCAACTTGGTTTAACAGAGCGAGGTACTAATCAGCTTTTTATGAATGATCAACGGCTCAACGACACAAAAAACAAGCCACTTCGGCCCAAAGATTACTCGATTCACTCCGGCATTGCGCAAATCCGGCGTGATTCGCTGCCCGTTTCTCCCGGCTCGAGGCTCAGTGCGGCGGTTTATGGCAGCGCCCTACTTTGCGAGGGAAAGACCGATATTGTTGTGGAAAACCTGGAAATGTCCGGCTCGCGCGGAACTCCCGGTGTTGTGTCAATCAGAGATAGCAAGCGGATTACCGTCCGGGGGTGCGCTATTCATAGCAGTCGTGGTTTTGGGGTTGCGCTTGCCTCGGCTACGAACATCGTAATTGAAGGCTGTGAAGTACATGATTGCGGTTTGACCGGCATTGGCACCAGCGGCGACGGTAGTCCTTCGTGTCAGGTTCAGGTTCGCAATAACAGGATATACCGGATTGGCTGGTTAGGAATGGACCGGTTCAATGATGGTCATGGCATTGGAGTCGGTAATTTACCCGGGTGCAGCGACTGGCTTATTGAGGGAAACGACATCTTTGAGTGCGGTCGGGGGGGAGGAGATGAGTACGCCGATGGCGGTTGCGGACCGGCAATAACCATGTGGGAGACCCGGGGTATTGTTATTCGCCGCAACCGGATACACGACAATTATCGCGGCGGCATTACGCTGGAACTCGGTGGTAAATCGCCCGGCAACAATCACGAAGTGTCATATAACCTGATTTATCGCAATGGCCGGAACCGTTCAGGCAAACGTCCGTCCGGCACGGGATGGAGTGGGATTGGTGTGTATAAATTTGTCAGCGCCCTGCCGGTCGATAACATCCGTATCGTAAACAATGTGGTTTCGGATAATTACCTCGGTTTTTCCGGAGCATGCTCATCCGGTATTTATCTGACGGTTGCCGGAGACCGGCCCATGACGAATGTGCTGGTGGCCAATAATATCGTTCACAATAACGGCGACACGAACTATGAATTCTGGCGCCGCTCTCCAGGGGTTAAGGTAACCATGCAAAGCAACTTGTTTTATCGGCCGGGCAGTAAAGTAATGGTCAGAGATGTCAAAAATGAATTTCACGATCGTAATTATCAGCAGTTTGTGGGTATTGCCTGCAAGGATTGCATTACAGGCGAGCCAGGTTTTGTAGATTCGAAAAATGGCAATTTTCGCTTGCGGGACAATTCGCGATGCCGTGGGCGAGGCGTGGTCGTGCCGGGAATCCATGATGCGCCAGCGGCCGCCGACACCTATGGTAACCTTCTGCCACTATCAAGCCGTCCCTCCTGCGGCGTTTATCAATGAGGGTTATCAAGACATGTCCACTGTTTTCTTGAGATTCAGGCTGGCTATCGAACGATTGAGGGGATCGTCAACCGCCTCACACGAGGAAGGACTCGGTCGTTTTGTAAAAAACTCATCTTTCCAGCTCATCACCAATCTTGTGACCAGCGGGGCTGCCTTTATGCAGACCATCCTCCTGGCACGATATCTTGGGGTTGAGAAATATGGAGTTCTGGCCCTGTTAATGACCTACGCCCAGTTTGTGGGGCAATTCGTTTCGTTTAATACATGGGAGGTTGTTACAAAGTATGGTTCCGATTTTATGGTGGCGGGCAGACGCGACAAACTGCTTGCAGCAGTTAAGCTGGGGTATCTGGCGGAGATTGCTGCAGGAGGGGTGGCGGTAGTGGTTTGCATGGCTGGCGGCGGTTTGGCGTCCAGAGAGCTGTTTCATGCCGCCGGTCTTGAGCTGATAGTCCTGGTTTATTCACCGGTGCTGCTTTTTGGCTTTATGGATAACACTTCGAACGCAATTTTGCGGATACATTCGCAATTCAAAACGATTGCTGTCAGAGATATTGTCTTTGCTTTTTTCAGGTTGTTTTCACTTTTGGCGGTACTGCTGCTTTCTTCTGGCTTGTTATCCGTCGTCTTAGTTCTTCTGCTTCATGGTTTCATCCTTGCAATATTTAATTTTTTGTTTGGTTTCCGGTTGCTCAAGTGCAGCATTATTGAACTTGTACAAGCTAAGCTCAAGGTCTTGTCGGATCACCGTGCCGCTATTCGCTCTTTTGTTGTAAACAATTATTTTTCTCAGTGTTGGGCAATGATAATTGGCAGTACGGATACCCTGTTTTTGGGCTATTTCCGTAGCACAACTGAGGTAGGTCTCTACAGAATGGGTAAAAATTTCTTTAATCTGCTGGCACGTTTTATAGAACCATTCTACATGGTGATCTATCCCGATCTGGCAAAGTTGTGGGCAGCCAAGCGTTATAGCTCATTCCTGGGGCTAGTGAAGCGTGGCTCCATTCTCGTTACTGCGGTAGTTACCCCATTGGTACTGCTCGTCCTGTTTCTGATTCCCACTATTATTACCTATGCCGTTGGAACCGGGTTTCTCGACGCTGTTGACCTGAGCCGGGTGCTTATCTGCGGCGCGTGGGTTGCGGCGGTTTTCTTCTGGACCCGTCCAGCGGTGCTGGTCATGGAAAAGCCTCACATACCTACGATAGTAAACTTCTTCAATATGCTGGTCGTGATCGGTTTGTCGTTTCTGGTGGTTCCCCGTTACGGCGCTTTGGGCACTGCAGTGGTGTATGCCGTACCGATTGTTCTCGGTAATGTATTGGTGGGCTTCTATGCCTATCGTACCTACCGTACTGCGATGGCGTGAAATCGATGCGTGTCTGTTTTCTGATTCCCATGCTCGATTACGCCACTGGTTGGGGGCGCTGGACGGTGGACCTTCTGGAGCAGATCAGTGATCGCGGCGTTGAGCCGGTGCTGGTGCTTCCTCCTTCTCAGAGAACCGTCCATGAGGCAATGGGGATGAATCGCTTTGAGACCCACTTCTGGGGACCGGAGCCCTATCTTTTTTTTCAAAATTTGCATTCGATTACTTTCCGGGGAATTTGGGATTTGGTTTTTCTCAAAAAACATTTTGGAAAATTGGGTCGAATCGATTTGATTCATGCGGCTGATTTGCATCCCTGGGGGTTCTTCGGCCTGCAAATGAAACGAAAATTGGGAGTACCTCTGTTGGTAACAAACCACTCCAGGCTTCTTTTTAATCCACGCCACAGTCTACTGGATTATTGGCTTTGCAGGAAAACATTGCAAGGTTGCGACCGGATATGTTCGGTTTCGGCATGGGGATCGGGTCAAATTCATGCAGCTTACTCCGATCTTCCGTCCGGTCATTTTCGCGTGATCCACAACGGGGTGAACCTGGAGCGGTTTCCGGTTCCCAAGGCGGGCATGGAAAGTAAGATGCGTGAAAACGGCCCGGTTTTGTTGAGCGTCACCCGCTTCATTCGCCTTAAAAACATCGAGACGTCGATCCTGGCTTTTGCCGAGGTTAAACGGGAATTCCCGGGTGCTACGTTCCATATCGTCGGGCCGCACACGGTGCCGGCTTATGTCGAGAAAATAAAGAATCTTATCCGGGAGCACCGGTTGGAGGGGGTACATCTGGCGGGAAAAACTTCGACTGTAGCCGAACTCATCGGATATTACGCGTCAGCCGATGTGCTGGTTCACACACCTTCCTCTGAGTCTTATGGTCTGATCATTCTTGAGGCTGCGCGCTATGGCCTGCCGGTGGTTGCGACCGGCGTCGGAGGCGTGCCGGAAGTAATCACGAATGGCGAAAACGGCCTTCTCGTCAAGGCGGGGGATTACCGGGGCGTGGCCGATGCGGTGAAGCGTGTCCTGACTGACCCCGGGCTGGCTTCCAGGCTGGCTGAAAACGGCCGTAATAAAGCAGCCCGTCAGACTACCGGCAAAGTCGCGGATGATTATCTCGCCCTTTATCGTGAAACAATCGGAGGTGAAGCATGATGTACCTCCTGTTGGCTTCTTTCTTTTATGCCAATGTGATTTATCGGTTGCCCATCGGCAGCTATGGTTACGTGCTTGTCAGCGACGTCGTTTCCTGGTTTGTCATTCTGGCTGTTTTTACACTTTCAATGGTGAATCGTGCAAAGAGCATCGGGTTTGGGCGGTTGGAACTATGTCTGGTAATTCTGAGCCTGCTGATGTTTCTGCTGCTTTTTCAAGTGTTCTTCGAGGCCGACCGGGTGTTCAGTGAGCTGGGCAGAGCTGCCGCTGACACTCTCCGCTTTTTCCAATATGTATTCACGTATTTTGCAGTCCGTTCTTACCTCCGTTTCTCTCCCCATCCGATCCGCTATCTTGCTTGGACGTTTATTCTAGCCGTAAGTGCATCTATTTATGGTCTGTTGCTGGATGTAGTACTGAAAATACCAAGAAGCTATGCAGGTATTACCCATGATGTTCTGAGACCAAGCGAGTTTTCGGCTTTTTTTACCAACAACCGGGCATGCGCTGCTGTTTATTTATTAACTGCTGTGGCTATCGGATTTGGATTTCTGTTGATGAACGGCAGTCTTCTGCGTAAGAGCGTAGTGCTTTTGGGTACGGCTGCTCTGATTATTGCAATTATCTTGAGCCGGTCCCGTTCCGGTATTGTCGGTCTTTCAGTAAGTACAGTTTTTTTTATCATCTATTACATGCGGAATTGTGGCCGGAGTTTAAGTTCAATAGTTAGTTTTTTCGCACTTGTGTTCATCTTTTGTTGCGTATTGTTTTTCGCGCTCACCTCAAGGAATGTGAGAGACCGGCTTGGCGTTGCCAATTTGCGGGATATTACGCGATACGAGCATAGATCGAGCCTGACAGGTTCCGCCGATCGCAAAATCGCATTGATGTCGGTCACTACCCGTCTGAAAAACTGGAAAGAGTCGATGAAAGTCATCGACGAGATGTCGTATCACATTTTTTTTGGGTATGGCGTTAACCAGCAGGGCGCCAAAATAGGAATGGGCGGGGCGCACAATAACTTTTTGCAGGTTTTTGTTGACTTGGGTTTGGCCGGCTTGGGGCTGTTTTTGCTGCTGTTGTATGAAATTGCCCGGAGACTCAAGGTCTCGCCTCCAGAACTGAATGCGAGACACCCGCAAAATTCCATGCTGATTGCTATGAAATATTGCTTCTGGGGGCTTCTTGTTACCTTGGTGACGCAAGAAACGTTTTATATGGCGCCTGCCTTGGGTAACTTTTTTGGGTTCTATCTCGTATTGCTGGCCATTGTGAGCCAGCTTCGCGAAGAGTTGTTGCCCGTTTCGGTACATCAAGAGGAGATAAGCCATGCCGGTTCCACCGCGCATTCTCTATGTTGCTGACGCGTATCCTCATAGCCTGTTCGCTTCCACGCCGATTGGCATTGTGCGCGCCCTTGGCAAGGCCGGCGCTGAAGTTGAATCTGTTTTTCTTTCAATTGACGGCAGCGATGTCATTCCTGACCTGCCTCATATCCATTTGCTGCGCTGCGGAAAACGTTCGTATCGGGCAACTGTTGTCGCGCTGTTGAAGCTCATGGGTTTTCTGTGCCGGAACCATTCCCGTTTCGATGTGGTAATCGTTGAGCCCAACATGGTGCCGGCGCTGGCGCCATTCGTGCTGGTACGGCGATATGTGCGCCGCTTTCCCCGCCTCATCCTGGATGTGAGGACTCAGCCGGTTGAAGTTTCGGCAAATGTGCGTGGCCGGATAGCAGATGCCAAATTTGATGTTGCGCTAGAATTCGCCTTTCGGTTTTTCGACGGAATGCTGGTGATTACGGAAGAAATGGCAAGATATCTGCGGGAGAGGAAAGGCCGAAATCCTTTGCCCACGGGGATTTGGACTAGTGGCATTAATCTGGAACAATTCAATCCTTACGCCTCATACCAGCCGGTTGATCTGTTCCGGGAGCGGTTCGTCGTCATGTACCACGGACAGCTTTCTCCGGGCCGAGGTTTGGATAAGGCTCTTCTTGCCCTTGATATCGTGCGACACGAGTTTCCGGAGGTGTTTGCTTTCTTTATTGGTTCGGGAGCGATGAAGGAGAAACTTGCCGAAATGATCGACACGCTGAAGCTCTGCAACCATGCCATGGTTTCCGATCCTGTTCCACATTCGGAAGTTCCACGGTTCCTGAAATCCACGGATATCGGGATTCTGCCCTTTCCCGACCATGAGTGGTGGCGTGGTCAAAGTCCTATCAAGTTGTTTGAATACTTTGCAATGGAGACCCCTGTAATTGCGACGAACATTCCCATGAACCGTTCGGTTATCGGCACTCATGACTGCGCTTTTATTATCCCGGATAATTCTCCGGCGCAGATTGCAGCGGCAATTCGCCAGGCCATCACTGAAAAGGAACGCTTGCCGCGGATGGGGGCGGTGGGACGGCAGTTGGTTCAGTCCACATATACATGGGACCGGCAGGCCGAGCGAATCCTTTCGTATTTATTTCCAGACAGACCCTTAGAGGGAGAACCACGATGACGACAGGCAGGAAAATCCGGGTGTTTCATCTCACGTGGAGCGGCGACCTCGCCGGCATGCTGTGGGATATCATCCGGACACAGCACAAAGACCCGGAGTTGGAGCTTCATGTCGCTTTTGGAACAAGAGGAAAGGGTGTCTTTTACGACCAGATTCAGTCGTTAGGAATTGAGACGTTCAGCCTGGGCATGAAGAAAAAATATTCTCCGCTCTGTAATCTGACGGGGGCATGGCGGCTCAGGCGAATTCTCCAGAGCAACCATTATGACATCATTCATCTTCAAGAGGCCATCCTGCCTTTTCCCTTCTGGTCTGCTACCGCGTCAGCCCCGGGCACTGCCGTAATTCTGCACAACAGGGGAGAATTCAATTTCACGCGTGGTTGGGGCGCAGCTTTTGGGCAGGGGATGAAAAAATGGATTTACCGTCTGATTGTGGGGGAACGTATTGACCGCCTAGTGTGCAATTCGCGTTATAGCGCTGGCCAGACGCCACTATCAAAGAAAATGGGACGCAAGTTCGTGGTGCTCCACAATGCAATCGATATGGCGAAAATGACAACCATTGCCCGTGATAAGGACCGTCTGCGGGGTGCGCTCCGCGCAGAACTGGAACTGCGTGAAGATGGCTGTGTCTTTGCGGTGGCGGCGAGGCTGGTGCAATTCAAACGGATTGAGCGGTTTATCCGGGCATTTTCCCTTGCTCTTCAGGAAGGAACCCGCGCTTGGGCGGTCATTGCAGGAGACGGTCCGGACCGGGAGAATCTTGAAACCCTTACCCGCCAACTGGGCTGCTCCGGGCACGTTCGTTTTTTGGGGTTTCGTAAGGATGCAAAGGAGATTGTTGCCGGTTCGGACCTGTTTGTTTTGCCTTCGTCGGGCGAGGCTTTTGGAAATGCGGCGCTTGAGGCTTTGTCTCTGGGAACTCCTACGGTTGTTTTTCGGGATGCCGGTGGGCCGATGGAATTCATTGAAGAGGGAAAGAACGGTTTCGTTGTTGCCGATGAGGCGGCATTGACACATACCCTTACCATGTTTGCCAAAGACGGTCAGATGCGGCAGATGTTCAAGGAGCAACCCCTCATTGATAAAAACCATTATGCAATTGAAAGCTATGTCGAGCGGATAAAAACGCTTTATGGCGATGTATTGAGTAACTGCACATGAAAGCAAAGTGTTCGTTGTGAAAGTTTTGTTTTTGAATAACTTCAATTACTTGCGCGGCGGCTCCGAAAAAGTGATGTTCGAGGAGATGGGATTGCTGCGCCAGGCGGGACATGAGGTGGCTGTTTTCTCCCGGACTCACCACAAGAATGAACCGGCCGAGTTTCAAAAGTTTTTTCCGCCGCATATCGAAACAGAACGGCTGTCGCCAACGATGCGGAGTCTGGGAGTCGTGAAAGAACTGATTTACTCGAAGGCGGCCCGGAAGGGGCTGGGCGAGATCCTCAAGCGGTTTCGGCCGGAAATAGTTCATGCCCACAACATTTATGGACGCCTCAGCCTCTCTGTGCTTGACGAACTGGGGGCTGCCGGAATTCCGGTCGTAATGACGCTGCATGACCTCAAGCTGCTTTGCCCAAGCTACCTTATGCTGAATCGCGGCAAAATCTGCGAGCGGTGTCGCGGCGGCCACTTCTTCCAAGCTGTTCTTGCGCGTTGTCATAAGAAGAGCCTTCCCGCTTCGCTGGTGTATGCCTTTGAAAGCTATATCAACCACAGCATGGGCAAATACCGCTCAGTGGCGCAGTTCATTACTCCGAGTCGGTTTCTGCGCGATAAATGCGTCGAGTATGGCTGGGCTACTGAAAAGATCAGCCACATTCATAACTTCCTGTCGCTGAACCCGGTTTCCGGCATGAAGGGCGATGGTGGTTACTTGCTGTATATCGGACGGCTTTCGCGGGAAAAAGGTATTGGAACTTTGCTTGAGGCGTATCGCGGCCTGAGTCCGGCTCTCCCCCTGAAAATCGTCGGTGATGGTCCTGAACGCCCGTCGCTCGAAAAGCATGCCCGGGATCTTGATCTGTCGGTCAGTTTCACCGGCTTTCTAAGCGGTGCGGATCTCGATAATGCCGTTGCCGGTGCCCGTGGGGTGGTAATGCCGTCGGAATGGTACGAAAACGCGCCCTTGTCGCTGCTTGAGTCCTTTGCTGCCGGCAAGCCTGTTATTGGTGCGAGGATTGGAGGGATTCCGGAGATGATTGAGGACGATGTAAACGGTTATCTGTTTGAGCCGGGAAATAGTGAAGCTCTCAAATGCAAAATCGAAGCTTTCATGGATATGTCTGCCGACAGGTTACACGAGATGGGGAAGGCCGCCCGGCAGAAGGTGGAAACTGTGTATAGCGCCGAGTCGCATTATGAGAAATTGATGAATATCTACGAAAAGGCGATGGGCTCGTCATGCGCATAGCTTACATTGCCGTAAAAGGTCTTCCCATAGGTGGCGGCGTGGAAAAAGTAACCGAGGAAATCGGCTCGCGCCTGGTGGCCAAAGGACATGAAGTTGTCGTGTATTCCAGCCGTGATTATGGAACTCCGGACGGATATTACAACGGAATGGAAATACATACGGTTCCCTCCATTAACAGCAAATCATTCCACAAACTCTCCATCTGTTTCAACGCTACGCTAAACGTGCTTTGGAAGCGAAACGTGGATCTGGTTCACGTGCATGCAGTCGGCCCATCCGTATTTTCCATCTTTCCCCGCCTGACCGGCATTCCTACGGTGGTGCAGACCCATGGTGTCGAATGGCGACGGGACAAGTGGGGTCCGATTGGCCGGACATTTTTTAAACTATCCGACTATTCGGTTGTCTATTTTCCCAATCGCGCGACTTCGGTTTCGCGTGTACAGCAGAATTACTTCAAAAAAAAGTTTGGCAAAGATCTGCTTTATATTCCCAACGGCGTCAGCCCGGTGAAGAGTTTGCCTCCCGGCTGGATTTCCGAACTGGGAGTTGCACCGAAGCGCTACATACTTTTTGCTGCCCGGCTGGTGGAAGAGAAGGGAGCGCATTTTCTGATCGAAGCTTTTAGAGATATCGACACGGACATGCAACTGGTGATTGCCGGTGACGCCGCCCATGCCGAGGGCTACAAAGCATCGCTCAGGACATTGGCCGGTGACGATTCCCGTATCCGGTTTCTCGGTTTTGTTACGGGATCACCCATGGCCGAGTTATTCAGCAACGCCTATCTTTTTTGTCTCCCATCGACCCTGGAGGGACTTCCTGTTGCCCTGCTCGAAGCGATGAATTACGGCAATTGCTGTGTTGCCAGCGACATTCCGGAGAACCTGGAGGCTCTTGAAAATTACGGTTATACCTTTCGCAATCGCGATGCGCTCGATTTGCGACGAGTACTTTCCGAACTGATTGCACATCCCGAGATGGTGGCTGAAAAGTGTGGTGCTGCCAAGAAGCATGTGCGACGGAATTACAGTTGGGACAGGGTGACCGACCAGATGGAAGCATTGTATTTTTCACTGTTACATAAAAGGAGAACGTAAGAAACATGGATGGCATTTTGGCGGTTACCTACCGGTGCAATACGAAATGCACCATGTGCTACACGTGGAAATATCCGAGCAAACCTGCGCTGGAGATCCGACCTGAACACTTGACAACATTCCCCGAGGTGACGCGCCTGAACATCACCGGCGGTGAACCGTTCATCAAGGAGGACCTGAACGAGATCCTTACCGTATTGAAGAAGAAGGCGAAGCGGATCGTCATCAGCAGCAACGGTTCTCTGACCAAGAAAACACTGGAAGTGATGTGCAAACATCGCGACGTGGGAATCCGCCTGAGTTTTGACGGCATTGGCGAAACTCACGACAGGATCCGGGGCATTGAGGGGATTCACCGGAAGGCCTTGGAAACCCTGAAGGGATTGAAGGGGCTGGGGATCAGGGACTTGGGGATTGCGGTTACGATTTCCGATAGGAATGCCAGAGACTTGGTTCCGCTCTTCAAGCTGGCCGAAGAGCATGGAGTGGAGTTGGCCACGGCGGTTCTACACAACGCGTACTATTTCCATAAGACGGACAACGTCATTCATAACACGGCCATGATTGAGACGGAGATTAAAAAGCTGATGGCCGAGTACCTTGACTCTTCCAGTCCCAAGAACTGGTTTCGGGCCTATTTCACCAAAGGCATCATTGACCATATGCATGGCACCGAGCGTTGTCTGAAGTGCACCATGGCGAAGGACTCTTTTTTCATCGATCCCTACGGTGATGTACGGCCTTGCAATGTCATGGATTACTACTTCGGCAACATCAGGCAAACATCTTTTGACCAAATCTGGACGAGCCGGGAGGCAGAAACGGCGCGCCGGAAGGTTGATGCCTGCACTGAAAACTGCTGGATGATCGGAAGTGTCGGACACCTCATGCGAAGCCGCCCGTGGAAACCTTTTGCATGGATTGCCCGCAATAAATGGGGCAGTGGAAAGGACTTTGCCTGATGAGGGGCGGATTTGGTTTCCTGCAGAAACCATGGTGCAGGGCGGCGCTCTTGCTGATGATCTTTATCGCAGCCTACTGGACGCCGCTGCGCGGGATTGCAGCTGTCTGGTTTACAAGTGAAGACTATTCCTATGGCCCTATTATTCCGTTCGTTTCCGCCTACGTTATCTGGGATAAACGCAAACAACTCCGGAACGTGGAAATCCGTGGCTATTGGCCGGTTCTTCCCGCGCTGCTGCTCGGAGTCATCATATCTTTGTACGGTATCCTGGGCTCCAGCGGTAATATTTCAAGGCCTTTGTTGCCTGTGCTTCTGCTTCTTTTCACCGCTTTCTGTTTCGGCAAGGCTTTGACCAAACAATTGGTCTTCCCGCTTGCTTTTCTGATTTTCATGGTGCCGGTACCGGCTTTCCTCGAACGCACCCTCGGTATGTACCTGAAGTCCATTTCCACGCAACTCGGCGGAAGCATGATCGGTCTTTTCAATATTCCGGTTCATGTCAGCGGCAATGTGATCGACCTCGGCGTTACGCAACTGCAGGTGGTGGATGCGTGCAACGGCTTGCGCTATCTGTTTCCCTTGATTGCGCTCGGCTTTGTCTATGCTTGCTTTTTTGAGAATGTCCTATGGAAAAAAACACTATGCGTGGTTGCCACGATTCCCATTGCTGTTCTGACCAACGGTCTGCGTATCGGCATAACGGGGATTTTAACCAGTGCTTTCGGCACAAAAGCAGCCGAGGGTTTTTTTCATGATTTTACCGGATGGTCACTGTTTCTCGTCTCATTTGGGTTTCTGGTTTTGCTGGGACGGCTCTTGAGATTTTTTCCGTCGCCGACGAATTGCCCAACTCAGTCCGGGGGCACAGCTTTAACCGCAGGTTCAGTTGTCGGAATCAATAAACCGTTCATGGTGTCAATCATTATGTTGCTGGCTGTGGGCGTGTTGAGTTGGAGTACTGGCGTTCTTCCTCCCATGAAGCTGAAAGGGGGGATAGCATCTTTTCCGCTGAGTTTCGCAGGTTGGCAGGGAGACCCGGAATTCGTCGACCCGGATGTCGTGGAGAAATCGGGCGCAGAGGAATCGTTTAGCGGCAATTACCGGGATGTATCAGGTCTGCCGGTTTCGCTGTATATCGGCTTCAGAAGCACGGCCTTTCTTGAAAACGAGAATTTCTTTCACAGCCCGACAATCTGTCTCCCCTCGTCCGGATGGCGGGTCATTCAGACTGCAACTCGCCATGTGAGGGGAATTACGGCTTTTCCAAATCTTGAAGTGTCGGAAATGGTTGTGGAGAGTATGGGCAACAGGAACCTGCTTTATTTCTGGTATCAGACGAAAAGTCGGGAAAGCAACAATAAGGATATCAATCGCTTCCATCTGGCCATGCATGCCATACGGCGCGACAATACCTATGATCTGTTCATTCGCCCGAGTACCCCCGTTCATGCAAATGAAAAAGTCGAGGATGCGGAAAGGAGAATGGACCGTTTTGTAAGGGATATGATGGCGGCAATGATTCCGTATTTAAAAGAAAGGGCAGGGAGGCAAGGGACAGAGGTTTTTGCCGGAGAAAAAGCGATCCGGAAAGGGCAGAGCGCTTTGCTTCGAACCGGCCATTTCCCCAGGCTATGACAATGGTTTTTCTTTCCACGCTTTTCACATCCGTCTTGATCACTATTGTCATGACTCCTTTGTTGAGTACGGTGGCAATTCGAAACAACCTGGTGGACCGGCCGGGAGGGCGCAAGATCCATTCCCGGCCGGTTCCGTGTATCGGTGGAATTTCCATGGCCTGCGGCGTCTTTGTACCGCTCCTGTTCTGGCAGCATGCTGATCGCTTCGTGACGGCCTTTCTGGCCGGAGCTGCGGTATTGGTTCTGTTCGGCCTTCTGGACGATCTTCAGGATTTGCCCCCTAGGGCCAAGTTTTGCGGTCAGATTCTGGCTGCGCTGGTGGTGATAATAGGAGGCGGGGTCCAGATCAACTCGTTGGGAACGCTGCTTCCCGATATGGTTCGTCTGCCGTCGGCGGTGGCTGTTCCGCTGACTCTGGTGGCCATCATCGGTGTTACCAACGCCATCAATCTGGCAGACGGTCTTGACGGTTTGGCGGGCGGGATTTGTCTGCTTACCTTCGCCGCTCTGGTGTGTCTGGCCTATCTGGTGGGGAACCAGGTCATCGGGCTGATCGCTCTGGCCATGGTGGGAGTGTTGTTTGGATTCCTGCGTTTCAATACACACCCGGCCACGGTTTTCATGGGGGACGCAGGCAGCCAGTTTCTGGGGTTCTCCGCTGCCACCCTGGCGATCAGCCTGACCCAATCGACGCCTGCTCTGAGTCCGGTCTTGCCTCTGATCCTGCTCGGTTTTCCGATTCTGGACACCCTGACGGTGATGGTGACGCGTATCTCCAGGAAACGTTCACCTTTTACGGCTGACAAAAACCATTTTCATCACCACCTCCTGGGAATGGGGCTGGCTCAATCCGAGTCGGTGCTGGTGATCTATCTGCTGCAGGCTCTGCTGGTGGTGGGAGCGCTTGTGCTGCGTTACTATTCGGACTGGCTGTTGTTACTGTGTTATCTGGGGTTTTCCGGGACCATACTGTTCATGTTTGCCCAGGCACGCCATCCTGCATGGCATTCGCACTGCCGCAATTTCTTTGATATTCGTATTGCCGAACGGATGCGCACCTTGAAACGGGAAGGAACTCTGATCAAGTGGGCTTTTCCATTGTTTGAATTCGGAATTCCGATACTGCTTGTGTTGACCTGCGCTCTGGCCGGGAGTGTGCCGCTCTATGTCACGTTTGCGGCTCTGCTTCTGGCGTTATTGATCGCTTTGGCCAGGTTCTGCGCCAGCCAACTGCTCGGCAGTATCCTTCGGGTTGCGCTCTACCTGCTGATTCCATTTGCAGTCTATCTGGCCGAGTCCAGGCCGTTGCTGCCATTGGCCGGAATGCTGCGGACCGGTGTCAACGTGTTGTTCGGTCTTTTTGCCGTGCTGATTCTATTGATCTCCAAGTTCTCCCGTCGCCGGGAGGGGTTTAGAAGTTCGCCCCTGGATTTTCTGATCATTATTCTGGTGTTGGCGGTGCCTAATCTGCCGGATCAGCATATCCGGGAGTACCAGATCGGTTTGGTGGCTGCCAAGGTGATCATGCTCTATTTCAGTTATGAAGTGTTGTTGTCGGAGCAGCGCGGCAGGATCAACCGCATTGTTTTGTCAACAGGCGCTGCATTCGTGCTGCTGGCTGTGAAATGGATGAAATAAGTTTGCAAGGAGGAGTGCACTCATGAATCATCGTCCGTTATTGCGGACTCTGCTGGCCTGCGGAATGTTGCTGCTGATGGCGTGCAGCGGACCCGAGGCAAAAAAAATGAAGTTTTTCAACAGGGGCAAGGCGCTTTACGACAAAGGGGACTATGTCAAGGCCCGGCTTGAGTTCAAAAATGCGGTCCAGATCGATCCCAAATTCAGTGCGGCCTATCACATGACCGGTATGGTCGCGTTACGGGAAAATGATTATCGGGGGGCTTTCGAATATTTGAGCAAGGCAGTGGAGTTAGACCCTTCCAATCGGGCTGCCCAGTACGAGTTGGGCAAGATCTTTCTGGCCGCCGGTCAGCCGGATAAGGCTTCGGAAAAGGCGGAATTGCTTCTGAAACAGGACCCCAACAACGCCGATGCCCTAGAGCTGAAGGGAGCCGTGATGGTCCATCGCAAAGAATCTGCCCAAGCCCGGATGTACCTGGAACAACTCGTCAGCCGGGGCATTCGAACGGCTAACGTGTTTTTACTGCTGGCCACCAGCCATATGCAGGGAGGGGACGGTGCAGCGGCGGAAACGGTTCTGCGCCGGGGGATCGAAGCCAACCCCAAAGCAGTAGCTCTTTATCTACCTTTGGCGGAATTGCTGGCTGGTCGGCAAAAGATGGATGAAGCGGCTGGTCTGCTGCAGAAGGTCGTTGTCTTCGAACCGGCCAATGCTGAACACAAACTAAACCTGGCCAGCCTTTACTGGGCTGCCGGACGTGAAGGGCAGGCGCTTGAGATCCTGAGGAAGGTGGTTGCCGTTGATCCGGCGGATGATGAGACCCGCATAAAAGCGGCTTCCTTTTTTGTTGCCCGCAACAGACCACAGGAGGCTGAACAATGGCTGAAGGAAGGTATCAGCAAGAACGGCAAGAGCAGTAAGCTGCGCTTTACCCTGAGTGAACTGTATTTCAACACGAACCGGGCCGATCAGGGGATTTCGTTGTTGAAGGAATGCGCAGCATTGGGCAAAGCCGGTGATCCCGAAGTTGTCAGCGCCAAAACCGCTTTGGCAAAAGTCTATCTGGAGCACAACGATACCACACAGGCCGGCAACTATCTGAATGAAGTTCTCAAGGCCAACCCTAAGAGCGTCGAGGCCCATTTTATCAAAGGTAATCTGCATCTTTTGAAGCGGGAAGGTTCAAATGCCGTGGCCGAATTCCGCACCGTGCTCAACGAGAACCCTCGTTCCATCCCGGCTTTGCTCCGTCTGTCAGAGGGGCATCTGCTCAACAAAGAAGTCAATCTGGCCCTGGACAGTATCAAAAACGCCCAGAAAGTAGATCCCACTTCTCGTGGGGTCGCATTCGCCTTTGCCCGCTTCTACACCCTGCAGAAGGACTATATAGGCGGCATGGAGCCACTGCGCGCCATTATCCGGAATAATCCGGCCGATCTGGAAGCCTATGCGCTGCTGGGAGACCTGCTGGTTGCCTCGGGGGATATGAAAGGAGCGGTCGCCGAATACGCTCAGATCAAGAAAAAAGCGCCTCAAAGCCCCATTGGATATGTCAAATGCGGTCAACTGTTTTTGCGGCAGGGCAAGAATGCTCAAGCCATTTCCGAATATGAACAGGCGGTCAAAGTTAATCCAAATTCCTGGAGAGTCAACAACGATCTGGCAGTACTGTTGGGAGAGTCAGCCAACAACCTTGACCGGGCTCTGGCCCTGGCTGAAAAAGCGCGTTTCCTGCAACCCAATGAATTGACGGTTCTGGACACGCTGGGGTGGATCTGTCTGAAAAAGGGTGATACCGCCAGGGCAATCCAGTTTCTTCGCTTTGCTCAATCCAGGGCTCCGGAAGCGCCTATTGTCAACTATCACTTGGGCATGGCGCTGTACAGGTCCGGCAAGCTGCCGGAGGCCAAGGGCTATCTTGCCAAGGCCTTGGCCCGCAAGGAGCCGTTCAGTGGCAGGGAGCAGGCTCAGCGGACATTGTCCAGGATATAATTGAAAAGCCAGGGAGGCGGAACGAATGGTCAGGAAATGTCTTTTTGTGATGATCGTATTACTGATGCCCGGCAGTACCTATGTATGGGCGGATACGGATACCGAAGTTATCGCCCAGCCCGGTATCGGCCGGTTGGAAACATCCAGTCCCGATTACATTATCGGGCCGGGCGATCAGATCGGTATTTCCGTTTGGCGGGACGAGAACCTGACCAAGACGGTTGTGGTGCTGCCAGACGGAAAAATCTCGTTTCCGCTGCTCGGTGAACTGATTGCCGGGAATAAAACGGTAGCACGTCTGAAGCAGGAACTGGAAGCAGGGTTGAACCGCTATATTGCCGACACCAACGTGACTGTGGAAGTCAAACAGTCCAATAGCATGATCATCTATATTACTGGCCGGGTCAATGCGCCCGGCAGGCAACTGCTGGTTGCCGACACCAATGTGATGCAGGCACTGGCCATGGCCGGAGGCCTGAATCCTTTTGCCCGCAGGGGCAAGGTCAGGATATTTCGACAGGAACAGGGAAAAACCACCATGTTTCCGTTCGATTATGATGACGTTATGGACGGTAGGCATCTTGAGACGAATATCGTCCTCAAAAGGGGTGATGTGATCGTTGTTCCGTAACATTACTTTACATGCCGTGGCGGCGCTCGTGCTGGTGGCGTGTCTGCCCTTGCCATTGCTGGGAGCGGAGCTGAAGTTAATGCCGGGACTGGGGATCAAGGAAGAGTACAACGACAATGTTTTTCTGACGGCAACCGGTGCCAAAAAGTCCGATTTCATTACAACTCTGACTCCCGCCCTTGACTTCTCCTCGGCTACCGAACGGGGCAACTTCACCCTTTCCGGCGGCGTCAATCAGTTGGTGTATGCCCGTCAAAGGTCGCTTGATGCAACGGACTTTTTCGCGCGGAGCGGATTTACTTGGCGTCTGGAGCCGCGACTGGCGATTTCGGCTGGTACCTCGTATCTGCGTGATTCGCGGCCGGACCGGATAGACCAGGACAGCGGTCTGGCGCTGGCAATTGGCAGTGACCGCCAGAACTACCAGCTTTCGGCCGTCTATGCTCTGTCGGAAAAAAGTAATACAACGCTTTCCTATGCCTATGCCCAAGAGATTTTTGACGATTCAGTACGTCTGAATACCCGGGTGCACAGTGCTACGCTTAGTCAGGATTACGACCTGGACAGCTACCTGCGGCAGACGAAATTCGTGGGAACGCTTGGGTATGTCCGTAGTCTGACCGATATCTCGCTGGTTGATTACTATATGTCGACTGTCGGACTTACGGGAAAAATTCATGAATTGTGGAGTTTTTCAGTGAATGCCGGGGGAGATTTCATTCATTCGAAATTTGACGAGCAAACAGTGACATTTCCTTTCCAGGTTGTGAACTCGACGGTCAGTAGTGACAGTTGGGGGTGGGTCGGCAACGTATCGCTCAACTACAATGGCGAGAAACTCAGTGGCGGTCTCACATTCACCCACGATGTCACTACCGCCTCGGGCCGGGCCGGAGCGACCGAGCGCACCGGCGTTTCTGCCGGCCTCAAAGAACGCTTTACCCATGAATTGAGCGGAAACTTGAGTCTGGGATATTCATTGAATAAAACAGCCCAAAATCAGTTCTCATCTCAGGCTATCGATGAAACCAGGCTGTATGTCGGGTGCGGCCTGCACTATGACTTCAGCGACCGTGTGGCATTGGAAGGCAGTTACCGCTTTACCAACATCGATTACGATTATGGAGCGTCACCATCCCAGGCCAGGCAGAATGCTTTCATGCTGCGGTTGACCATGAGCCTTGACCTGCTGGATCTTTGAAACATTCGAATACACACTATGAAACCGGGGTAGAACCCCGGCAGTGAGGCGGATATGGAAATGGAAATCAAATCGGCGCAGGACGTTGCAGCAATTGTGAAACGCCGCAAGTGGAATATTATTGTACCGGCGGCTGTTATTTTCTTGAGTGCAACGGTGCTTGCCCTGATCTTGCCGCCCGTATACCGTTCAACCTCAACCATTCTGATCGAAGATCAGGAAGTTCCCCGCGATTATGTCAATTCCACCGTAACCGGTTTTGCTGAACAACGGCTGCAAACTATTACACAGCGCATCATGGGTACTACCCGGCTGCTGGAGATCGTCAATCGTTTCGGTCTGTATCCCGAGTTGAAGAACAAGCTGACCACCGAAGAGATTGTGGAGAAACTCCGCAAGGATATCAAATTTGAAACCATCAGCGCCGATATTATCGATCCCCGTAACGGGCAGCCGCGGCCGGCCACTATTGCCTTCACTCTTTCCTACAAGGGCAAAAATCCGCAGCAGGTCCAGAAGGTGGCGAGTGAGCTGGCGTCGCTTTATCTTGAGGAAAACCTTACCGATCGTTCACGCCAGTCGCAGGGAACTGCCAAGTTCATGGAAGATGAAATGAAAACGGTACAGGCCCAGCTTGCCGGGATAGACGCCAAAATTGCCGCTTATAAACAGCGCAACATCAACACCCTGCCTGAACTCGCCCAGGTCAATCTGCAGAGTATGGATTCCACCGACCGCGAGGTTGTTGCCCTGACCTATCAGCTCCGCACGCTCAAGGAACGGGAAAGTAACCTTCATGCACAGTTAGCAACCACGCCTCCCGATGCTGAAAACCAGGACAAGGCCCGTGTCAGCGAACTGCGTGTCAAATTGAATGAAATGAAGACCCGCCTGACCGATGAACACCCTGATGTAATCAAGGCTAAGAGTGAACTGGCCGCACTCGTCAAGCGACTTCGTGCCGGAGGCCAGGACCCTGCGGACAACAAGCCGGACAACCCTGCCTATATTGCGTTGGCGTCACAATTGGCAGGTGTCAGGTCGGAGATAACCTCAACGAAACAGCAGATTGAGAATTTCAACCATAAGAAGAATGAATTGCGCGGTAGAATCGCCGCTTCGCCCGGTGTTGAGGAGGGGTATAAGAATATGCTTATGCTGCGCAATAATCTGCAGCAGAAATATGACGATCTCTCCAAGAAATTCATGGAAGCCAGAGTTTCCAACGGGATGGAAAAGGAACAGAAAGGGGAGCGGTTTACCATCATTGATGCCGCTCGTTTGCCGGAGAAGCCGTTTCAGCCTAACGTGCCGGTCATTATGCTGATCGGCTTGATGCTGGGAGTAGGGTGCGGTACGGGTCTGGCTGCCATCCGTGAGCAGGGCGATCAGACGGTGCGCAGTCCCGAGGTGTTGGCCCGCGCCACATCCTATCCGGTGCTGGCCTGCATTCCCGAGATTGTCACCTGGCAGGAAGCCATGCTGCGCAAGTCAAAGCGCAATAAAATCCTGGTCGGAGTTGCGGGGGTATTGTTGGTAAGTCCGCTGCTGTTTCACCTTCTGATCATGGACTTAGATGTATTCTGGGCAAAGCTCTTGCGAGTTTTGGTAAGGATATGATGGCGGCAGACCGATGAATGAAAGGAGTTATGCGATGAGTATGGATACGGTAGTTGACAATGGGCGGGAAAACAGCGCAGTGCCGCCATTCGTTCCGGAAGCGTCAGGCTGTGCAGCGCCGGGAACTTCTTCCGCGTGCGGTCAAGCGATTCATGGGCCATGTCAGGATTACGTCACAGCGGGGTGGGTATCGCCAGCCTACACTCAATCCCGTCCAATGAAGCTGAATCCGCAGGTGTTGTCCGAAAACCGTTGTGTCGGTTTCCGGCCTGAATCTGCAGAGTTTGAACATTACCGGATGTTGCGTACCCATATCCTTCAGAAAACGGGGGGGCAGGGCGCTACGATCATGGTGACCAGTGCTGGCGCAGGGGAGGGCAAGACTCTTACCGCGATCAATCTTTCATTTGTTTTTGCCCGCGAATTCAAGCAGACGGTGCTGCTGGTTGACTGTGATTTGCGACGCCAGCAAATTTATCAACGTCTCGGTTTTCCAGGCGAAAAGGGGTTGGTAGATAACCTTATTGATGGCGTCCCCATTCCGGACATGATGGTTTGGCCCGGCGTGGAAAAGCTGACGGTTATTTCCGGAGGCAAAACCGTCACAAACAGCAGCGAATTACTCGGCTCCCTCGGCATGAAAAACATGGTGACCGGTATGAAGGCGCGCTATCCTGACCGCTACGTGTTTTTTGATGCGCCGCCGCTGTTGACCAGTGCCGATTCCCTGGTCTTTGCTCCTCTGGTGGATTACATCCTGGTGGTGGTCCAGGCGGGCAAGACCTCCATCCAGGATGTCAATAAAGCGCTGAAACTGCTTCCCGGTGAAAAAGTTCTGGGCCTGGTCATGAACCGCCAGCAGAGTCCGACGTAAAGCCTTTTAAGGAAAAAGGTGAATTACGCCGTAAGAGAACTTGAAATGACAAATATGCCGGTAGTGGGCGGGTCCTGACCGGTATAGCAGCGGTTGATGAAACGTATGGCGATATCATCCAGTAGCGCGCCGGATTTCAGTAACAGGTGACCGGCTCCGCTACAGAGGTCTCGTGACATTTTTTGACCGCTTCTCAGCTCGTCCGGCATCAGTTCCATTTCCTGCGCCATTGCGCCCGAATCAGCCTGTTGAGCCTTCTGCTTGTCGAAGTAGGTGTACTTGGTGATTTTTTTGAAAGCATTTGCCAGGGACGGATCGAGCTTGCAGCCGCTTTCCTTGTTTGCCTGGTCCAGTGTCTGAGACAGTGGCCATTCGCCATAACGATTCCGCATTCCAACATCGATAAAATCCGCATAGGCTATAATACGGGCACCTAAGGGAATTTCTTCACCCTTGAGACTGTCGGGAAAACCGCTGCCGTCAAAATGTTCGTGGTGATGGCGGATAAGCAGGCCGATCTCCCGCAACTGTTCCACCGAATCAAGGGCCGCCTGCCCGCGAATCGGGTGCATGCTGAAGAGCGAAAACTCTTCGGAAGACATATCCGTCCGCGCTTTGGCCAGGATGGATTCGGGAATCCCCAGTTCTCCGATATCATGGAGCATGGCTGCCGCGGCAATAGTCTCCTGTTCATGACTCGGCAACTGCAGGATTCGGGCAACTCCCTCCGCCATTTCCCGCACATGGCGGGCATGACGGCGGCTGTGTTCGTCGCGCATGTTGATCAGCTCGGAGAACAAGGCAATTACACCGGTAAAAGCATGTTTCAGCGAGGTATTGGCTGAGGCCAGCCCCTCGTTCATCTTGCGGATTTCGGTCGTCTGGGCCAGGACACGTTGTTTGAGATTGGTATTCCACTCCTCCAGTTCCTGTTTCTGTTGGAGAACCAGTGCGTTTAGCCGCCGGTTCTCCATGGTGATCCGGTAGCGTTCCACTGCTTCGCGGATTACCCGGACCAGCTCTTCGTCGTTCCAGGGTTTGGCCAGATAACGCCACGCTCCTCCTTTGTTGATGGCGTCAACCGCTGCAGATACATCGGCATATCCGGTCAGAATGATGCGAAGAGCGTCCGGAGCAATGGTTCGCGCTTTTTCAAGAAACTGTGCGCCGGTCATTCCCGGCATGCGCTGGTCTGATACGATCACTCCCAGGTTGCTGAGATCCGGCAGGAGTTTCAGTCCCTCTTCTCCCGATGTTGCCGTAACGATCTCAAGATCTTCTTCGTCCATAAAGAGCCGCTGAAGCGCTCGCAGTATGTTGTCTTCGTCATCAACCAGCAGGACTGAAAGCGGCTCAAGTTCAATTTGTTGCGAATCATTCATGCTGTGCCTCCGGGAGATCATTGCCCTTTAAAAGTGCGATGACTATTGCTTTCTGGTCGTCATGCTCTATTCGTGTCAGATGCGCGCAATATCTGCCGCCCGGCAGATCAACGAAACATTTGCAGCATGTGTTGTACTCAAGTTGAATGATCGATTGCACAAGATGCAAAGGGAAAATAGTGGTGAGCTCGCTTCCGGCCAGACGGTTTTGGTCGACACCGAGTATTTCAGCCCCGAGCGCATTGCACTGAATAATCATGCCGTAACCGTCCGCTCCCACGAATCCCACGGGCAGCGCATCCACGACATTCTGAAAGCTGTGCAGGGCGCGGCTTTTTACCAGCGTTTCCCTGAAACGTTCATCCACCATATCATTCAAATGGTCGTTGATTTTTTTTAGCTCTTCATTGGCTGCCAGCAGGTCCGTTACCAGTTGACGGTTTCTGGCTCGCAGGTCGTACCGGTCAAGCGCTTCGCGAATCGAGCGCACCAGATCGGCGTCGTTCCAGGGTTTGGCGATAAACTTGTAAATTTGCCCTTCGTTGATGGCGGACACAATGGTTGCGGTATCGGCATAACCAGAAAGAATCATGCGTTCGGTATCGGGCCAGCGCCGGCAGACCTCGCTCAAGAACTCGATCCCATTCATGGCGGGCATGCGGAAATCCGATATGATCAACCGGAATGTTCCGGAATGCTCCAGGGTTTCCAATCCCTCCTGTCCGGAGCCTGCCGTGAAGATTTCGTATTCCTCGTCCAGCAGGAGCCGTTCCAGGGAACGGAGCACATTACGTTCGTCGTCGACCAAGAGTATGCGGACAGGTTCAGTGCTCATATGAGTACATTCTTTAGCTGGGGTGCTTATTCCACGCCAGCCAGTAATAGCCGAGTGACTTGATCAGGTTGACAAACTGGTCCAGATTGAGCGGTTTGACCAGATAACTGTTGACATGGCTGTCATAGGCACGGGTCATGTCCGCTTCGGCATCCGAGGTGGTCAGCACGATTACCGGGATCGAACTGAGTTTTTTGTCCGCCTTGATGGTTCTGAGCACTTCGATACCGTCAATCTTGGGTAAACGCAGGTCGAGCAGAATGACATGAGGGCGGGGGGCGTGGACGTTGCTCCATTCGCCGCGGCCATACAGATAATCCAGTGCGGCCTGGCCGTCACTGACATGTTCCAGCCGGTTGGCGATTCCGAAATCTTCCAGATTCCGCCTGACAATTTCGGCATGGGCCTGATCATCTTCAACCAGCAGTATGACTACCGGTTCTCCTTGCATTACGATCCTCCTTTGGGTGGCAGAATTTCCGGCAGAGTGAAGCGGAAGCAAGATCCGCATCCTTCACCATCGGAATCTACCCATATTCTACCATTGTATGTTTCAACGATTTTTTTTACCATAGCCAACCCGAGTCCGACTCCGGAACTGGATCTGTCCAGTTTGTCGAATATGCCGAAAATTCTGTTCCGGTACTCGGACGCAATGCCGATACCGTTGTCCCGCACGAAAAAAACCGTTTCGCCGCCCTGTTGTTCAACGCCCAGTTCGATGTGCGGTTCCGGTTGATCTCCCAGGTATTTGACGGCATTGTCCAGCAGATTTTGCCAGATTTGCGCAAGCCGCGGGCGATCACCCGTCAAGACCAGATCCACATCGGCTACCCGGACAGCCACGTTGTGTCCGGCTATCTGGCCGGCCACGGTTGTCAAAGCCTCCTGCGCCAATTCTCGGAATGTTACGGTGGTTGCCGGATTCTCACGACGGCCGATGCGCGACATCTCCAGAAGTTCGTTCAAAAGCAGTTCCATTTTGTCGGCTGCTGCGTGGATAAAATTCAGGTCCTGATCGATTCTTTCAACGTCGTCGGCATTCATGTCCTGTTCCAGGTATCCCAGGAAGCTCGTGACCGTTACCAGCGGGCTGCGCAGGTCATGGGAAACCGTATAGATGAACTGTTCGATTTCACTGTTTTTTTCCTTCAGCTTTTCATTGGCATCGATCTGATCAGTGACATCCAGACAGGATCCGATGTAGCCGCAAAAAGTTCCTGAAGCATCATAACGGGGTTGGCCCTGATCGTAAATCCAGCGATATTCGCCATCGTGCCGTCGTAAACGGTATTGCATGGCAAATGGCTGCCGTGCATTGAATGAATCGATATAGATCTTGAGGCAACGATCAAGGTCGTCGTGATGAACCCCTACGCTCCAGCCGTTACCCTGTTCCTGGGCTACGCTGCGACCGGTGAAGTTCAGCCAGGTTTCATTGAACCACGTGCAGCCCATGTCCAGCCCGGACATCCAGACAAGCGCCGGAGAGGTGTTGGCAACCGTAGTGAACAGTTGCTGCGATTCCTTGAGCGCTGTTTCCGCCTGCCTGCGTTCGGTGATGTCCGTTGATATTCCGCAGAGCGATGATATTTCTCCGGCGTGGTTCCTGACAGCGAGCTTGGTTGTTTCAAATACATGTTGGCCGTCAGCCAGTTCCAATACCTCATCCGTTACCAGCATTTTGCCGCTCTGCAGCACATTCTTGTCATCCGCATGTTGTTTGTCTGCCAGGTTCGCCGGAAAAAAATCATGACTGGTTTTGTTGATGATCTGTTCCCGCGAAACGCCGAACAGGTTCGCCACAGACAGGTTGCAAGCCAGGATACGTCCCTGGAGATCCTTGAGGTAAATCAGCGACGGGATGTTGTCGATAATCGTCTCCAGCAGGTTTTTCGCGGAACTGGAAGCGTTTTCGGCGGCCCGCATTCCGGCAACGGTTTTTTCCAGCGTCATCAGGATCACGGCCAGTCCCCAGCTAATGACGCCGATCAGCGAAAGCATCGCAGCAGCCGACGAGATTGCGTTGTTTCGGAGCGGCTCACTGTAGGAAATGTGCAAAAGTTGTATTCCCACAATCAGCAATTTTAGAACCGCATCGGTCAGCAATGCGGCAATTGCCGCCTTTTCCATGTGGGTCAGTTTTTCCTGGCCGGTTTTCAGAAGTGACGCGATAGCGCCCCCGAGGCAGAAAACGATGAAAGAGCGCAGGGCAACTATTCGATGGGCAATGTCATGATCAATATATGTGAACCATGTGTAGGTGGCGGTTAAGAGCAGCAGGGAGGCCGCCATCGTGCGGCGAAATGGCTTGTCTCCCCGATAAAGGCAGATTCCCCACCAGACAAGGCAGTAGCACCCGAACACCAGCAGATTGCCGGCAAGGATGGAAAAAAAGTCCGGAATCCTGTCTCGAAGACTGGCCAGGAATGTCCCGATGCCATAACAACCCATGCCGTAACCCCAGAGCAACAAGGGGCGTCCCGGCGCGAAAAAGCGCCAGATCAGCAGCATGGCAATGGAAAAGGAGCAGCAGAGCACGCCCAGGGCTATCAGTATGCTGATGGTATCAAGCATCATTTTTGCTCTCCTTGAATAACATCAGGATACTATTATTTTCTCACGGTCCGCTGTTGTGCTCAACACGGGACCGGATAATCTTCTCGTAATTCCGGAAAGATTCGTGAATATGCCCGCGCAGGAGATCGTCGTCCCATGGTTTGTCCAGAAATTTGTAGATAGCGCCCTCATTGATGGCGCGCGTGACGGATTCCAGGTCGGAATGCCCTGAAAGAATGATGCGAACCGTGTCGGGGTGCAGCACCTTGACCCGGCCCAGAAACTCGGCGCCGCTCATGTGCGGCATGCGCTGGTCGGAAAGTACTACCTGTATGTCGTTTTTGGCCAGAAGCTCCAGGCCTTCGCAGGCATTGGCGGCGGTGAGAATTCGGTATCCTTCCTCAGACAGTACTCTGCTCAGGGCCAAAAGGATATTAGGCTCGTCATCGACAATGAGCAGGGTGCGCTTCCCGTTGCGTGCGGCAGTGATCGCGGCCGGAAAGTGCATGTCTTGTCTCAGCAAGGCGGCAAACTCATCAGCCGGCAGAGGGCGGCTGAAGAAATATCCCTGAACCTCGTCGCACCCGTGTTTTCGCAGGTAGGCGAGTTGGGCCTCTGTCTCGACCCCTTCGGCGATTACCTTAAGCCGCATGTGGTGCGCCATGGCAATGATCGAAGTGGCGATCGTGGCTGAATTGGGGCTGGTAACGATGTCGATGATAAAGGAACGGTCAATCTTCAGATGGTCGATGGGAAACCGGCTGAGACTGGCGAAGCTTGAGTAGCCGGTACCGAAGTCGTCGAGGCTGAGGCGGGCGCCGATGAGCTTCAGTCCCTCCATGATGGATATGGCCTTGTCGGGGTTGTCCATAACCATGCTTTCGGTCATCTCCAGTTCCAGCAGGTTGGGATCGAGCTCCGTTTTTTGCAGGATTTCCCGGACGAGCAGCGGTAGATCCCCCTTCCGGAACTGCCGGGCGGAGAGATTGACCGCCACGCTCAAGCCTGGAAGCCCTTCGTCCTGCCAGGCCCGGATCTGCCGGCAGGCTTCCTCCAGCACCCAGGTTCCGAGGGGAACGATCAAACCGGTCTCTTCAGCCAGCGGAATGAAATTGTTCGGCATCACCATTCCCCGTTGCGGGTGCTGCCAGCGAACCAAAGCTTCGCATCCGGTGATCCGTCCATTCGCCATATCCACCTTGGGCTGGTAGTGCAGGCAAAACTCCTTATGTTCCAGCGCCTGGCGTAAGGAGCTTTCCAACTCCATGGTTTCGATGGCCCGCTGGTTCATTTCAGGAGCATAGAACGAAAAAACGCCTCCTCCCTCCCGTTTGGCCCGATACATGGCGATATCGGCGTTTCGAATGAGTGTGGCGCCGCTGTCACTGTCTTTGGGGGTGAGACTGATTCCGAGACTGGCGGTTACCATAATCTCGCGACCATCGATTTGATGCGGATCAGACAGGCTCCGCAGAATCCTGGCAGCCAGCAGTCCCACATCATCGGCCTCGGCCACCTCGGCCAGCAGGATAACGAACTCATCACCCCCAAGCCGCGCCACGGTATCTGCTTCCCGCACGGTCTGCAGCAAGCGCAGTGCAACGGATTTCAGCAGTTTGTCGCCGAAATTATGGCCGAGGCTGTCGTTGATAACTTTGAAACGGTCCAGATCAAGCAACAGCACAGCCAATACCCGTCCGGAACGGTGGGCATAATGAAGCGATTGCGTCAGCCGGTCTTGCAACAGAGCCCGGTTGGCCAAGCCGGTCAGTTCGTCGTGAGTGGCGAGATATTCCAACTGTTTTTCGTTGTGTTTGCGTTCGGAAATGTCTATGTCCAGACTGAATAATTCGGTCGGCGCGCCAGGCTTCTGGACGACGGAGTGGCACGAATAGACCGTTATCAGCGATCCATCCTTACGCATGAGGGTCAGTTCCGAGGCCGGAATGGCCTCTCCGGTCTCTGCCATCCATGCCATGGAATTCTTCAACTCTTCCCGCCTCTCAGTCGGGATGATCAGGTCCAGCAAGTTGCGGCCGATTGCTTCCTGGGCCGTGTAGCCATAGAATTGCTCGGAAGCCCGGTTCCAGTAAAGCACCGTACCATCACTTCCGTATCCCTGAAAGGCAACGGACGGAATTTCCTGGAGAAGGCGGCTGAATCGTTTTTCACTTTCCCGCAGGGATTTTTCGGTTTGCAGATGTTTTTGAAGCAGCCTCCACTCCCGCAATGCGCGTTCCACGGTTTGCGGCATGCCGGCAAATGTCTCCGGCGATTTGACGATGTAATCCAGCGCTCCCGCTTTCATTGCCGTTACCGCCATTTTCTCATTTCCGAATGCGGTCATGAGCACTATGGGAAAGGGGCCATTTTCAGCGGGGTAGGTCAGTATTTCCATAGCACGGCCGTCAGGCAGATTCAGGTCTATTAATACGATATCCGGCGGACTGACCTCTATGATACGGTGATACTCACGCAACGAGTTCGCAATCAGGATCTTCGTCGCGGGAGCCGTTGCGTTGAACGCGCGGGAGATCGCTTCGGCATGGGCCCGCTCGTCTTCAACAATAAGTATCGTCAGCGATTCTTTATCCATTGATGATTCCTTCGTGTGTCATTAAATAGTCTGTGACATGAATTGCGCGCCGTCAAGCTCTGAAATTACGAAGGAATAGGGCTTCTTGGTTCTAAGCCCCTCACTGCTTTCGGCAAAGTAAACCGGAAGCATGATCCGCATCCTTTGCCATCCGATTCCACCCAGATCCGTCCGCCATGGATCTCCACAATTCGTTTAACCAACGCAAGTCCCAGGCCGCTTCCCTCGCTGCCCGCATCCAGCTTGTTGAACAGGCCGAAGATATTTTCCTGGTAGCGCATGTCGATTCCCATGCCGTTGTCGCGCACGAAAAAAACGGTTTCTTTTCCTTCTCGTTCTGCCCCGACCTCGATGTGCGGTTCCGGCTGGTCTCCCATATATTTTACTGCATTTTCCAACAGGTTTTGACAAACTTCCACCAGGCGCGGCTGATCGCCGGAAAGCATGACCCGGTTTTCGGAAACAGTCACCGCTGCCCCCCGTTCGCTGATTTGCCCTGCAACCAGGTGAAGCGCCTCCTGCACAACTTCCTGGAAACAGACCTGTTGCGTATTGGCGACGACTCGTCCCACCCTCGAAAGCTCCAGCAGTTCGGCCAGCAGTTTTCCCATCTTTTCGGCAGCATTGCGTATATAGTTCATATCCTTCCGGATGCGAACCTCATCATTGTTTTTGATGTCCGACTCCAGATATCCCAGAAAAGCGGTTATGGTTACCAGCGGGCTTTTTAAGTCGTGGGAGACGGTATAGGTGAATCGCTCCATTTCGGCAGTGCGCTGCTGCAGTTCATCTTCGTAGCGTTTTCGTTCCACCTCTTTCCAAACCGCATCCATGAGAAGCGAAAGCTGCGCTACGTCCGAATCTTCATAATCGGTTTCCTTGTTTGCCACTCCCACAACAGCCAGGATTCTACCTTGATCGATAACCGGTATGGTCAGGAAACGGGTGAGGGGCACGTGTCCGTCGGGATACCCCTTTTTAAGCGGATTTGGTTCCGCAAAATCGTTGATCATGACCGGTTTGCTCTGCCGGACCGCTTCTCCCCAAATTCCGGTTTTTTCCAGCTTGTATTCGGTTTGAGCATTCAGCACCCCACAGGCCGGCATCACGTTCCGCGACCATGAGTTTAGGGTGAATAGCTGCTTTTCCTCGTTATAATGATAAATATATCCATAGTGACTCGATGTCAGTCTGAGGACTTCCGACAGGGCATAATCCAGCAAAGTCTGAATGCTTTCAGCCCGGTATTGCAAGACGTTCACAAGACATTGCAAACGCATTTTGTTGCGCTTGGCATCCCGTTCCGATTGCTTGTAATATGAAATATTCCGTCGCCTCCAGATGAAGCTGACGAAAGTAGCAGCACTTACAAACAGAATAAATACCACCGCCATCGTAACCCACAATCTCTTCTGCAACGGTTCGTAGACTTCGGATGAATCCATGCGCGCCACAAGATACCAGGGCGAATCGGGAATTGCCCGTAGCACCGCAAAAACCGCGATTCCGCGATAATCGACTCCTTCCACTATCCCTGTTTTCCCCAGAACAGCCATTACTGCCGGGGTTTTATCTCTTGTGAGGGGAATTCTTAAATTCAGGGCAGAATCTTTGCGAAAACGAAGTTCATTCAAAAAGAGCGCGTTGCTGCCCTCCCTGCGCACGATCAGCGTTTCAGCGGTATCGCTTTTCATGGGCCAGCGCTTGATAAAGGGATAGAGGTATTGCTCGGGATCGATTCTGAACGCCAGGACGGCCAGTTTCTGCCCCTTGCGTGAGGGATCGTAAATCGGAATCATGATGTTCAGATGAATTTTTCCGCTGGTTTCGAGGCGGTAAAAATCCGAAAACGTTATCCGCCCCGAAGTCAATGATTCGCGGGCTGCTTTTGCAACATGGGAAGAGAGCGTTCCGGCGTGACCGGGTAATGAAAGCAATTCCCTGTCGTGGGTATCGAACAGGAAAATCCCATCATAGTTCCTGTTGCGTTTGACTCCAACCAGCCAGATATTCAGGTCGTGGTCTGCGCGTCGGTTCGGCGGAGTTATGAGATAGGACTTTACGATTTCGGCAAAGGCGCGGTTATTGTAATAAAAACCGGCATCTATCAGACGCTCCGAACGCCAGAGGGTAATTTCGCCCAGTTTCAGATCCGCGATGGCGGAAAGTTGGCTACGGACTTCTTCCAGCCGTTGTTTCTCATCTTTGTGGTGATAGAAGAAACCGGCGCTCACAATACCGGCTACCAGAAAGACAAAAACCACGATCAGTGCCAGGGAAGCGCGCCATGTCTCCAGGCTGGTCTGTGAAAAATTGGGCCAGGCGATGGGCAGGGAGAGAAAAAGCAACGCCAGGCCGAGCGCCATGAGGGCGAGATTGGTCGTGACTGCCGGAGGAATAATGTGTCCTCCGTAAAACATCGGTGTTCCCAGCAGGTAGCTTAGCGAAAACATGGCGTTGGCAGCCACCAGCAGGAGCGCGGTCCAGAAGGGGAACTGGGCCCGCACTCTTTTTTGCGGACCAGCCGTCAACAGGGCTGCGAAGGAAATGCTTGCCGCCAGAAAACTGATTGCGCCGATGGGCGACATATGTCCCAACGGCATTTGTTCGTTGCTGTGCGCAATCTGCATGCCGAGATGTTCGATCTCCGCATAGATGCCGTGCAACGAGAGAACGAAAAGCGTTCCGGCAATTGCCGCGCAACACGCAATGAGTGCCAGCAGAATCCACAATGTCCGCCGTTTGGGCGAACCATGCGCGGCGAACAGGCCGATTGCTCCGTGGATGACGCACAAAAGAGCCGTGCTTGGGGCCATGGGAATCAACGTGTTCCCAAGGCTGGCAAAACGAGGCATACCCAGCACCAGTCCCAACCAGGCCAGAAAACCAATTGCCGCAGTTGTTATACAGCAAATGCGCACCAGTACGCGGTATGGTCCGGTATCTCTTCTACGTGTCTCCGGCATTGATTTCCATTCAGTTTCGAGACGATAGAATATGGGGACATTGCCCCATTATCACACCGTATTATTTATCGGCAGTCGAACCGTAAAGGTTGAACCGCTGCCGACACTGCTTTCGACACTGATACTGCCGCCATGCTTTTTGATGATGTCGTAACTTATTGAAAGCCCCAGTCCCGTTCCCTTACCCACCTCCTTGGTAGTGAAGAACGGCTCGAAGATCCGGGTCAGATGCTCGGGAGCAATGCCCTTGCCTGTATCACTCACCAGGACGACTATGTCCCCTCCTTCGTGGGAGGTTTTTACCTTGATGACGCCATGTCCCTCAATGGCATGGGCTGCGTTGACCAACAGGTTCATAAAGACCTGGTTGAGCTGCTGGGGGTGACAGTTCAGCATTGGCAGGTCAGCGTCGTATTCAAGCTCCACATCCGCCACGTATTTGATCTCGTTGCGCGCCATGTTGAGAGTGCTGTTCAGGCAGTCATTGATGCTGGAAGGCTTGCATTCGGCCTCATCAACGTGCGAGAAACTTTTCAAATCCTGTACGATTCGCCGTACGCGCTCGGCGCCTTCGCGGGATTCCTCCAAAAGTCCGTGGATATCGCCCAGAATAAAATCAATCTTCATTTTCCGGCGCAACTCTTTAATCTCCGCAACAATTTCCGGATTGCCCTTGTTTTCGGCAACCTCAATCATGGTTGTTTCGAAGGTACTGAGTTTGTCCATATATTTTCCCATGGTGGCCAGGTTGCTGGAAATAAATCCCATGGGGTTGTTGATTTCATGGGCCACACCGGCGGCCAATTGGCCGATGGAAGCCAGCTTTTCCTGCTGGTATATCGCACGCTGGGCTTCGTTCAGTTCGTGGGCGGTCCGCTGCAGTTCCGCTGTCATGGAGTGAATTTCGGTTGTATCGTTGAGAGATATGACAAAGCCGTTGACCTGTTCGCTGTCCGGTTCCGTCATGTTGTAGATATTGAGATCGTAGTAGCGTTGCGATGCGACATGGACGAGTTTGCCGCTGGTACCGGTGAAGGTAATTACCTCAAAACCGGCGTCCGGCAGCAGGTCGCGCCAGTCCTTGTCGAGCACCTCGTCGTACTCCTTGCCGGTCATGTCGCACAACAGGCGGTTGCATCGGCGCACACGGTGCTGATCGTCCGTCAGAATGACAAAATCCTTCAAACTGTCGAGTGTTTCTTCCCATTCCCGCTTGGCCTTTTTCACCGATTCATCCATCAGGCGTTGTTCTGTTACGTCAATGAATGTACCGACTATGCCGCCCAGTGAACCGCCGGGGTCCCAAAAAGGCGCCTTTGTTACCAATACGGTGCGGATCTGACCGTCATTGCGCAGCAGGCGTGTTTCATAGTTCATGTGGGAGTGTGTTTCGATTATCTTCCGGTCGGCATCGTTACTTTCTTGCGCCAGTTCTTCCGGGATGATATCGGCGAGCGTCTTTCCGAGTATTTCCTCCATTGTCCGTCCGAAAAAAGCGGAAAAGGCCTTGTTGCATCCGATATAGGCGTGACCGGTATCTTTATAGAACACCGGATTCGGAATGGCCTCCAGGATCTCCTGGAAGAAGCGGCTCTGGTTATCCATGACTTCCTGGGTATGCTTGCTTTCGGTTCTGTCCTGGATTGTCTCGATAGCAGCAACGATTTCATTGCTGCTATTGATGATGGGTGTCGCCTCAAACAGTAGGTAGCGGCGTTTTCCTCCCACATTGTCAAACCATCCTTCGGCCCTGAGAGTTCCCTCGGTGCTTTGCGTTATTTTCAAATCCAGGATCACTTGTTCTGCCGCCGAGAGATTGCGGTCAATAACCAGATCGGCGAGCAGAGGGCGCTGTTCGGAATAGAATGCGCTCCAGTGCCGCTTGGTATTTTTCATTTGGAAAGAACTTTTGCCTGTCAGCTTTGCCAGAGCATTGTTCCAGAAAAGAACGGTATGGGAAGTGCTGATCACGAACAGGGGGGAAGCAGCATTTTGGATAATGCGACTGTAGAACTGCATTTCGTCACTTAGAGGGAGGGTTTGGTTCTTTTCGCCGGCATCATCGTTTTTTATGGGGGAGGCAGGTATTTGCGGACTATCCGGTATATTCATAGATGTCCTCTCTTTGAGCGTGTGTCCCGGATGATTAGGTAAACTGTGTAATAGTACCGATATTGATCCTTAAATGCAATTCTCTAAAATCATTACATTTTTTACATGAAAAATGACTATTCAGCTTCGTGTGGGTAAGAAAAATGGCGAAACAGGCGAGCCTGCTTCGCCACAATGAGAAAAGCAAAGTCAGTTGATCTCGTTATGGCAAATGAGATCCGGGGTTTTATGCAACCTTGAACCACCTTGCGGTCTGTTCGAGGCCGGTCGCAAGTTTTGTGAAGTCTCTTGCAAGCTTCTGGACCTGATCGGAGGCCGTTTCCGTTGTCCGCGTTCCGCTGGCGATGTTTTCAATGCTCTTCGAAATTTCGGATGTCACTACTGACTGCTCTTCGGTAGCCGAGGCAATGGAATCGATCATATCCAGGCTTTTTCTGGATATATCAACGATATGCTCCAGGGCATTTCTTGCTTCTTCAGCTTTCTGCAATCCGCCGTCTACCTCTTTTTTGCTTGTCATCATGGATGATACCGAAAGCTCGGTATCCTGCTGGATCATGGTAATCATACTGCCGATTTCCTTCGTCGCCTTGCCGGTCCGTTCTGCCAGAGCGCGAACCTCATCTGCTACAACGGCAAAGCCTCTGCCGTGCTCACCGGCGCGCGCCGCTTCGATGGCTGCATTCAGCGCCAGAAGGTTGGTCTGCTCCGCCACGTCATTGATGGTTTCAACGATATCGCCGATTTGTCTGCTCGACTGGCCGAGTTTGCCGATGGTCACCGACGAGTTTTCTACCGACTGTACGATCTTCCGCATTTCCACCATAACCTCTTCAACCGTCTCGAAACCTCTTTGGGCTGCCTGGTTGGTTTCCTGGGAGGATTTAGAAGCCTCGTCGGCGGTGCTGGCAACATCGCCCAAGGTTTGGGACATTTCCACTATCGCGCTAGCGACTTGTTCCGTCTGGATTGTCTGGTCATGGGCGCTGGCGTTCAGTTCTTCGATCGTGGTCAACATTACCTGCGAGTTTTCCGCAAGAGTATGGGTCATGTTGTTGACTTCACCTGAAAATCCCCGGAGCTTTTCGATGATTCGTTTCATGGCTGAAAAAAGCTGGCCGATTTCTTCGTTGCTTTTAACGTTGATGTTCTGTCTGAGGTCCCCATCGGCGATTTTCTCCAGCGCCTGCAGGGCATACCAGAGGGATTTGCACGCTACGGTCTTGACGGAGAAATGCCACAGCCAGGAACAGAATATCCAGCTGAGTATGATGATTCCAATGGTCAGGTAGCTGAAGGTTTCAAACGTTTGCGTTAGCTCGGAAATGACCTCCTGGCTTATGTGATATTTGCCTGACAACTCCAAGAGGTGGCTTTTCATGGTCCACATTTGATACAGGGAAACCCCGCCCATTAATGTGCCGCAGAGCATTGCGAAACCAAAAGAAAAAAACATTTTCGTTGCGAGACCGAGACTGTAAAACCATGATTTGATCATAAACCTTCTCCTTGAGCTCTATGTGAATGGAAAAATACAGTTGCCAGGCAATATGGGGTGCCATCCATTTTGTTTTTCGTTCTGAGTTTTTCTTTTCGGCAGATAGCAGAAAAATTAAAGTCGATTTTTAATGAATGACCTGGTTTTCGGCAAAGGTGAGGTAGGCAATTCAGGCAGCCCTTGTTCCAACAATTTGATTTAAAACCGAATCTGGCGTATAACCGAAACGGCTTTTTTATGGTAGTTGAGTAGCTGTACATCCAACAAATCTGAAAAGGAGAATTGCTATGTTGAGAAAACTGTTCGTAACTCTTGTTATGATGGTGTTGTCGGCTAGTGTGGTTCAGGCTGCGGGAAAACACAATCCTGTGGTGTTGATGGAAACCAACCTGGGAAAGGTGAAATTGGAGCTGTTCGAGAAGGACGCTCCGGTCAGCGTCAAGAATTTCCTGGAATACGCAAAAAGCGGATTTTACAACGGCACTATTTTCCATCGTGTTATTCCGGGATTCATGATCCAGGGGGGCGGGTTCAGCACTGAGTTCAGGCAGAAAGCCACCAGGCCACCGATCAAAAACGAAGCTGCCAATGGGTTGAAAAATCAGCGCGGCACTCTTGCCATGGCCCGTACCAGCGATCCTGACAGCGCCACAGCCCAGTTTTTTATCAATGTGGTCAATAACGATATGCTCAATCGTCCGAGTCCCGATGGCCATGGCTATACCGTGTTCGGTAAAGTGGTCGAGGGAATGGATGTGGTTGACAAAATCAGTGCGGTAAAGACCGGCTTTTATCAAGGGGCTCAGAATGTGCCGGTGAATCAGGTGCGTATCATCTCCGTCAAGGTGCTTAAGTAGGTTGAGTGGCCCGAGGGCAAGGAACGTGAACCTGAAATCGTTTTTCACCTCCTTGCTCGATTTTCTCTTTCCCCCGCTCTGTCATGTCTGCAAAAAGTATATCGCCGATGCAGGTGCGCTGCATATTTGCTCCTCCTGCCGGGAGCTGATGTCTGCTCCGTTTCATCCGCTCTGTACGGTCTGCGGTATCCCATTTGACGGGGCGGGGGACGACCATTGTTGTTCCTCTTGTCTGCAGAGTCCACCCAGTTTTGATTTTGCCCGGGCTGCAATTATCCATGACGGTCCCGGCCGCAACCTGATCCATGCTTTCAAGTACAACGCCAAGATTCATTTACGCCGTCCTCTGGCGCTCCTGATTGTTGAAAACGTAACGGATTTTGTGCTTGCCTACCGTCCCGACTTGATCGTGCCGGTTCCTTTGCACGTAAAACGTCTGCGGAGCAGGGGATTCAATCAGGCGGTGTTGTTGGGTGAGGTGCTGGCGCGGGAATGGCACATTCCGTTGCAGCGACAGGCCATGAAGCGCATGCGCTGGACAGAACCGCAGATCAATCTAAGCGCTGACCTGCGCCGCAAGAATGTCAAGGGTGCCTTTAGTGTTTCCGATGCTGGTCTGGTGGCTGGCAAGCGGGTGCTGTTGGTGGATGATGTTCTCACCACCGGCAGTACGGTTGAAGAGTGCTCCAAGATGCTCAAAAGGGCAGGGGCGGCAGAAGTTCTGGTTGTTACCGTGGCTCGGGCGCTCGGATGAATCGAAGGGGGAAAAGAAAGCGCGCAGTTGTTTGAGATGAATGGAGAATATTTTATTTTGTTGACAAAATAAGTGTATTCTCGTAACTGTTTTGCTGGATTGTTCACTGATAAGAGGGGGAACCATGCGTTTGACTACCAAAAGCCGTTACGGTCTTCGCGCAATGTTTGATATTGCCTATCATTGCGGTACCGCACCGGCGCAGATTCAGGATATTTCGCGGCGTCAGGAAATCTCGCCGAGATATCTTGAACAGATTTTCCAGAATCTGAAACGAGCTGGCATTCTCAAAAGCAAACGGGGACCCCAGGGCGGCTATTTTCTGGCCAGGACACCTGATAAGATCACGGTATTAGAGATCCTTAATGCGACCGAACAGGATGTATTGCTGGTTGAGTGTGGTGGAACGACGGCAAAAAAAACGAAGCGCGTTACCGAATGTCCTTTTGAGGGAAGCTGCGTTACCCAGACGGTGTGGGCAGACGCCTGTAAACTCCTCGATGATCTGTTTGGGAACCTTACCCTGCAAAATCTCTGTGAACGGGGCCTTGCCATGGGTATCAAGCGGGAGCAGGAGCATCGCTTCATGTACTATATCTGATGTAGCCCCTTATTTTACTTCCAAATCAAAGCGCTATCCTCGTTGGCTCGTCGAAGGTTCCTTGATATCATCTTTGATTTGAAACAGGAATTACTTCAGTAAAAACTCGAAATCTTCCCGCGACAAACCGGCGCCGACACCTCCGGCGCTTCCTTCCTCCAGTATGGCCCTGTATAACTTTTGCTTCTGTTCTTTGAGAAGCATCATCTTTTCTTCAATTGTATGCCTCATAACCAGTCGCGTAATGGTGACCCGCCGGGTCTGGCCGATACGATGGGCGCGGTCGGATGCCTGATTTTCCACGGCGGGGTTCCACCATGGGTCAAGATGATAGACATACGTGGCGCGAGTCAGGTTGAGCCCCTTGCCTCCGGCTTTGAGGCTGATCAGAAAAACCAGCGGGGCTTCGGAGTTTTGAAAGGTTTGCACCAGTTTCTTGCGTTGCTGCGTGGGGGTGGAACCGTCCAGGCGCAGGCTGGAAAAATGATGACGCTTGAGGCCGGCTTCCACAATGTCGAGATACGATGTGAACTGGGAAAATACCAGCACGCTATGCCCCTCATCACGCAGTTCCGCAAGCTGCTCCACCAGAAAATCCAGTTTTGGAGAGCTTTCCGGAGCATCTGCCAGTACCAGTGACGGTGCCAGGCAGATCTGACGCAGGCGTAGTAGTGCGGTCAGGCCGATTATGCGGGCCTGCCCGGATGAGTGGTTGGCAAAGGCAGCGTCGATCTGGCCGCGCACTTCTTCGATGGTGCGCTGATACAGCGCTTTCTGTCGTGGCGACAGGTCCAGATGGATGTCGGTTTCGATCTTGTCCGGCAGTTCCGCAGCGATCAGTTGTTTGTTGCGGCGCAGCACAAAAGGGCGAGTACGGCGCAGCAGCATGTCGATGCCCACCTGACCGCTTGTGGCGGTCAGGCTTCTGAACTGCTCCGGAGTTCCCAGAAGGCCAGGCAGGCAGAGGTCCATGATGGCATAGTACTCTTCGATGCGGTTTTCTACCGGTGTCCCGGTCAGCGCCAGTTTGAAAGTTCCCGCCAGCCGTCTGGCAGCGCCGGTGGTTGCGGCCTGGAGATTTTTGACCATCTGGGCTTCGTCAAAAATGATGATATTGAAGCGGAGAGGCGCCAGTTTTTCTATGTCGCGCTGAATGATGCCGTAGCTGGTCAGGATGATGTCGTAAGAATTGAAGTTGTCGCACGAACGCCCCGGTCCGCCGTAGATCAGAAGCGATGCAGCGGGGAAAAAGCGGTTAATCTCGCTCTCCCAGTTAAAAAGAAGTGATGGCGGCACCACGATCAGGTGCGGCGTATGCGGCGCGCAAGCATTGGTGATGGTGTTGTCGGCGAGCCCACACAAAAGGGAGATTCCCTGGACGGTTTTGCCCAATCCCATGTCGTCCGCAAGGCAGGCTCCGAAACGGTGCTCGTAGAGGAAAGCGAGCCAGTGATAACCATCACGCTGATAGGGGCGCAGGGTGGCGGTCAGGCCGGACGGCAAGGGGAGTTGCGGAATGGATTCAAAATTCAGCAGGCTCTCCAGAATCTTGGCGTCTTGAGGCGCTAAGCGTACCGTAACGCCATGACTCCGCATCTGAAGCCAGTCCAAAATTTGTAATCGCGGGATCCGGGCGATCTGTCGTGCATCTTTTTTTCCGCGTTTTGCCGGTTTAACGACAGATGACAGCATGGTCAATATCCGGGCACTCATGTCATCGATCAGGATCAGGCGTCCATCCCGTTGAAGAATACCCCCCTTGGCCAGTTGCTGCAGCTCCTCTTCGCTGACCAGTTCACCATCGCAGCGGATCTCCGGCCGCAGTTCAAACCAGTCAAGCGTGCTGGAGGTCGCATCCAGGGTAAAATCCCAGACAGCGCTTTTCAGCGGTTTGCCCCCCAGGCGGAGCAGAAAACCTTCCTGCTGTAGCTTTTCCGACAAAAGCGGCAGCATTCCAATAACCTCTTTTTGTTTGAGTGTCATCTCGCCGGGTTTTTCCCACATCTCAAGAAGCTCAACTCCAAACAATTCATACAGGATCCTCATCAGCCGCACCTGAGTCGTCCGGTCGTCTTCGGCAAAGCGCCAGCCGTCCGGCATGGCCTGAATCATGAGCGGTTTTTTGAGGAGTTCGCCCGCAAAAGAATTCAGTATCTGCCTGGCTTCGTTTTTGATAGTGCGCTTGATGTAGTCCGGGCCACTCAGCGCTGCCCTGATGATGCTTTTCTGTGCGGTGGGGGTAGGGGCATTTGCCAGTTCAAAACAGGTTGTTGCAATGACGCTTACCCTTTTTTTTGTCTTGAGCGGCAGCGATAACCGTGAGCGGAAGTTAGGGTTGAAATAGGAAAAGAGGTCGCTTGAAATTGGATATGAGCTGCCATCAAAGGTCAGTAGCGGTTTGAGTCTGATCAGTTCATCATTTGATGCGGGATTCAGTTCCAGCAGACAGGAAGGTTGGGCATGTCGGGACGTGTCGATTTCGGCGGAGTCGTGGAAAAAGAGGACTGATTCGCCAAACCCGTGAATAAGGTCCGGCATGAGCCGCAGGGATATTTCATTGAAAGGGGCAATAGAGGTAACGATCCTGTTGTTGCTGAATGCCGGTGACGCATCGTCATGAAATGCGTTGTCCCCGTTTTTGCCATTAAATTCGCTGTCAATTTCTGCCTCATAACGGTCATTGACGCTATCGCTGTTCTCTTTCTTATCACATAACGAGTCGTTTATGTTTTCCCAGACATTCCAGATGGTGTGGTTTGTGAGCGGGTGAATCGATCCGTTATCCAGATCAAGTAATAGTTCTTCTGCGGATACAACATTGTCCGGCAGCGGTTCGGTACCGTTGTACGTCCGGGAAATCGTCACGCGGCCCTGGCCCAGCACAAAGGTAATGCATGCCCGCAAGGGCGCGTCAGGCTTCAGGACCAAAGGGGTCTCCTGTCCCGAGTCGTCGCAGAATACGATCGGGTAGTTGCCCCTGGTAGCTTGCATGATGGCGGAAAGGTGGCGGATCCTGGCTTCGAAGAAAGGAAAGCGCTGGACACAGTGCACTACCCCACTGGGAACACCTTTCGTCCAGCGGTGTACCTCTTCCGAACCGTACCTGAATGCGCCGCGGAGTCTGCCGTAACGCTTTTCCAACACGAACCGGATCGTTTTTTCCTTGACCATTGAAGCTACAAGTTTACGGATGCTTTCCAGAGATACGGGATGGCTTGCGGAGCGTATTTCCCTGCCTTTATTTGCCGGGGGGGTGCGCTGCTGGTCCTGCTTTGTGTTCTCGTCCTTATCCGAAGCTGTTACGGGAAGGCCGATCAGATCTCCCAAATCGCGGAGAACCCAGCCGTCGATTTTTATCTGGGGGAAAGAAGTCGGCGCGAGAAGGCGTTTAAGTTGCACCCAGGTGGCAACCACGTGCGGGCATTGTGAGTGTTTTGCCCAATTGTGGCAACTGCAGTGGGGAGCAAGTTGCTCACCGGCACTGTAGGTGACCTGCGCTCCATCCTCGCAGATAAGCCTCAAAACGGATTTTCCGGCGTCACTCCATTCGACGCGGGCGACGATATTTCTGTTGCAGTAATCGGTGCCGCGCAGGAGATGGGGTTTGGAAGCCAGATAATACAGCAGGCCAGGCTCGGTGTGCTGAAGCAGTTTGAGTGGCGGAGAAAGCAGTGGTGGTGTTTCGTTAGCCATCCTTACTTTGTATCATTTTGAGCAAACGTAATCAAGACGCTGAAAACGAACACATTTCAAAAGTGGAGTTTGGGTGTGCCCCCGTTTCACCACTATGGTCAATACGAATCTTGTATTTAATTACTTAATTGGTAATACCAGTGGCCCGGCGGCGTGTCTTGGAAATGAGATGAATAATCTTTTTGTACTACGAAAAAAAACATGTTTACCCGTCGCTTGCTTGTTGTGCGATTTTGTGTAATTGTTGTTATTGTTCTTTGTTATAGGTATGTTACAGACATTTTGGGTGGTGGGATAAAACGGCGTATGTCTCCATTTCAAAAGCCGGTATAAATACATTAATTTTTGTCTTGACAGTGCTATATGAAAAAGGATAATTGGTAATGCAAGTTTACGAGTTGTCCAAAAACTCACATACAGAGGAGGGAGTATCGCATGCCGTGGATTCAGACGTACGCACCGTCAGCACTTGGAGGAAGCTTGGGGTTGTCGGCACTTGTCGCCGCCATACCGCTCGTAATCATCTTTGTTTGTTTGGCCGTTCTCAAGATGAAGGCTCACAAGGCCGCGCCTCTTGCGGTTGCAGCCGCATTCGGGGTTGCCGTTACTGTCTGGGGTATGCCGGCCAATCTGGCAGGATGGGCCTTTGTCCAAGGGGCCGGTTTCGGACTCTTTCCGGTTTTCTATATCGTTCTGACCACCCTGTTTCTGTATAACATCACCGTTAAGGGCGGCCAGTTCGAGGTTATTCGTGCCTCCCTGGCAGGTGTTACCGCCGACCGCCGTATCCAGGCGTTGCTGATTGCCTTTTGCTTCGGTGCTTTTATCGAAGGCGCTGCCGGCTTTGGTACGCCGGTTGCCATTGCGGGCGCAACGCTGGTGGGTCTCGGATTCCGCCCCATCTATGCTGCCAGTGTCTGTCTGATCGCCAACACCGCCCCGGTTGCCTTTGGCGCTATTGGTATCCCGGTTGTGGCGCTGGCTGGTGTTATGGGCTATACGGATGAGGGATACAAGCTGTCCAAGATGATCGCACATCAGCTCCCCTTCATCTCGGTCTTTATCCCCTTCTATACCATTCTGATCATGGTTGGTTTTAAGAAGACTCTCGAAGTGCTGCCCGCAGTAATCACCTGCGGTGGAACTTTCGCCTTGCTGCAGTGGCTTACTGCCAGCTATATGGGTCCCTATCTGCCGGATATCACCGCATCCCTGGGCTCCATGGCTGCCTTGGTTATCCTGTTGCAGTTCTGGCAGCCCCCCACAACCTACCATTTCGACCACGAGAAAATGGCTACCAAGGAAGAACATGGCTATACCGGTGCCCAGATTTTCCGCGGTTGGGCTCCCTATCTGATGCTGACAATTTTCGTACTGCTCTGGGGGCTGCCGTCTGTTAAGGACTCTCTCGACAAGGTGTACAAACAGGTTATTACCGTTACCGGATATCACGAAAAAGTTATTAAGGGCGTATCTAAGCCGGAAGACGGCCTGAAGAAGGCTGAAGCAGTCAAGGTAGAGGTTGATAAGCTGCTGGCTGTTCTGCCTGCTTCGGAGACAAAGCTTACCGATACGATTGGCAAGCTGAATGAACTGAAAGGTTTGGAAGAGAAAATTGTCCCTGTCGAGCAGGGGTTGGCCGGAAAAGGCGCCATCCTGACGGAGGAACGTTTTGCCGCTTTCGAAGCTATTCTGAAATCATCCGGCGCCATCACCAAGATGACTGCGGACCTGGAAAAAAACAAGCTGATTGCTAAGGACCAGTTCAAATCGCTTGAAAAAGCCGTCAAAGGCCAACTGCCCACGAAGATTTCAGCCAAATACACCTTTAATTTCCTGTCAGCGGCTGGCACGGCCATCCTGATTGCCGCATTTCTCTCCTCTTTCATTTGCGGCGTCGGCATGGGTGAGATGACTAAAATCTTCGGCAAGACCTGTAACGCAATGAAGTTCCCGGCACTTACCATTGCCTGTGTGCTCGGTCTGGCCTATATCATGAATGTCTCCGGCATGACCAACAGTCTGGGGATGATCTTTACCAAAACCGGTCACTGGTTCCCGCTCGTTGCCCCGTTCATTGGCTGGATCGGCGTCTTCCTGACCGGCTCCGATACCTCGTCCAATGTGCTCTTCGGTGGTTTACAGAAGGCCACTGCCGACTCGCTGGGACTCAGTCCGGTTCTGATGGGCGCTTCCAACACTTCCGGCGGTGTTATGGGCAAGATGATCTCTCCCCAATCCCTGGCCGTAGCCTGCGCAGCCTGCGGCATGGTCGGCGAGGAGGGCACCCTGTTCCGCTTTACCTTGAAACATTCGCTCTTTTTGACCGCAATTGTTGGTCTCATGGTCTATCTGCAAGCCTACTACCTGCAGTGGATGATTCCCTGACCTGAGAACTGAATACCCCGCTGGGGGCTTCCACGCATGCAAAAGCCGGCTGAGAATCAAATCTCAGCCGGCTTTTTACTGTTCACTACACAACAAAATCTGTTTATTTATACAGGTATGAAGGGGATACAGGGATAATAAAAACAAGGAACATGGGCTTTCGATAGAAACGCCCCGACCTCTTTATTTTTAAAAGCTTTTATCCCCTTCATCCTTTTTATCCCTGTTAAAACGTTTTTGAGGTTTTACTACCCTAATCTTCATTGTGTTTGAATAGAGATTATGCGATTTTCGTTTTTAGTTCAGGTTACTGTATTTTTAGGACAATTTTGCCGAAATGCCTGTCTTCTTCCATCATGCGGTGGGCCTCAACAACCTCGTCGATGGAAAATACCTTTTCAATAATCGGTACAATGGTGCGGTCGGCGAATTTGGGTAGTGCCCGGCGGGTAAACTCGGCCACGATTTCTCCCTTTTCGGAAACCGGGCGCGAACGGAGCACGCTGCCGATGATCTGCTGACGCTTGACCATCATCAGGCCCAGATTCAGTTCGGCCTTGATGCCGCTGGTTACGCCGATGAGAACCATGCGCCCCTTGTAGGCCAGGGAGTTCATATTAGGGGCAAGGTACTTGGCGCCGATGTGGTCGAGAATCAGATCAACCCCCTTCTTGGCAGTGTATTCCTTGACCACTTCGCTGAAATCCGGGGTTTCGCGATAGTTGATCAAGAAGTCGGCGCCAAGCTGTTTGACCCGTTCCATCTTTTCAGGCGAAACCGTGACAATCAGCTTGCTGGCAGGTGTCAGTGCACGGCTGAGCTGGATCGCCGCAGTATTGACACCGCCGCCGCCGCCGTGCAGGATAGCGGTCTGGCCATCTTTGAGCTCACCCAGGATAAAAACGTTTAAAAAAGCTGTGATATAGGATTCGCAGACACAGGCGGCTTCCTCGAAACTCATGCTCTCGGGGATTGCCATCAGGTGGCAGGCATAGGCAACGGCATATTCGGCATAACCGCCGCCGCCAACCAGCGACATGACCCGGTCGCCTTTTTTCCAACCGGTGACACCGGGTCCCAGTTCCTCGATAACGCCGGAAACTTCAAGTCCCAGGATCTCCGAGTCGCCTGGTGGTGGCGGGTATTTGCCCTGACGTTGCACCATGTCGGGGCGATTGATGGAAGTGGCGTATGTCTTCACCAGCACCTGCCCTTCGCCCGGCACGGGACGTTCGACTTCGCCCAGCTTCAAAACTTCGATTCCACCGAAACCATCCATCAAAACAGCTTTCATGGGTAACACCTCCAGATAATAAGGTTTAGCGTGATTATCGCGGCTACATATCTATAACAATAGTAATGAATGTTGAAAAATGTAGCTGCTTCATCAACGTTTGTAAACACAAAAATATCCTGTAAGGTTCCTTGATTTTTGGAAAAATCTCTGCCATAACTAGTTGGTTTTGAAGGTACAAAAAACATCCAACGGATGATATGCATGCATATAATGGTCACTAATGACGATGGAATTCACGCTCCCGGCATCCGGGCTCTGGCATCTGCGTTGCGAGTTCTGGGCGACGTGATCGTTGTTGCTCCGGACCGGGAGCGGAGCGCTGTCGGACATGCTTTGACGCTGAATTCTCCCTTAAGAGTGTTTGAGCTGCACGACGGATTTTACGCCGTTGACGGCACACCCACCGATTGCGTCAATATGGGCATTCACAGCCTGCTCCCTTTTCATCCCGATCTTGTCGTCTCCGGCATTAATCATGGCGCCAACCTGGGGGATGATGTCACCTACTCCGGCACGGTCGCCGCTGCCATCGAAGCAACGCTGATGGGGCTTCCGGCCATCGCTGTCTCCCTGGCCACGTTGGGGCGCGACGGTTACTTTTCCGTTGCTGCCGATGTTGCCGTGCGGGTCGCCCGCCAGGTTATGGCCAACGGCTTGCCAGAAGACACGTTTCTCAACGTCAATGTGCCCAACTGTCCTGCTGAGGAGCTCAATTCGCCCTTGATTACCCGGCAGGGCAAGCGTTCCTTCGTAGGTAGCGTCGTCGGCAAAACCGATCCCCGTGGCCGCAAGTATTATTGGATCGGCAGCGGCGAGGCGGATTTCAATGACTATGAAGGCACCGATTTTCATGCCATCAACAGGAACCATGTTTCCATTACGCCTTTGCACCTTGACTTGACTAACTATGAATCCATGAAGGTCATCTCTGCCTGGGATTTTTGAATACGCTCACCCGTAGGAACTCCTCTGCGATGGACTTATCAGCACCTAATGGAGTATTGAATGAATTATGATATTGCACGCAAAAAAATGGTCCAGGAGCAGATCATAGCCCGTGGCATTACCGACCGCAGGGTGCTTGACGCCATGTTGAAAACTCCGCGGCATATTTTTGTCCAGGAGGCCATGGCTGCCCAGGCCTACAGTGATTCGCCGCTTCCTGTCGGGGAAAAGCAAACTATCTCGCAACCCTATATTGTAGCACTGATGACTGAAATGCTCGAATTGACTGGTGCCGAGAAGGTGCTTGAAATCGGCACCGGCTCCGGGTATCAGACAGCGATTCTTGCGGCTCTGGCCCATCGGGTGTATACGGTTGAACGCATCCGGCCGCTGGCCATGCGAGCCAGAAAATGCTTGGACTCTCTGCACCTGTTCAATATAATGCTGAAAATCAACGACAACGAGGGAAGTCCCATTGGATGGGAGGAAGAAGCTCCCTTTGATGCCATCATCGTTACCGCAGGGGCTCCGGCCATCCCGGATGTTCTTACCAAGCAACTTGCCATTGGCGGCCGTTTAGTCATGCCGGTGGGGAATGAATTCGAACAACGTCTGGTAAAAATCGTAAAGAATGAAGACAGTACGCTTGAAACGATTCCTTCCATCAGTTGCCGTTTTGTGCCGCTGATCGGCAAACAGGGATGGTAGCTGTGCGATTCTTCAACGTGAAATGGGGAGGTACGGATGAAGAAAGACGAATCTCTGCTGGATAATGGCTTCTTGGTGGATGAACCTTCGGGCGATCAGGACCCGGCTGCGGAAGAGCCTGAAGAACCGTTGGTATTCGATGATGAAGATGCGGATGATGAGCATGCCGAAGCGGAATTGCCTGCGACCGTGCTTGAAAGCTTTGATGATGCCATCAAGATATATCTGCGTGACATCCAGCGTACGCCGCTTCTGACCCCTGAACTGGAAAAAGAGGTTGCCAGGCAGATTGAAAAGGGAGACATGGCTGCTCGCAACAGGATGATCGAATCCAACTTGCGCTTGGTGGTCAAGATTGCCAAACGGTACATAAATCGCGGGCTGCCGTTTCTTGATCTGATCGAAGAGGGTAATCTGGGATTGATCAAGGCGGTGGAACGGTTCAGTCTCGCCAAGGAGTGCCGTTTTTCAACCTATGCCACCTGGTGGATTCGTCAGGCCATTGACCGGGCTCTCGTCAATCAGTCCCGCACCATCCGTTTGCCGGTGCATGTTTCCGATGACATCAACCGCATGGCAAAAACGACCCGCAAGCTTTCCCAAGTTCTGCAGCGCGAACCGCACGCCCATGAAATTGCTGAGGAAATGAATGTCAAGGTGTCCTATGTCCGCCGCCTGATGACCTTGCTGCGTCGCACCTGTTCCATGGAAACGCCCATTGGGGACGGCAGTGATTATTTTCTGATCGACACCATCGAGGACATGTCTGTGATAGCTCCATCGGAGTTGCTGGAGAATATTGACCGTTTTGAGCGGATCTCCGAGCATTTCAACGAGTTGAGCGAAAGTGAACAAAAAATTCTGGCCCTCCGTTTCGGCCTTGACGACAAAGACCCCCAAACCCTTGATACCATCGGCAAGAGTTTTGGCGTTACACGTGAGCGTATCCGTCAGATTGAGGCTAAGTCGCTGGAAAAACTACATAATTGTATGAAGCCGAACTAGGGGCTGGGCAGGGCTGTTCTGCTGCAAATCAACACTGAAACCACAAGGAGAGCCGTACATGATGGAAGACCTGAAAAGCATTATTCGAGATATTCCCGATTTCCCCAAAAAGGGAATTATCTTCAAGGATATCACCACGTTGCTGCAAGACGCCCAATCATATCAACGCATGATCGATCTGATCGCCCATCGTTATGTTGGCCAGCGCATCGACAAGGTGGTGGGTGTGGAGGCGCGCGGGTTTATCATCGGTGCGGCCTTGGCCTATAAGCTGGGCGCGGGAGTCGTGCTTGTCCGCAAGCCCGGCAAACTCCCTTCCGAGACATTCAGCAAGACTTATAAATTGGAATACGGCACCGACACCTTGGAGATCCATCGGGATGCCATTAAACCGGGTGAACGGGTTCTGATCGCCGATGACTTGCTGGCTACCGGAGGCACCATGGCGGCCGTGGTCGACATGGTTCAGAACATGGGCGCCGAGATTGTGGAATGCTGCTTCATGACCGAGCTCAATTTCCTCAATGGTCGCGCCAAGCTCCCGACCGGCAAGGTTTATTCGCTACTCAACTTCTGATCTTGGTGAACGTCGAAACGTAAGCCAATTGTGCGGATAAACTAACGCCATTCCGCTAAATAAGTTGAAAGCGCCTGGCAACTCTGGTATATATATTCATCTTTTTTCATGTGTCCCCGTAGCTCAGCCGGATAGAGCACTTCCCTCCTAAGGAAGGGGTCGGACGTTCGAATCGTCTCGGGGACGCCACTCACATAACTGGCTGATAAAGCTAGCTTCAGAAAGCCTTTGTAGAAAGTGAGACCTTTTATGAGACCTTACCTGCAAGGGCTTTCTTCATTTCGGGAGCACGTATACCTCCGCAATGGTATCTATTACTTCCGCATAGATATCCCCCATGACCTTACCCAATTCTTTCCTGTAGCAGAACTTAAACGTTCACTTAAGACCAGAGACCCTGAAGCTGCCAAGATAGCAGCTTGAGGGGTGCTGTCAATAGCGGACACCATAG
>MTLD01001102.1_pt1 | contig 74533 bp, 74 predicted proteins | sample 1982471 | NCBI WGS metagenome assembly MTLD01 (sample SAMN05712604, study PRJNA340218) | biofilm metagenome | isolation source: sample SPM anode biofilm adapted to -50 mV | place: USA | collected 2012-02-03
TGAAAAAGCCAATGTCTTTGCAAAACTCTCCCCCGATAATAAAGCACGCATCGTGACTGCGCTTCGTCAAAATGACCATACCGTGGGCTTTATGGGTGATGGCATCAATGATGCACCGGCTCTTAAACTAGCAGATGTCGGCATCTCTGTGGATACAGCTGTGGATATTGCCAAAGAGACAGCGGATATCATCTTACTTGAGCGTAGTCTTTTGGTGTTGGAGCAAGGTGTCATTTTGGGTCGAAAAGTGTTTGCAAATATCATCAAATACATCAAAATGGGTGCAAGCTCTAACTATGGAAATATGTTCAGCGTGGTAGGTGCGAGTGCGATTTTGCCATTTATTCCGATGCATCCGATTCAAATTGTGACAAATAATTTTTTATATGACCTTTCTCAATCCACAACCCCAACAGATCATGTAGATGAAGAGTTGATTAAAACGCCTAAAAAATGGGATATTGCTGACATTAAAAACTTTATGTTGATCGTTGGACCTACCAGCTCGGTGTTTGATTATATTACCTTTGGTGTGATGCTCTATTTCTTCCATGCGTGGGATAATGAGGCGTTGTTTCAAACAGGATGGTTTGTTGAGTCGTTGATTTCTCAAACCTTGATTGTTCACATCATCCGTACCAATAAAATTCCTTTCTTCCAAAGCATCGCAAGCTTGCCTGTTATTATCATGACGACGGCTATTATGTGTTTAGGTCTTTGGTTGCCTTTCTCACCATTAGCGCCTACTTTGGGGCTTGTTGCATTGCCAAGTGAGTATTGGGGGATTTTATTTGCGATGATGGTGGGTTATATCTTTTTGACACAAAGTGTTAAAATGTACTACATCAAAAAATTTGCCAAGATTTAAGAGAATGAGTAGAGTAAAAGGAAACGCATGAAAAATATGGATGAAGCGCTTGAAATGAACGAAGACCTAACGGATAAAAAATACCAAAATGCAGCCAGTCGAAGTATCTGGGTGAGTGCTTTTGTCAATTTGTGTTTATCTGTGGTTCAAATTTTTATTGGTTTGTTGGCAAGTTCTCAAGGTTTGGTTGCAGATGGTATTCACTCTTTGTCTGATTTAGGGGCTGATTTTGTAGCGCTAGTTGCTACATGGAAAAGTAAAAAAAACGCCGACACAAGTTATCACTATGGGTATAAGCGTTATGAAAATTTAGCCTCCATGATTTTGGGGGCTTTGCTTTTGGTTGTGGGTATTGGGATGCTTTGGTCAGCGATTCATAAGTTAGAAGCACCAGAGTCCATTCCTACGGTGCAAGTCATTGCGTTGTGGACGGCCTGTGGAGCGTTGATAGCAAAAGAATTACTGTTTCGCTATATGCTTTTTATCGCCCAGCGTGTTAAATCAAGCATGTTGATTGCCAATGCTTGGCATGCAAGGTCTGATGCCGCTTCTTCTCTCATCGTCGCTATTGGCATCGTTGGAAATCTCTTTGGTTTTGCTATATTAGACCCTATTGCTGCGCTTATTGTTGGGTTTGTGATAGGTAAAATGGGCTGGAAGTTTATGTGGGACGCAACACAAGATTTACTCGATCGCTCTGTTAGTGAAGAACAAGTGAATGCGATTGCAAAAGAGATTGCACAAACTCCTGGTGTGATTGGCTTTCATCAATTAAAAACACGAAAATCTGGTGATATGATTTTAGCCGATGTGCATTTGGATATTGATGCGAACATTACTGTTGCACAAGGACATTCCATCGCCAAACAGGTCAAAGCAAATGTGATGGCAAAACACCCTGTACTTTATATTATGATTCACGTTGATCCTATTGAAATAAATAACGAATCAAAAAACCCTCTGTAATAGATGTATAAAGCAGAGGGGTATTTTTATACTAATTATTTTCCTAAAATTTGAGTATTGTATAAATGTATGTTATTTTATGCAAATACTGCTATAATTATCCTATCCTCCCTCATAGGATAATTATATGTCAAAACATTCATCACATGAAGATGTTATCAAACGCCTCAAAAGAGCTCACGGTCATTTACACAGTGTCATCGACATGATTGAAAAAGAACGTTCATGCACCGATATCGCACAACAACTTTATGCTGTTGAAAAAGCTCTTAGTAATGCTAAAAAACTTCTCATCCACGATCATATTGACCATTGTCTTGATAGTGCAGTGGTTGATGGAACATTAAGTTCAGATGATGTACTCAATGAATTTAAACAAATCACAAAATACCTTTAGGAATCAAAGATGGATATAACTTCTCTTATTAATGATGGTGCAAATCTATGGATATTATTACCAAGTGCCATTCTATTAGGCGCTTTACATGGATTAGAGCCAGGACATTCGAAAACAATGATGGCATCTTTTATTATTGCTATTAGAGGAAGCGTTTGGCAAGCAATGATGCTTGGTATTGCTGCAACTGTTTCACATACGGCTATTGTATGGATTATTGCGCTTACAGGGCTTTACTTTGGAGCACAATACAGTGATGGAGCAATTGAGCCTTATTTGCAAATTGCTTCATCAATCATTATTTTAGGCGTTGCAGCATGGATGATACGACAAACCTATAAAGACCAACACCATTTTCATGAGCATGACCATCACGACCATCATCACGATGAAACATTTACACTTGAAACAGTGATAGGTAATGTTGAGCTTTCTATCTTTGAAGAAAATCAACCTCCAAAATTTCGGTTGCAAGCAGAAAATATCGATATATTGGAACAAAGCAAAATAGTCGTTCAAACGGAGCGAACTGATAATACCATTCAGTCTTATACGTTTGCACGAAGAGAAGACTTCTTGGAATCATTAGAATCTATCCCTGAGCCTCATGAATTTGTTGCACGTGTTTTTATAACACATAACTACGAAACAAATCTTTATGATGTGGAATTTGTGGAGCATAATCATGAGCATGTACATGAGGAGATGGCTGGACTTGATATCACAGCTCCAGGATATCAAGATGCACATGAATTAGCTCATGCCAATGATATTCGAAAACGATTTGCGAATAAAGAAGTGACTAATTTTCAAATTCTTCTTTTTGGATTAACAGGTGGCTTAATTCCGTGTCCTGCTACCATCACAGTGCTTCTTTTATGCCTTCAACTTAAAAAAGTAACCATGGGAGCTGTTTTAGTATTAGGTTTTAGTGTAGGCTTGGCAATCACATTAGTGATGACAGGAACCATTGCAGCATTAAGCGTTCATTATATGTCAAAGAAATTTAGTGGATTCGGGAATATTGTCAGAAAAGCACCTTATTTTTCAAGTGCAATAATCGTATTGATTGGTTTGTATATTGGATATGAGGGATTTTCACATTTACCAAAATAAACTCTATCTCGATATACATCTTTAATTGCATTTAAGTCCTCTGGGAGTACTATCAAACATCTTACATATGGGAGAGGGCACGATGAAACAAGTTCTTGGTTTAATGTTCGCTATTGTAATTTTAGCAGGTAGTCTTTATGCACATTCAGGAAGAACAGATAAAAATGGCTGTCACCATGATACTAAAACAGGTACATATCACTGTCATTAACTGATTCATCTTATTAGTAATTGGATAGACTATTCAATATTACAAAGAAGATAAAGAAGAAATCTTTTAAAATAATTTTCTAGGCATAAAATACTATTACATTTTATGCCTATTCCTTCACAAATATATGAAATACTTGATCCACATCACCCACAAATATCACATTGATATGCTAATATCCCGCTTTAAAAAGTATCTTTATTAGCTAGAGGATTTTTGTATGAAAAAAGCATTGTTTATCACATCACTATTATCTATCATGCTTTATGCTACGCCAACAGCATGTCCTCAGTTTTATGTAGACGGTGAAGCACCAGAGATGGTGAATGAGAAATTAGCAGTAAAAACAAAAGAGTTATGTTTCGAAGCTTTTGGTGCCATGCATTCTGGTATTTCTAAAACACCTCTATGGAGTGCAGAGTATTTAACAGCATCTGCCATTGATGCAGATGTTCCTAGAAAAGATAAATTCCATGAAGAAACTCTCTTACCTCAAAATGAGAGAGCGGAACTTAAAGACTATGCTAAAAGTGGTTATGATAGAGGACATATGAGTCCTTCAGCTGATATGCCAACAGAATCAGCTCAAAGTGAGAGTTTTAGTTTAGCTAATATGGTTCCACAAGACCATAATCATAATACAGGTATCTGGTCTAATATTGAATCAGCAACACGTTATTTAGCAAAGAAAGAAGGATCACTGTATGTTATTACAGGACCTATCTATAAAGGAACACTCAAATCCATTGGTAATGGTGTATTGGTACCAACCTATATCTATAAAATCATCTATTCACCTAAACAACAAAAAGCAGCAGTCTACTTCACCAATAATGAACCAGGAAAAGCCTATCACGTTATCTCTATTAAAGAGTTAGAGATTCTTAGTGGTATTAACTTTTTTCCTAAAATGAGTGAAGAGAAAAAGACACAACTATTAAACTTACCAGAACCAAAAGCCTATAAGTAATAAGGAATTTAGAATGAAAGAAAAACTACTATGTATTGATCCCTATGCCAATGAAGAAGATGTAATTCATATCGATGAACTCGATATCGAAAATAGATTAGATAGAATCTCCATACATGGCTCTATGGATATAACCAAAGATCAACAAGGCTTAGAGTATGCCTTTGCACTTAAACGTCAAATAGACACTATTGTGGAGTATTTAAAGAAACAAGCCTTGCCTGAGAAGGTTAGTGTTGAAAATGTGGAAAAAGAGGTAAAGAATCCATTTGAATAGATTGATTCTTTCATCAAAAAGTTTTACCATATATCATTTATAAAATTGCCAAGCAGTGATACGTATTTACTAGGAATTGTATTCTTTTAACATTTTTATGAATCGATTTCCCCAGTCTTGAATGTCAATTTTTTCTTTTTCACGAGAATGGTAAAATGGTTTTGATTTTACTTTTAGGTCCAGACCTTGTAGCCAACTATTACTTGTTTTAGCGATATTCAAAATAATTTTTTCGATGATGTAAGCATCTATATTATTATGTGAATCATCAATCATAAGGGTACTCATCGCCTCTACGAGGATATCTTTTTGAATTTCAATAACCACAAACTTTATTTCGAGAAATTTGATTTCTACAACAATATATTTTCTTGGAGTAATGCCATCGGATAGTTTTGATCTTTTCCATTGATATCGACTTTTCTCATCTTTTTCAGGCTTTTGTGGCAGCTTACTATCTTTGAGAATTTTATATGAAAAATCATCGTTGATTTCAGCACAGTAGATGAGCATTTTTTTGAAATCTTCAAGTGTGACAAAATCTCTTTCATCGTCATCTTGTTCTTTTAAGTTTTCCTCTGCTGTATTTAAATTGCCTTGCCCCTCTGCATCTTTAGCGCTTAAATCAAGCTCTTTGTCAGTTGTATCATCGCTTCTAGTAACATCTTTCTCTTTTTCGTCGATTATTTTTGTTTCAAATTCTATGGTTTTATTTAATAAGTCGAGTTTTGCTTCTAAACTATCATCTGCATCATGATCTATAACATTAACAGTTGTATATGCAGTATTTGGAGTTGTTGGTTTGACTTTATGTGTCAAATTCTTTTTATTTGGTGCTTTTTTCTTGATAACGCCAACGACATCTTCTGTGCCGTTAGAAAATTCTCTAATGACTTTTAAGCTTTCAAATGGATAGAACGTATCTTCTTGTAATATTCTAAGAACTAGTAATGTATTCTTATCGATGTTTTTAACTCGTGCAGTAAAATTAGTTCTTCCGTAAGTTGGAAAATTTGCTGATAGTATCATTTCGGGAGAAAAGTCTTTAAACCCTCTGCGTTTTTTTTCTTCAACTATTGTTATTTTGCTTGCTGACAAATCTCTACGAACTTGATGCCACATATTTTTTGCATAAAGATCAATTACAAACCGAAAAATATTTTCAGCATCGTTACTATTGGCATTAAATTTGAGATTTAACTCTCCTTTCCCATTTTCTAATTTGACTTTTTTATATAAACCATCTAGTAATGCGTTATGCTCTGATGATACGGCCATAAGTTGTCTTGTCATTGAGGATGATGTAAAATAAAAATACCTAGCAATTTCATAATGAGGGAAAATGATAGTTCTACCATTTGTATCTGTAAATACAGAGTAGTTTTGTTGATACTTATGCCACAGAGCACTATATCCATTGATTTTTGCTGGTATTTGTTCCATGAAAGCTTCAAATTTGGGGATATCTTTTAGTTTTTTTTGTTCTAATAAACCAGAATGTATATTTATTTCAAATGAATCAATACTCCCTGAATTTAATCCAATCTTTCGCTGGTTATCAATAACAGTACCAAGAGGAAATGCAAATAATTCTTTCAAATTGATGAATGACACCATATAAGCAGGATTTTCTTGATAGAGTTCTTTTAAAATTACGGCGATAGAATAATTAGTTTCAGATTGATAAATACTGCCATATGAAAATACAGTTACTTTCTTATCTTTAGGAAAAGTTGTTAGCGTTAAATCTAATAAATCTACAGTCTCAGAGGTCATTACAATCTCCTAGAATTTAATTAGTCGCAAGTTTTATTGTATAGTCGCATCTTTTGTTGAAAATTACAGCCTCCACCAAAGATGGATGGACGACTGGACGTATGATGAGGCGAGCGAAAAGGGCGAAGGGGCGAGAGTGCGACATCTTCTTCTTGCAATGATTGATAGGCATTTGATTCTAAAACCTCTTCCATACTCAGTGGCGGTAAAATATAACGTAACCTTTTAATGCTCATGCTCTTACCGCACCCAGGGCTTCCTTCCATCAAAAGATTATGCATACCAGCTGCGGCAATGACCATAGCACGTTTAGAGCGATGTTGCCCCAATACGTCGATAAAATCTAGTGGAAAATGGGTATTGTAAAAATATTGTTTGCCATTAATCTCTACGTTATGGTCATAGAAAGGCTGTTGAAGTACGGTTTCATTTTGAGGATTCGCGTAAAGCTTTTCTTTGAAAAAAAGAAGTGCTTCTTGCAGTGTCTCAACACCGTAAGCTTTAATATTGGGTATATGATTAATTTTTGAGAGAATGTCGTTTGGTACGAGCACATGGAGGTTTTCTATGGATGTAGCCAAGGAGAGAATAATTGGAAAAATGGCATTAGTTTTTTTGATTCTTCCATCCAAGCCCAATTCGCCAAAAATAAAAAAATCATTACATGTAAAACGTTCTTTTTGCATGGCAATAAGCAGGGCAATCACTAAATCAAAATGACTCCCCTCTTTTTTAAGATCGGAAGGTGAAAGATTGATAGTGATTTTTTGAGCGGGAAATTGAAAGTTAATGCTTGAGAGAGCCGATTTAATTCTCTCGCGTGACTCTTGGATGGCTTGGTCCGCCATCCCGACAATACTAAATCCTGGCAATGCCCGAACAAGGGTTGCTTCAACATCAACTTGGGAAGCTTTATTGCTGTATAAAGTAGCGCACTTGGCATGCTTTACTTTAGAGATGGCAAGGGCTTCTTCCATGATTATTTCCCTGCTTTTTGCTTTTTTTTCCACTCTTTTTCGAATTTTTTACGTTTTAAATAAGAAAGCTTTTCGATGAAAAGATGCCCTTTAAGATGGTCCATTTCATGTTGCACGGCAATGGCCATTAAATCTCTAAATTCCTCTTCATGTTGTGTCCCATGACGGTCAAAATAGCTGACTTTAATATGCGAAGCACGCTCGACTTCATCGTAATACCCAGGGACACTTAAACAGCCTTCTTGGTAAACACATAAACCATCTTTTTCAGTAATGTGCGGGTTGATGATTTCGTAAAGATTTTCTTTTTTTTGCATACCTTCATCATCCACAAGGTTGATGATAAGAATATTGAGTGGAACCCCGACTTGAATGGCTGCTAAACCAATACCTTCTTTAAAAACCATGGTTTCATACATGTTATCTAAAAGGGTATGGAGTGATGCATCAAAAACAGTAACTTCTTTTGATTTTTCACGTAAAAGCTTATTGGGATAAACTAATACTTCTTGGATCATTGTTCCTCACTTGCAATGGATGGTGTACAAACAATATACGGAACAAAACGTTTACCTGTATGTGGTAATCCCTCTAACGTTGAAGCTATAAACTCTTCAGCACTGTGATCAGGATCGAGCGCTGTGATGGAAAGCTCTATATCGGTATCTACTTCATCGGTACCTACGAAAAAGCTGGTTTGATAGACAAGGTCACTGATACGATCACACGCTTTTTTTGCACCTATCATATCGGTGTGTTTTAAAATCATCGCAAAAACACCATCACCAAAATGAGCCACAATATCGCTACGTCTTGATGTTTTGAGCAGCAGTTTCGCAATATTGCGTACAATGGTATCTCTGTCTTTTTTATTGGCAATAGAGTCTAAAACACTGTCTTTTACGCGAGCAAGCACCAATGAGGTTGGATGTGCGTAGTTTTTAATGAGTTTGAGTTCATCCTCGAGTGATTTAAAAAGGTAACGTCGGTTGTAAACACCGTATTTGATGTCAAAAATAGATTGGTTATCGACTTCTTGTAAAATCGTTGTTGTTTTTTGGTAATAATCTTTTAAAAGATCAATTTGTTTGGTAGTAAGCTCTAACATTTTGTTCAAATCTGTTGTAAAAGAGGCAATGATATTTTGCATTGTAAGGGCCGTTGGATTTGTATCGAGCTGATCTGTACGCTTTTTGACAATATCCTGCATGACATTCAGGTTTCGATATATCGTAGAAACAACTTGCATAATATTTTTTATTTGAGCAAACCCCTCTTTAACTTCACGCTCAATGCGTGCATGACTTTCATCATTATTGGTGCCTTCTAATTCTAAAAATTCATTAATGCGCTTTTTAAAAGCAGTAGGCTTACTCTCTAAGAGCTTGTCGAAATAAATTTGAAAATTGGTTGGTGTAGGAGGAATATTTTCATCTCCTAACACCTTTAAAACTTGAGCAGCAAACTTTTCGAGTTCCGCATTGGATGCCTGCGGTACAATAGGTTCTTTCGTTGGAAGCGAAGGTGGTGGTGTTGCAACTATAGCATCCTCTTTAGCGTCGATATTATAAACACCTGTTTTACCTTTTTCTTTATTGAACCGAACCATCTGTTTGCCTTCTTTAAAATATTATTTGAAACTTTTGTCCAATACTTTATCAATTAAACCATATTCACAAGATTCACTCGCACTCATAAAGAAATCACGTTCGGTATCTTTAATAATTTTTGGAAGTTTTTGAGAACAATTTTTTGCCAAAATTTCATTTAAAACTTGTTTCATTCTCAAAATTTCTTTTGCCTGAATCTCGATATCAGTTGCTTGTCCTTGTGCTCCACCAAGAGGTTGGTGAATCATAATACGTGCATTTGGTAAAGCATAACGTTTTCCTTTTGTTCCTGAACTAAGTAAAAACGCTCCCATTGAAGCAGCTTGACCGATACAGATTGTACTGATATCAGGCTTGATATAGTTCATCGTATCGTAAATGCTAAAGCCACTGGTAATAACACCACCGGGAGAGTTGATATAAAGATAGATGTCCTTTTCAGGATCTTCGGCCTCAAGAAACAGTAGTTGCGCTACGATTGAAGAAGCAACAGCATCATTGATTTCGCCGCTAAGCATAATGATGCGATCTTTTAAAAGACGAGAGTAGATATCGTAACTTCTCTCACCACGGCCTGTCTTTTCGACAACGACGGGAACGTAATAACTCATTATTTACCTTTTGTAAAAAGCTTGTTGAAGAGTCTCTCTTCGATAATCGACATTTTAATCGCTGGAAGAACACCTTGTTTCTCATAAAATTCTAAGTATTCTTTTGGATTAGCACCTTGTTGCATTGCTTCGAAATAGATCATCTGTAGTACTTCTTGGTCACTCACATTGATGCCTTCTTGTTTTGCAAGTTCATCAACGATAAATGTAAGTTTAACACTTTTTTCAGCTTCACTTCTAAATTCTTCGCGTTTTTCTTTAATTTTTTCTGGATTGCCTGAGTATTCTTTGATCTCTTCTTCGCTAAGCTTGCCAAATACACCACGCATTTGAAGATCAATCTCTTGATCAACGATATTTTCAGGAAGGTCAAGCGCAATTTTTTCTAAAACGTTTTCAACAAATTTTGGTTTGACATCGTCGTTAAATACTTTAGCAAGTTTTTCGTTGCGAATTTCGGTTTCAATTTGTTCTTCAAGTACCTCAAGTGTTGGGTTCTCAACGCCTGGAAGCAATTTTTTAATCATCTCTTCGCTTGGTGTTTCTGGAACATCTTTCACTTTAATTTCTTTAAGAGTTACTTTAAAGACAGTTGGTTTGCCAGCAAGGTCTTTGTTGCCATAGTTTTCTGGGAAAGTAAGTTCGATTTCTTTACTTTTACCCGCTTTCATACCTACGATACCATCTTCAAAACCAGGAATAAATGAGTTACTACCCAGTTCAAGTGTATAGCTTTCTGCTTTACCGCCTTCAAACGCTACACCGTCTAAAAATCCTTCAAAATCAATGACCGCAAAGTCTCCTGATTTGATAGCACGTTTTTCTTCAACCGTTTTAAGTTCAGCAACCAATGCCAATGTTTTCTCTAATCGCTCGCTAATCTCTTTTTTAGTGACTTTAGGTGTTTTGTATTCAGGAACACACTCTTTGTACCCTTCAACATTCACTGTTGGGCGAAATGAAAGTTTCATTTCAAGCTCTAAGCCGCCCTCTTTCTCTTCAAATTTTGTAAAGCTAGGCTCACCGACAACAAGCTCTGCTTTAACATCTAGTTCTTCTAATGCTTTGTTAAAAAGCTCTCTTAATGCTTCTGTTTGTGCGTCTTGTTGAATTTGTTTACCGTGACGAGCTTTGATGATATGTGCAGGAACTTTTCCTTTTCTGAAACCATCAATTTTCATATTTGAAGCAGCAGATGCAATCATCTTCTCTTCTTTTTTTTGTAATAGTGCAGGTGAAATAGTCGCTTCAACAGCAGCATTAGCACTATTGGTGCGGTTAACTTTAATTTGCATAAAATCCCTTTTCGATATAAAATTTTGCTCAAATATAGCAAAAATTTGCTTTTAAGTCGCTTTTTATCCAGCAAAAAGCAAAAAGCAGATAGAATAAGTCGTCTTAATTTTAGAAAAAAGTGAACAAATCATGCATAGACAAGAAGAATTTGAACAAGCGGTTAAAACGATGCTTGAAATCATAGGTGAAAATACTGGGCGCGAGGGACTCATAAAGACTCCGACACGTGTTTTTAAAGCGTATGAATATATGACACAAGGGTATCATCAAAGCCCCAATGAGGTGTTAGGTGAAGCTCTGTTTGAAAGCGATAATAACCAGATGGTTTTGATTAAAGATATTGAGTTTTATTCCATGTGTGAACACCATCTTTTGCCCATCATCGGGCGCGCACATGTAGCGTACATTCCAAATGGAAAAGTCGTAGGCCTTTCTAAAATCCCACGCATGGTGGACATCTTCGCTCGTCGCCTTCAAATCCAAGAACAACTCACCGAACAAATAGCCAAAGCAATAGACGATGTGATTGCCCCTAAAGGTGTGGGAGTTGTGATTCAAGCACGTCATATGTGCATGGAAATGCGTGGCGTGGAAAAAACACATTCGAATACAACTACTTCCGCATTGCGCGGACTCTTTTTAAAAGCAGATACCCGAAAAGAGTTCTTTGATATTATCAATGCTCCACAGGCCAATCGTTACTAATGCCACTCAATCGATTACGCGAAAAACTTCAAAATAAAAGTCTTTCGCCCATGTTTGGTACGATTACGAAAATTAGCTCCACGACCATTGAGGCGTGTGGGCTAAGACCAAGTATCGGCGATATTGTTAAAATTGTTTCTCTCAATGAAGACAAAAGTGAATTGGGGATGATTACCGAGGTAGATCGCAACGCTTTTTTTATCTCTCCTTTTGGGTTTATTGAAGGTTTTAAGATTGGCGATAAAGTATTTATTAGCGAACAAGGTATGATGATTCCCGTGGGTGAAGAGCTTTTAGGACGCGTGGTCGATCCGTTTATTCGCCCAAAAGATGGCAAAGGAACGATAGGTGCAACGTCTCAAGCACCGATTATGAAAGCACCGCTTGATCCGATGAAAAGAGGACTGATTAATGAACCTTTTCGCGTGGGTGTGAAGACCATTGATGGCCTTTTGACGTGTGGCAAAGGTCAAAAAATGGGAATCTTCGCGGGGAGCGGTGTGGGAAAATCAACCTTGATGGGTATGATTGTTCGTGGTTCCGAAGCGCCTATTAAAGTGGTCGCGCTTATTGGCGAGCGTGGACGTGAGGTTCCTGAGTTTATCGAAAAAAACTTAGGAGGCAATCTTGAAAATACCGTGATTATTGTCGCAACCAGCGATGATTCGCCTTTGATGCGAAAGTATGGTGCTTTTAGTGCCATGAGCGTTGCGGAGTATTTCAAAAACCAAGGAAGAGATGTTCTTTTCATGATGGATTCTGTGACACGTTTTGCAATGGCACAGCGTGAAATTGGTCTAGCTCTTGGGGAACCTCCTACTTCAAAAGGCTATCCGCCTTCTGTTTTGGCACTGTTGCCGCAACTCATGGAGCGTGCGGGAAAAGAAGAGGGCAAAGGCTCGATTACAGCGTTCTTTACTGTTTTGGTTGAGGGCGATGACCTCAGTGATCCGATTGCCGATCAGTCTAGAAGTATTTTAGACGGCCATATCGTACTCAGTCGAGAACTGACCGATTATGGTATTTACCCGCCGATTAGTATTCAAAACAGTGCTTCAAGGGTTATGGGCGACGTCATTGATGGTGAGCATAAAAAAGCGGCAATGCGTTTTAAGCGTCTTAGCTCTATTTTGAAAGAAAATGAAGTGCTTATCCGCATCGGTGCATACGAAAAAGGCAATGATAAAGAGCTGGATTTGGCGATTAGTAAAAAAGAGAAAATGAATGGTTTTTTACAGCAAAATCCCGAAGAGGTTTTCGAATTTGAAACAACGGTCAATGACCTAAAATTGATTGTTAGCTAAAAACGTTGTGACACATTATTTTAAAAAGTGTCTAAATTATTTTAGTATTTTTTAAAGTATAAAGTAATAGTATTCAAAAAATTAATTAGGATAAACTTTATCCTATTATAGATGGAGAAGTTTTTATGAGAGTCTATTTAGATAACAACGCGACAACCATAGTTGACCCTAAAGTGTTTGAAGAGATGGTTCCTTATTTTTGCCAGATGTATGGTAATCCAAATTCTTTGCATCAATTTGGTAGTGAAAGTCACCCAGCTCTTCGCAAAGCGATGGATCAGCTGTATGCGGGTATTAACGCAAGTGATGATGATGATATTGTTATTACATCCTGTGCCACCGAGAGTAATAACTGGGTCATTAAAAGTATCTATCATGACTATATTTTAAATGGTGATAAAGATCATATTATCACCACTGAAGTGGAACATCCTGCTGTTGGGGCTTCGTGTAAATTTTTAGAAACGCTTGGTGTTAAAGTGACCTATTTACCGGTTAATACCGATGGTGTCATCAATGTAGAAGACCTTAAAAATGCCATTACCGATAAAACGGCGCTTGTCTCTATTATGTGGGCAAATAATGAAACGGGTATGATTTTCCCGGTTGAAGAAATTGGAGCTATTTGTAAAGAAAGAGGCGTACTTTTCCATACTGACGCTGTTCAAGCGATTGGTAAAATTCCCGTCGATGTGCAAAAAGTGAATGTTGATTTTCTCAGTTTCTCAGCACATAAATTCCACGGACCAAAAGGTATTGGTGGTCTTTATATTCGCAATGGACAAGCTTTGACACCTTTCTTTCATGGCGGCGAACACATGGGCGGACGTCGTAGTGGAACACTCAATGTTCCAAGCATTGTAGGCATGGGAAAAGCAATGGAACTTGCTGTTGAAGCACTTGATTTTGAAAAAAATAATGTCAGACGTTTAAGAGATAAACTCGAAGATGCCCTTTTACAAATTCCTGAAATGATGGTTGTTGGTACGAAAGAACAGAGAGTTCCCAATACCATTTTAGTCAGCGTCAAAGGTATTGAAGGCGAAGCGATGCTATGGGATTTAAATCAAAGCGGTATCGGTGCTAGTACGGGAAGTGCGTGTGCAAGCGAAGCACTTGAATCAAATCCTGTTATGGAAGCGATTGGTGCAGAGGCAGATTTAGCACACACCGCACTCAGGCTTTCCCTTTCACGTTTCACCACAGAAGAGGAAATTGATTTTGCAATTGACGTGATTCAAAAAGCAGTTGTGAGACTTCGTGCCATTTCAAGCACGTATGCATATGCCCCTTCATGGCATGTCAGTAAATTATAATGATAAATAACACTAGAGGATAAAAAAATGGCAAAAAATAGTTTAATTGGCGGCTCCATTTGGGAGGAATACAGCCAAAAAGTACAAGATTTGATGAACCACCCACAAAACATGGGTGAATTAACAGAAGAAGATGCAAAACGTGAGGGCGGCAAGCTCATTATTGCAGATTTTGGTGCAGAGAGTTGTGGCGATGCTGTCAGACTTTACTGGATTGTAGATGAAGCAACCGAAATCATCAAAGAAGCAAAATTTAAAAGCTTTGGTTGTGGTACTGCCATTGCAAGTTCAGACACGATGGCTGAGCTTTGTAAAGGTAAAACCGTTTCTGAAGCAGTTAAAATTACCAATATCGACGTTGAAAAAGCAATGCGCGATGAACCCAACACACCGGCTGTGCCACCTCAAAAAATGCACTGTTCTGTTATGGCGTATGATGTTATTAAAGCAGCTGCAGCATCGTTTAAAGGGGTTGATGCCGCTTCATTTGAAGATGATATTATCGTCTGTGAATGTGCGCGTGTGAGCCTTGGAACGATTAAAGAAGTGATTAAAATCAACAACCTAAAAACTGTTGAAGAGATTACAAACTATACCAAAGCAGGTGCATTTTGTAAATCCTGTATTAAACCCGGTGGACATGAGGCACGTGAGTATTACCTTGTTGATATTTTACGTGACACGAGAGCTGAAATGGAACATGACCATTTACTTGCGATTTCTAATTCAAAAATCGAAGGAAGCAACACGGTTAGCTTTGAGGAATTAACCGTTGTTAAAAAACTCAAAGAGATTGAAGCCGTGATTGATGAAAATATTCGTCCTATGCTTGTCATGGATGGCGGTAACCTCGAAATTTTAGATATCAAAGATGGTGATGATGGAATGACGGATGTTTATATTCGTTACCTTGGTGCTTGTAGCGGTTGCGCAAGCAGTTCAACAGGTACACTTTTTGCGATTGAAGCCGTACTACAAGAAAAATTAAGTAAAAATATACGAATATTACCTATCTAAAACATTGGGAGGAGTTTTTTCTCCCCTCCCAATCTTTCGAAATCTTTTACATGTAATAAGGAAAAAATGTGGCAAAAGTCGAATTTTTGGGGCCATTGGCGCGTCCAAGTATTGAAGTAGATATTTCCAATTTGAAAGAACTGAAAACATTTTTCAAAGACGATAATGAACTCCAAGAGTGGCTTGGCATCTGTGCTGTGGCTATCAATGATACACTGGTTTGCTCTTTAGATGTTCCTCTTTCCAAAGACGATAAAATCTCCTTACTCCCTCCCGTTTGCGGAGGTTGATCATGTTAGAACTTCATAATGGGCCTTTACATGTAGAAGCGATTCTTACTTCATGGTATGCCAAAATCAACGATAAAAATTACGGAGCGTTCATTCCTTTCGTTGGCATTGTACGTGACGAAGATGGCATTGATGGTCTTAGTTTTGACATTTATGAGCCTATCTTAACCAGTTGGTTTAATGCATGGCAAGAAGTCGCCAAAGAGCAACATGCCTATCTTTTGATGGCACATTCGCGTGGGGATGTCCCCAATCATACGTCAAGCTATATTGCCGCGGTTGTTTCTCCTAAACGTAAAGTTGCCCTTAAAATGATTAATGATTTTGTGGAAGATTTTAAAGCTAACGCTCCTATTTGGAAATATGACCTTGTGGATGGCAAGCGTATTTATGCGAAAGAACGCTCCCATATTATTAGTGGTTCGGGTCTTTTAAAGGCGGATGCATGAGCCAATTTCCTCCCTTTGATGAAACCTTAAAAGCACTCGAAGCTTCTATCACAACAGAATTTGGTATTGAAAATATTTTTATTGGTGATGCGCAAGGGCGTTACTTAGCCGTTGATATCACTGCACGTGAAAACAATCCGACACATGAAACCTCTTCGATGGATGGTTATGCCATTCGATTTATCGACCAACAATTAGGCGCACTTCGTATCAGTGATTTTGTGCCAGCAGGTACAGAAACACGTGGGGTGGTCGCAAAAGGCGAGTGTGTGAAAACCTTTACGGGTACAGTAATGAGTGAAGGCAGCGATACGCTGATTCCCATCGAAAATGTCGAAGTCAAAGAGGGAATGATTCACATTACGTCAGCAGTTCCTAAAGGCTTTGCGGTTCGCCCGATTGGCGAAAACTATCAAGCGGGTGAAGTGCTCATTAAAAAAGGTACGAAAATTGGTTTTGCCGAGATTGGTGTGATGGCGGAACTGGGGATGGTACAAGTCGAAGTCTTTATGAAACCTCGTGTTGCCATTCTTTCTACGGGCAATGAAATCTTGGATTTTGGTGAAACGAAAACCTCTTATGCCCAAATTAGAAGTTCCAATCACGTGACCGTCGAAGCGATTTTGCGCCAATTAGGCTGTGAGACGATGCGGTTTAAACTGATTAAAGATGAGCGTGAGCTGATAGAACAACAACTGCGCCAAGCGCTTCGCTGGAGTGACATCGTGATTACGACAGGTGGTGGAAGCGTAGGGGATTTTGATTTTATTCAAAGTATTTTGACCGATATGAAGACCGAAAATATCATTGATGGCTCCTACATGAAACCGGGTCGCCACATTCGTGTGGTTAAAGCAGACCACAAATACATCTACGCACTTCCAGGGTTTCCGTACAGCGCTTCGGTGTGCACCTTTTTATTTATTGCTCCACTACTTCGCAAAATGAATGCACAAACCTTTGCACTTCCCACAACCAAAGCCACCATGGGCGAATTTTATAAAAAGCGCTCTAAATTTGTCGAATTTACTGCCTGCAATCTTCGCTTTTGTGATGGACAACTCATCGTTGATTTGGAAGGAAAAAAAGAAGGAAGCAGTGCTATTCTCAATAACCTTTTAGGCTCTCCCGTACTTTTACGTGTTGAAAAAGATGTTCAAAAAATCGAAAAAGGCGAGATGGTCGATATCGTATTGCTAGACGCTTAAGCGTCTAGCAATACGCTCTTTTTATCAAAATAAACCTATCCAACTCCAATAGGTGTAAACCATAATCGTACTAAAGATTGCACCAAAAAGACTCATAATAGCGCCGACTTTAATCAATTCGCTTGAGGTAATTTCTTCGGTTGCAAGACCAATGATGTTTGGAAGATTGGAAACGGGGAGTAAATATTGGTGGAGCATATTCATCGCAACCAAGAGCACAAAAGCAGTGACTTGCATGCTTGCATTGGCAGGAAGTGCTGCTACGGCTACGGCATGCGCAATAACGACAGGTGTTAAAGCCGTTGTTTTAGGGCCAGCTCCAGTGAATAAAACTTGAAGCGCAAGCATCAGCCAGATAAAAATGACTACTTGTAATCTTACATCCAACGTTAGCAATGGATGAAAAAAGGTACTTGCGAGCCACTTTGCCGCACCCGTTTTCACTAAGAGTGAACCCATAGACAAACCTGCACCATACACAATAAAAACATTCCAAGGCACTTTTTTTTCAGCCTCTTTCCATGTCATGACTTGTGTAGGAACAGGAGCTATCATGGCGGCAACAGCAAGCATGGCAACCAACGTGGTATTAAGACCATGAAGCTTGTCCGTAGCCCACAAAAGAAGAGTTGCTATGAAAATAACAAACGCATATATCTCTTTTGAGCTCATTTTTCCCATATCTGTTAATTGCTGATTCATGACATCACGGCCTGCGGATATATCTTCAATATCAGGTGGAAACATTTTGATAATAATATATGTCGCGATTAAACCCATGAGTAAAGCAGGTGGCATACCGATTTTAAACCACTCCATCCAACTGACTTCAACGCCTGTGGCATTTTTTAAAAGACTAACAGAAATGGGGTTTGCCGCATGTGAAGTCATAATGCCCATACAATACATGGTTCCAGCGATGGTCACAATATAAATCAACCCTTTGACAAGGGTACTTTTTCCTTTTTCTGCACCAAACGCTAATCCCATAGAGGTGATGATAGGTAAAACTAGAAGCGTTTTTGCCGCGAGTGAAGGGATAAAAAACGTCATAATAAGTGTGACGAGTGAGATTGCCCAATATAAGTTGATGGCGGATTTACCAATTTTACTGACGATAATGAGGGCAAGCCGTTTTGAAAGCCCACTGTCTCCCATACACGCAGCCATAACCATACCTAACATCACAATCCACACGCCTGTTGAAGAGTATCCAACCAGCGCTTCGCCAATTTTTCCTGCCCCGAAAAGAACCAAAAAAGCGATGATTAAAAATCCGCTTTGCGCATCATCTAGGGCTTGTGTAATCCAGACAATGATTGCAAAAATACCAACTCCAAGCGCTACTTTTCCTTTGAAACTCAGCCCAGCCATTTCAGGCGTGAGATAAATCATAGAAAGCATAGCGACTAAAGCCAAAAGAATAAAGGCAATTTTCTTTGCGTTAAACATCTTAACCTCCTGTAAATGCGAATGCTTTAATGTCAGGTAAGGAAAATAAACAAATGACTTATAATAATAAAGATTATAAAGAGTAAATTTAAATCTTGGTGTAGAATAAGATAAGAAACCTTAAACTTGTAGAATGCGTAAGAGATGGCCTCAAAGATGTGTGACATTTTTTCATTTAAGTGACAAAAGGCTTTTTACATGTAAAAACCTTTTGTCATTACAAGACGTTTACACCCAGTACTTCGTCACGATAACGATTTCTCTCATAAACGCCCAAATATTTGATATTTTTGGCAAAAAACGTGAGTTCTTCTAAGGCGAGTTTTATGGATTTTTCTTCAGGATGACCGTCGATTTCAAGGTGGAATTGGCTGACTTGAAGTGGCGTATCGGGCATGCTATAACTCTCGAGTTTAATAAGATTGACCCCATTGGTCGCAAAGCCGCCAAGCGCTTTATAGAGTGCCGCAGGAATATTGCGTACTTGAAAAAACAGCGAAGTGATATAGCGTTTGGTTTTATCATAGGTCGGTGTAATATTTTGTTTTGAAAGAACGATAAAGCGCGTGACATTGCCTTTTTGGTCACCAAAATCAGCATCAAGTATTTCCAAATTATAAAGTTTTGCCGCAAGTTCTGATGCGATAGCGCCGTATGTCAGGTCATTTTTTTCTTTGACCTCTTGTGCGGCACCTGCTGTGTCAAATTGCGCGATGGCTTCAAAATGGTTTTGAATGATATGCTGATGGCATTGTGCCAGTGCTTGCGGATGTGAAGAGACGTATTGAATGGTTTGCATGGAACTGCCTTTAACACCTAAAAGGCAATGTTTCACTGGTTGGAAATGCTCCGCCACAATGTGTAAAGCCAGTTGTGGAATTTTGCGGTAAATCTCTTCAACACGTCCTGCGGTAGAATTTTCAAGAGGAATCATCGCAAAATGCGCTGTTTCGGCTTCAACCAATTTCATAGCATCTTCAAACGTATGGCACGCGATGGCAATGGACTGAGGGAAAAAACCTTTACACGCCAGATGAGAGTAAGCGCCTTCAACGCCTTGATAAGCAATCACGTAACTGTTCACAGGGGTTCCTTTAAAAAAGCTCATTTTACCGTTTACGCGCTGAAAAAATATGTAATGATTTTTACATGTAAATCTAAAAAAGCGCTAGGAATCCTGCATAAATAAAGAGATAGCGCAAAAATTTTGCGCACAAAACGATAAATAAAAATTTACGCCACGAATAATGCGCGACACCTGCAACAAACGTTAATGGGTCGCCAATGATGGGAAGCCACGAAAACCACAGCGTCCAAAACCCGTAGGTATTAAACAAGGTTGTTGCTTTATCCAGCCATTTTTGTTTCATATAGTGTTTGTGTTTCGCAAACTCTGTTGCATATTTGCCCAAAATGTAGTTAGTGAATGAGCCAAGCGTATTGCCTAGAGTGGCAAAGAGTAAAAGCAAAATAGGTTGATGCTGTTCGGAGAGAAGGTACACAAAAAGTGCTTCGCTTCCACCAGGCAAAAGCGTGGCAGAAGCAAAGCTTGTCAGAAATAAAGAGAGATAAATCACTTAAGAAATAACAGCGACAATTGTTTCTTTGTCCGTGAGATTGGCATCGTATTTGACGACCAAGATTTGCTCACTTTCATTACGATACCACTCCACAATGCCCTTAAGTCCTTTAAGGTGTTCTATGCGTGTTATGTTAAATTCACCATACGGGATATAAATATTTTTATTGTGTTTTGGGTTTTGAAGCGAGGCGATCAGAAAAAGCCAGAGAATACAGGTAATAAAGATAACCCATGCAATTTCCATCATGCCAAAGTGTTGTAAGAAAAAGCCGCCAAACACACCGCCAATAAATGTCCCTGCGTAGCCAAAAGAGTTAAAAACACCCAGTGCTGCGCCTTTTTGATGTACTTTTGCGTATTTACTTGCCATGGATTGCATGAGAGGTTCGTGCATATTAAAGCCGATAAAGAAGATAATAACGCCCACAATGAACCAAGAAGCGGAGTGTGCATATCCCATGATGACGTAACTGAGTGCAAAAAAAGCAACACCAATCATCAGCATCTCTTTGGCTTTATGTTTTTTCTCACCCATAATCGCAGAAGGACCCATTGCCAAAACGCCGAAAATCATCGCAGGTAGGTACACCATCCACAACTCTTTTTTCACGTAGCCAAAGTTTTTGAGCATGATGATGGGAATCACCAAAAAGGCCAAAGTCATCATTCCTTTTTGAAGCAAATTGGTGATGTTCATTTTCATCAAATTTTTATCTTTAAAAATGTGTTTGAGTTGTGTCTCGTCTGCACCGTAATGATGGACGATTTTAGGAGGATTTGGGACTTTGGTAAAGAGAATGATAATAGCAAGTAACGAAAGCCCTGCTGTGATAAAAAAGAGTTTATCAACGCCATAATAACCGCCAATGACAGAGCCAAGCATCATTGAAATGGCAAAACTAGCGGCGATACTTCCACCCATAACCGCCATAGCGTGCGCGCGAACTTCCTCTTTGACCATGTCGCTAATCATCGCCGTTCCAACAGCGCCGATAGCACCTGCACCTTGTAAAAAACGACCAAACATTAAGGTGTAGATACTGTCGCTAAATCCACAAACGATGGAGCCAACCATAAAAATAACCAGACCAATAAAAATCGTAATTTTGCGACCTATTTTATCGGAGAGGATGCCAAAGGGAATTTGAAGAAGCATTTGTGTAATCGCATATCCACCGATGGTGATACCGACTAAGAATTCGCTGGAGCCTTCTAAATGCAGTGCATAAACAGACAGAACAGGCAGAACAATAAAGAGACCTAAAAAACGGAGTGAGATAATCAAACTCAATGGGAAAATGGTTTTAATCATAGGCGAAAAAATCCTCGTAATGTATTCATGACAATTTTACCTTCCTTAAACTTTGAAAATTCTATGAGATATGAAAATGAAACATTGTGCAAGGTTGTTTTATGTTATAATCCTCACAACACATTTGAAAGGATGCACAATGGATATTACACATATTTTAGGCTTTATGGGATGCGCCTTAATTTACTTTATCTCACTTTATTATATTGGGCTAAATCATTGGCTCGTTTTAGAAAATGACAAAATGTATGCACAATTTGATTCAATCAAAGCAGAGTTGGCAGCACTGAAAAAAGCTGCTTAAATCAAGAGGTACGAGCTACCTCTTTTCCTTGGATACCGATGCGCTATTATTTCCCCCTTCTTCTTTGTTTTATGTTTGTGGTGAGCGGCTGTGCTCCAAAATCTTCTCCAACTCCTGAAGACCAAGCGTTAGTCACTTCTTTAGAAACAGGCAATGCACGTTTTGACGAGTTAGCTCAAAATGAAAATTTTGATGAACTCTTAGAGCTTTTCAAAGTGGATTGTAAAGCACCTTTAACACAAAAAGTGTATGGCAACGTATGCCAACAAGCATTACATGTAAAAGATGCAAAGGCGTTTTTTAAAACCTCATTTGAACTGAAGCGCATTGAACCCAATGATCAACGCTCCATGCTGACTGGCTATTATGAACCGCTTTTGCATGGGAGTCTAAAAAAGACCGAACGCTTTAAATACCCCGTGTACGCAAAACCCAAAGATTTGCTCAAAATTGTCGGTGAAAATGATAAACAGATGCGTGGACGTTCCGTTAAAGGCAAAATGCTTCCTTATTTTACACGCGCTGAAATTGCTAAACACAAACTCAAAGCCGACGTTATTTGTTATGTCGATGATAAAATTGATTTGTATTTTATGGAAGTGCAAGGCTCAGGCAGAGTTGAATTGGATGATGGCAGGGTCATCTTTGTAGGTTTTTCCGATACTAATGGCCATCAGTACAAGTCACTTGGACGAGAGATGATAAATCGAGGCATTTTTACCAGCGTGGAAGAGGTCTCTTTACAAAGTATTCGTGCATGGCTTTTAGCCCATCCCAAAGAGGTTGATTCCCTTTTAAATACCAATCCAAGCTATGTTTTCTTTCGTAAAATGGAGCAAAAAGCAACAGGCAGTTTGGGGCTTGTTTTAACCCCAGAACGTTCAGCCGCTGTGGATAAAAGTTATATTCCTTTAGGCTCCCTCATCGCGGTACGTAGCCATTCGGATATTTACAGTGTCGATAAATTTGTTTTTGCGCAAGATACGGGTGGTGCTATCAAAGGACCTAACAGGGCCGATATGTTTATGGGCTATGGACCTAGAGCACAATATGTAGCAGGTGAACTCAAAGCTCCACTTGAAGTGTGGATCATGCAACCAAAGTTTTAAACAAAAATCGGTACAATAAACATTCATTTGCGTATGTGGAGTAGGGTTTGAGAATTATTTTAGCGACGTCGAATCAAGGCAAAGTCAAAGAGTTTCAATCGTGGATTCAAGAGTATGAAGTTATCGCGTACAGCGACATTATGCCCTCTTTTGAGATTGAAGAAACGGGAAATACGTTTAAAGAAAACGCGCTGATTAAAGCACGCGCTGTTTTTGAAAAACTGGACGATAAAAATGATATGGTCTTAAGTGATGACAGCGGTATTAGCGTGCCTGCATTAGGGGGTATTCCTGGAATTTACAGTGCGCGTTATGCGGGAATCAACGCAAATGCGAAAGATAACTTAAACAAACTGATTCAAACGCTTCAAGAGCACCATTTAGAAACAACGCCCGCGTATTATACAGCCGCCATTGCTTTGGTGTGCAAAAAAGGCGAGTTTTGCGTTCACGGATGGATGCATGGAACCGCCATCGCAGAGGCTAAAGGCACCAATGGTTTTGGGTATGATCCGATGTTTATGCCATTAGGCTACGATAAAACGTTGGGTGAATTGGATGAGAGTGTGAAAAAAGCATTTTCGCATCGAGCGCGAGCATTAGCGTTGGCACATATCATCATTAACAGTTTGAAATAAAAACGTAATCAAGATAAATTACACTGCTACACAGTGTTTGTGGCAGTCAAAACGTATTCAAAATAATTCTACTAGGCTTTTTTGATAATGGCTATGGCGTATAGCTCTTATTAAAGAAGCCTTATCTTAACTTTAATTCTGCCAACATGTTGGCTAGCTTTAGCGCCCTAGTGGCTAATCAAAGGAGCTTTGCTCTTTTGGCGTGGTTGAGACTTTAAAAAAGTCAATTAAAACATTGAGAAGGATAAAAATGGCAACAGTATTAATTATTGGTGCGGGTGGAGTGAGCCGTGTGGTCACTAAAAAATGTGCGATGAACAGCGGTGTGTTTTCACACATTGTCTTGGCAAGCAGAACAAAAGCAAAATGTGACCAAATCGCAAAAGAGATTGAAGAATCTTTACATGTAAAGATTGAAACCGCTGCGATAGACGCGGATGATGTGGATGCATTGGTCGCTTTAATTGAAAAAGTCAAACCTGCTTTAGTGATGAACATTGCACTGCCTTACCAAGACCTTACGATTATGGATGCGTGCGTTAAAACGAAAGTCCCTTACCTCGATACCGCAAATTACGAACATCCAGACTTAGCAAAATTTGAGTACAAAGAGCAATGGGCAAGAAATAAAGCATTTAAAGATGCGGGCATTATGGCGCTTTTGGGTAGTGGATTTGACCCGGGCGTGACGAATGTTTTTTGCGCCTATGCCCAACAATATCTTTTCGATGAGATTAACTCTATCGACATTTTAGACTGTAACGCGGGCGACCATGGGTATGCATTTGCAACCAATTTTAACCCAGAAATCAATCTTCGTGAAGTCAGCTCTAAAGGGCGTTATTGGGAAGAGGGCAAGTGGATAGAAACCGAGCCCGTTTCTGTGAAGATGGTGTGGGATTACCCCGAAGTAGGACCCAAAGACAGTTATTTACTCTACCATGAAGAGTTAGAATCTCTCGTTCAAAACATCAAGGGGTTGAAGCGTATTCGTTTCTTTATGACCTTTGGACAAAGCTACCTCACTCATATGAAATGTTTGGAAAACGTGGGCATGCTTCGTATTGATGAGGTTGAAGTCGATGGCGTGAAAATCGTACCGATTCAACTCTTAAAAGCACTGCTTCCAGACCCTGCCAGTTTGGGACCTAGAACAGTAGGTTACACCAACATCGGCTGTGTGTTTGAAGGTCTGAAAGATGGCAAAAAACGCAAAGTGTATATCTACAATGTCTGTGACCACCAAGAGTGTTACCGTGAGACGGGTGCACAAGCGGTGAGTTACACCACGGGAGTTCCAGCAATGATTGGGGCGAAGATGATGTTGGAGGGTAAATGGAGTGGAAAAGGTGTTTTCAACATGGAGCAGTTTGATGCAAAGCCGTTTATGGATGAACTGAACACCCAAGGACTTCCTTGGAAAATCATCGAAATGAAACCTGAAGAGACGTTCGAAGTCAAATAATCTTTCAACCCAAAGCATTTACATGTAAAGCTTTGGGTTTTTCTTCATTACATGTAAAAGGACGAATATGTCAAAAAAAGCTAAAATCTTATGGACAACGGACAATAAAGAGACAGCGATGCATATGGTCTGTCTTTATGCGCACAACGCTATCTTAAAAGGCTGGATGGATGAAGTTGAAGTACTGGTTTGGGGTGCTTCTCAAAGACTTATTGCCGAAGATGCAGAAGTTAGAGCGAAAGTCGAAGCCATGATTAAAGATGGTGTGAAAATCATTGCATGCCTTAAATGTGCCGACACAATGGACATAACAATTCCTCTACAAAGTTGTGGTATCAATGTTTTTTACACAGGAGAGCTCTTAAGCTCTTGGATTCAATCAGGCGAGAGTATTGTGAGCGTGTGATGCGCCAGTCTATTTTAATCACGGGCTGTTCCAGCGGTATTGGTTATACGTGTGCGCATGGGCTGAAAAAGCTAGGGTATAACGTTTTTGCAACCTGTCGGGACGAAGATGATGTCAAACGTCTTGTGGCAGAAGGGCTCAACGCATTTAAACTGGATTTGTGTGATTCTTCAAGTATTCATGTTGCACTTGCTTGGATGCTTTCTCAAAGCGGTGGACGCATTGATGTGCTTTTTAATAACGCTGCTTACGGCCAACCAGGAGCGGTGGAAGATTTGAAGCGTGATGTGCTTCGTGAACAGTTTGAAACCAATGTCTTTGGGACACAAGAACTCACGAACTTGGTTCTACCCTATATGCGCAAACAAAAGAGTGGACGTATCATCTACAATAGTTCTATTTTAGGGCTTGTTGCGATGAGTTATCGTGGCGCGTACAATGCCAGCAAATTTGCGATTGAAGGACTTGCTGACACGCTTCGTTTAGAACTTCTTAACAGCGGTATTGATGTGGTTTTGATAGAACCAGGACCGATACGAAGTCATTTTCGGAAAAATGCGCTTTCGAAGTTTTTAAAATACATTGACCAAGAGCGCTCTTTTCATAAAGAAGTGTATGAACAAACCTTGAAACGACTCCAAAAAGAGGGCGATGCTCCCTTTACGTTAGGACCTGAAGCTGTTTTGGAAGTGGTTGTGCAAGCGATTGAGGCACGAAAACCAAAAATCCGTTATGCGGTGACATTCCCAACCAAGCTTTTTAGGGTTTTAAAACGCATTTTCCCTACCTCATGGTTAGATAAAATCGCCTATAAAGCAGGGCAATAAGAAGCCAAACGGCTTCTTATCACGTTCTAAATTTATTTAAAATCGCATTGAGCTTTTCGGTGAGAGAGTTGAGATGCTCACTTGCTCCCGCAATCTCTTCGACACTGCGTGTATTTTGGGTTGAAAGTGTATTAATCTCCTCAATCTTTGTAACGATGGCATCGATTTTATCGCCTGTTTGAATATAATCGTTTACAGTTTTATCATTGAGATTCGTTGCAAACTCCATAATATCAACCGTACTATTGATTTTTTGCTCAACATCATTCGCAAGGGTCGTTAGTTCCTGAATTTCCCCAGAATTACGGTTCATTTGCTCGGAACTATCAGTAATGGCTTGAACAATAACATTAATCGTTGCGTTAATTTCAATCAAACTTTTTTGAGTACGTTCCGCGAGTTTTCGTACTTCATCGGCAACAACGGCAAACCCACGCCCATGCTCTCCTGCACGAGCGGCCTCAATCGCGGCGTTGAGCGCTAAAAGATTGGTTTGGTCGGCAATATCGCTGATGACGGTTAAAATGCTTTTGACTTGCTCGGCATCGGAACTAAGTTGTTGAATTTTGCCTGCAAGTTCCATCTCTGTATGAGCGCTGTTTTGAACTCTTTGTCCGAGTTGTTGAAGATGTGTGCGTGCCATACGCAACTCTTCATTGGCTTTGATTACTTCTTCTTTGGATGTTTTTGCTTTTTGAACAGAGGTAACAATTTCTGTTTTGGTTTCATTTGACATTTTCGTTGCTTGAGCAATAATGGCAGATGAGTCTTCGACACGTTTGCCAACTTGAAGGGTGGTTACGGAGAGTTCATGCGCAATGGATGCATTTTCATTACTGGTATCTTTTGCAAGCTCGATGGTAGAACGAACTTTTTCGATAAAGTGGTTAATTTCGGTTGATGCAACACCAATTTCATCATTATTTCTAATTTCTAACTGTTTGGTTAGGTCTCCATCGCCTGTGGCAAGGTTACGTGCCGTTGTTCCAAGATTAACAAGTGGCGCAGCGATTAAACGGTTGATGAGAAAATAGATACCAATGATGGCGAGAATGGCGACAATCGTTCCATAAAGCATGGTATCGCCAATCATAGCACGGATATTTTTCGATATTTTTTCACTTTGTGTTGCCACATGTTCATCGATATGGTCTATATAAACTCCCGACACTAAAATCCAATCCCACTCTTTATAATATTTGGCAAAAGCGAGTTTTGGAGCATCTTTTTTCGTAATAGGATGTGCAAAGTTATAGGTGACATAAACGCCATCAGGATTTGCGGCAACCCCTTCAATAATCTCCTTGCGGTATGGACGACCTTGAGAATCTTTGGCATCTATTTTCACTTCTTTGCCGATCCATGAAGGATTTGCGCCATGAAAAGCGTATTCATACCCACCATTGGCACTTTTCTTTAAGGCATAAAAATAACCATCATCTCCATAACGGAGTTCTTCTAAAATATGAATCGCTTGTTCTTGAAAATTGGCTTTAATGCTTGATGCGTAATCGCCCGTTCCAATGACAACATCAAGAGGTTTATAGTAAAAGTTGTAGGAGAGTTTTGATTCGTCTTTTTTCGTAACAGGATGAGGCCAAATAAAATGCGTGACACCCGTGCCGTCTTGAGCCGCTTTGATAATATCTTTTATAACGAAATTTCCTTCTTTGTCTTTCATTTCGATAAGGTTTTTTCCGACCAATGCTTTGTTAATAGGATGTACGACATTAACACCTTCTAGGTTATACGCGTAAAAATAACCGACATCGTTGTTATAGCGGTAAGCATTGATAAGATTGAAAAGCATGGAGCGCAACTCTTCAGCGGAGAGTTTATCTTTGTTGCTGTTGTAAACGTCATCAAGAATTTTTTTGAAGCTCATTGCGTCTTTTTTGACTTGTTCTGCAATTTTTTCTTGTGAAGATGAAGCTTCATAAAATGAGTGAATGGCTTTTTCTGCCATCATCGTATAAGCTTTTAGCTCATTTTTATTGGTCTCTAAAATCAGCTCTTTTTGGTCTTGTATTTGCGCTTGCGCAAGTAGATTTGCTTTATAAATCGTTACACACAGTGAAATACCAGCCACAACAAAAATAGCTGTAATGAATAAGATAAGTGTTTTAAACTTAATGTTCAAAGTTTTCATTATCTCTCCTTTTAATTAACATAAGTAATGCCCATATCGTCCATTATGGCAAAAAAGTGTTGTATTTGCGTTGTATTGTATAATTAAGAGGAAACATGTTACATTTAGTGTGTAAAAGAAGGAGAGATGTATGGTCAAAATCAGTCGTATTGAGAGTGTCTTAAGCGAGATAAAAACACCTGTATATGTTTGCGAAGAAACACTGTTAGAAGAAAATCTCAAACTGCTTAAAGAAGTGAGCATGCGAAGCGGCGCTACAGTGTTATTGGCACTGAAAGGGTTTGCATTTAAAGCCCTTGCTCCTTTGGTGGATAACTATCTTAGTGGGTGTACCTGCAGTGGATTGCACGAGGCAAAATTTGCAAAAGAGTATTTTAACGGCACGATTCATACCTATTCACCTGCGTATAAAGAAGAAGATATTGATGAAGTGATTGCATTGAGTGACCATCTGATTTTTAACTCCTTTCATCAGTGGGAGACCTACAAACACAAAGCGATTGGAAAAACCAGTTGCGGTCTTCGCCTCAATCCTGAAGTCTCCTCAAGCCCTGTAGACTTATACAATCCGTGCGGTCTTTACAGTCGTTTGGGCATTACCAAAGAGAATATGCAATACGACAAGCTTGAGGGCATTGAAGGGCTTCATTTTCATGCTCTTTGCGAGCAAGATGCAGACGCTTTAGAAGAGGTTTTAAAAGGATTTGAAGCGCGTTTTGGCGATTTGATTCCCCGTATGAAATGGGTCAATTTTGGAGGAGGGCATCACATCACACGCGAGGGGTATGATGTCGAAAAATTGATTCAACTGATTTCTGATTTTCGTACGAAATACAATGGCATTAAAGTCTATTTAGAACCAGGCGAAGCGGTGGGGTGGCAAACAGGCCCGTTGGTCGCCAGTGTACTTGACATCGTTCATAACGGCATGGACATCGCCATCTTAGACATCTCCGCCGAAGCGCATATGCCCGACACCCTCGCCATGCCCTACCGCGCGGCAATTCGAGGGGCAGGAGAAGCGGGAGAAAAGCCTTATCTATACCGACTTGGAGGCCCAACGTGTTTAGCAGGCGACATCATGGGCGATTACAGTTTTGATGCACCACTTCAAATTGGCGATAAGCTCATCTTTGAAGATATGATTCACTATACCATTGTTAAAAATACCACCTTTAACGGTGTCAAATTGCCTGATTTAGCAGTTTTACATAAAGATGGACGTTATGAAGTGACCAGTCATTTCGGGTATGAAGAGTACAAAAGACGCAACTAAAATAGCTTTACATGTAAAAAATAATTTATTTCTTTTTATTGTTACCCACTGTTTACTGCCTTAGTGTTAGCATTGCTATTGGGAAATTCCCAAGCCAAACAAAGGAGGAGAAGATGACGATCAGTTCAAATTCTCTCTACGGAACATCATCGTATGGTTCGTATGGCAGCAGTACGAGTTCGAGTAGTACCTCTCTTAGTTCACAATTTGCAGAAGCGTTGCTTACTTCTATGGATAGTGATTCAAGTGGTTCTATTGACAGTACTGAGTTTAGCAGTGCAGCTCTAGCATTATCTAGCAGTACCGATGAAAGCACCATTAGTGATGCTTTTTCGTCTCTAGATAGTGATGGAGATGGAACAATCAGCGCAGATGAATTGAGCGCATTGTTCTCAGATGGTTCGACTATGGCAGCTGGAAGCATGCCCCCGCCTCCACCGCCAGCCCAATCTTCATCTTCAAATAGTACGGAAGATACAGGTTATACGGCAGATGAACTCACCGCTATGGCGAGTGAAGTTTCATCTACTGATAGTAATCTTGCTTCTTTACTCGCATCTGTTGTCGAAAATTTTGACGCAGCCGATGCAAATGGAGATGGTAAAGTAACCTCTGCGGAAGCAATGGCGTATCAGCAATCAACGCAAGATTCAACAACCGATGCAACAGAGACAAGTACTGTCGCTGCGTCTGGAAGCATGCCCCCGCCTCCACCGCCACCGTCATCTTCTTCAACTAATGAAGACGATACAGGATACACCGTAGATGAGCTCACCGCGATGGCGAGTAGTGTTTCTTCTACAGACAGTAATCTTGCTTCACTCTTTGAAACATTGGCTTCGAATTTCGATGCTGCTGATACCAACAGTGATGGTAAAGTAAGCTCCGCTGAAGCGCAGGCCTATCAGGAATCAACCAAAGCAGACAGTATGAGTGCGACAGAAACGAAGACAGAGGATAATAGCGATACATTGATGAAAGCGCTTTTATCTCAAATCATCTCAAATTATGCCTCACAAAATACCCTCTCTGGTACTTCTGTAAACTTTAGTGCCTAAGATACAAGCCACGCACTAAGCAAAGCGTGGTTTGTTACTTTTCGTTTACTGACGCTTTGCTATAATCGGCGTCATGATTAAAATTTTAATGATTGAAGATGACATTGAACTCGCACAATTACTTCAACATTCTCTTGCCAAAGAGGAGATTGATACCCTCTTAGCCTTTACGCCATTGGATGGGTTGATGGCGCTTCAACAAAATTCTTTTGACGCGTTAGTTCTTGACCTTTCTTTACCTCAAATTGACGGACTTGAAATTTGCCGTATCGTTCGTGAATCTATTCCTAATTTACCGATTATTATCTCCTCCGCTAGGTCAGATATGAGCGATAAAGTCATGGGATTTGAAAGGGGCGCGGATGATTTTTTACCTAAACCCTACGACCCAAGAGAGTTGGCGTATCGTTTACGTGCTATTTTGCGTCGAGGAAGTCTGGGCAATGAACAAGAGCAGCAGTTTGTTTTTGCTATTGATGAAGACAAACACATTATTACCCGTGCGAGTAAAGAGGTTAAGCTAACCATGGCAGAATATGACATCGTCTCTTACATGCTCAAAAAAGAGGGATTTGTGATTTCACGCGAAGAATTACTTTTAAATATCGGTTCCATTAAGTATGAAAGCAGTCTTAAAAGTATTGATGTCATTATGGGGAGAATTCGTCAAAAAATAGGCGATGACCCTAAAAAACCTCGTTTTATTCTCTCTGTTCGTGGAGTTGGCTATAAGTTTGTCAATGCGTAAAACGTCTATATTAACACTTATCTCTGTTTTTTTCGCTCTAACGCTGGTTGTTATTAATATTGCTTTTATGCTCGAATACAAACGTCAAAAAAGTGACATACAACTCTTTACCTTTCAGCGCTTTATGATGGCCGTAAAAATCTTACATGACCATGTCAGCGATGAAGAAAATCAGCTTTTAAAGCTGGGCGTGCGCATCAGCAATGTTGATAAATTTTTCTTAGAAGAAAAAGGCACCAAGCTTTTAGAAGACCCGTTTGCTCATATGGTTTTATATGACAATACACTCTATTTTGTACCGAGTATGCCACCTCCGCCACCGCCTCCTTCCCCCTTGTCGTTTAGCGGGGATATGGACACCTTTTGGGGACCAATGGAGAGAATGCCTTTTGAGCCGCCTATCTTAGAAAACATTGAGGAATTTTCACTTTATCGGTTGTGGGTATTAGGTGCGGTTATCAACACCTTGATGCTTCTTTTCTTTACGATGGTGCTTCGTAAGTTATTACGGCTTCGTCTTTTAAAGAGCGATATTCGCCATTTTGGAGAAGAGAAAAAATTTAATCCCATCACGGTAGATAGCCAAGATGAATTAGGAGAGATTGCAACTGAGTTTAATTGTGCGATGGAAAAAATTCATCTTTTAAAAGAAGCACGAACCCTCTTTTTACGCAATATTTTGCATGAGCTCAAAACACCGATTATGAAGGGAAAAATTCTTTCCAACAGCGTTGAAAACACCAAGCAACAAGAGCAGTTGGAGCGTATATTTGAGCGGCTAGAAACGTTATTGGGCGAAATGGTGAAAGTAGAAAAACTCGCTTCCAATGAGTGGAATTTAGAAGCCAAAGAGTATCGTTTGGTCGATGTGCTAGACCATGCGATGGATTTATTGATGATGAGCGATAATAAACGCATTCATATCCAGCATCAAGAAGAAGCGCCTTTGGTCCATGTTGATTTTGAACTCTTTGCTACGGCGATTAAAAATTTACTCGATAATGCCCTGAAACACTCTACTGAAAATGTTGAAATTGATATTAGCGCAGAATCAATGAGTGTGTGCAGTTATGGGGAAAAACTTTTAGACAAACAACTGGATTTTTCGCGCGCGTTTAATCGCAGTGTAGAAGGCTCACGCAGTGGGTTAGGACTGGGGCTTTACATCGCCAATTCGATTATCGTGAAACATGGCTTTGAGCTTAGTTACGTGCATAATGAAGGGCAAAACTTCTTTAGTATTCATTTCCTAAAATCCTAAAATCTTTTACATGTAAAACTGTATTTTCTTTTAGGTGTTTATTTTTTAATCACTTATCTGAATAATTAAAGTCAAAATTTCGATTATAATACGTGCAGAAAACATGTCATTGGGGTGAAAGCCTCAAGTGCTAACATAAAAATGATGGCTAGGGTTCCGGCACAGTGTGCGTCTGGTCCAAGAGCCATCGCCTCTTGAGTAGAGGTTCACGGAGGGATAAAAGCCCGGGAGGTTTTCAACCTCTTGGCGTGTTTATCAAAATTCTACTCAGGAGTCTTCCATGAAGTCTTTCTTACAATCAACCCTTAAGCTTTGTGTTGCCGCTATAGTGGCTACTACGGTTATGACGACCTCTTTGATGGCGCAGACGAAAGAGAAGTTCCAAGTAGCGTGGACGATTTACGTCGGATGGATGCCTTGGGATTACGCACAGCAATCTGGCATCATTGATAAATGGGCTAAAAAGTACGGCATTGAAATTGAGATGGTGCAAGTCAATGACTATGTCGAATCCATCAATCAATACACCGCAGGAAAATTTGACGGCTGCGTGATGACCAATATGGACGCGCTTACCATTCCAGCAGCAGGTGGTGTGGACTCAACAGCGGTTGTCATCGGTGACTTTTCCAATGGAAACGATGGCATCATCCTCAAAGATAAGAAAAAACTCTCTGACATCAAAGGTCAAAACGTCAATCTGGTCGAACTCTCTGTTTCACATTACCTTCTTGCTCGTGGGTTAGAGAGTGTTGGTTTGAGTGAAAAAGACCTCAAAGTCGTCAATACTTCCGATGCCGATATTGTCGCGGCATTTTCTTCTAAAGATGTCACTTCTTTAGTCACATGGAATCCACAACTTAGCGAAATCAAAGCCATGAAAGGTGCAACGATGGTATTTGATTCCAGCAAAATCCCTGGCGAAATCATCGATATGCTCGTGTTAAATACCCAAACCATAAAAGACAATCCAAAATTGGCTAAAGCGTTGAGCGGTGCGTGGTATGAGGTGATGGAGCTGATGAAAAAAGGTGATGCTAAAGCAATTAGCGCGATGGCAAAAGCTTCAGGAACCGATGTTGCAGGCTTTAACAGCCAACTTAAAACCACCAAAATGTTTTACGATGCCAAAGACGCTTTAGCCTTTTCAAACAGCGATGCTTTGCCTAAAACGATGCAAAAAGTGAGTGAGTTTTCCTATGAACATGGCATTTTAGGAGATGGCGCAAAAGATGCAACGTTTGTGGGAATGGCATTTCCAAAAGGGAAAACATACGGCAGTACCAGTAATGTGAAGCTTCGTTTTAGCGATGAATATATGAAGCTTGCCAGTGAAGGTAAATTGTAAGGGTTTGTAAAAACTCTCTTAAAAGAGGATGTACAATGCGACTGATTAACCAAAAGCCTTCTCGTTCCAATGTTCTTTTGCTTGGACTTTTGCCATTTTTGCTTCTTGTGTTGGTGTATGTTTTCGCATCAAATGCGAGGTTGCAAGACAATGCAGACGATAAGCTCTTACCCTCCATTTCGCAAATGGTGCAAACGATGGAAAAATCAGCTTTAAGTCCTAGTAAACGAAGCAATGAGATTATTTTTTTCAACGATACGCTCTCCTCTTTGAAACGCTTAGGTATGGGAGTGGTTATCAGCGCACTTGTTGGGTTGGCGCTTAGTATTCCTTTGGGGCTGATTCCTTTGATACGAGCAGGGTTTTCGCCATTCATTGCCGCCTTTTCGATGGTGCCGCCGATTGCTATTTTGCCCATTCTTTTCATCGTGTTTGGAATGGGCGAAGTGGCAAAAGTGGCACTCATTGTTATCGGTGTTACGCCTTTAATTGTACGCGATTTAGAGCACCGTGTGGAGGAGTTTTCCAAAGAACAGCTGATTAAAGCGCAAACACTGGGTGCTTCGACATGGACGCTTGTCATTCGCATCATTTTGCCACAAATGTTGCCTCGTCTTTTAGATTCTGTTCGATTAACCTTAGGAACGGCATGGATATTTTTGATTTCTTCAGAAGCAATTGCTGCAACCGAAGGACTTGGGTATCGCATCTTTTTGGTACGTCGCTACTTGGCAATGGATATGATAATACCCTATGTGATTTGGATAACTTTGTTGGCGTTTTTAGCAGATTTTCTTTTGAAAAGAATTACATGTAAACTCTTTCCATGGTACGAAAACAAGGACAAAGCATGAGTTTAATCACCATTAAAAACCTGTGGAAACGTTATGGTGAAACGGTTGTGTTGGAAAATCTCTCTTTTAGTATTGAAGCGGGGGAATTTTGCACATTAGTAGGGCCTTCGGGATGCGGAAAGAGTACATTTTTAAAGATGCTTTTAGGGGAAGAAAGTCCTAGTAAAGGGGTATTTCTCTTTGAAGGTAAACCCTTTCCAAGCGAACCCAGTGCTGAGCGCGGCATCGTATTTCAGCGCTATTCGCTCTTTTCACACCTCAGTGTGTTAGAAAATGTGATGCTAGGCATTGAGCTAGGCGCGTCACCTTTTTGGGGAAAACTCTTTGGCAAAGCGAAACAAAAAGCCAAAGAAGAGGCGATAGCCATGCTTGAAGCAGTAGGTTTAGGCGATGTGTTACATCAGTATCCAGATGCTCTTTCAGGCGGGATGCAACAACGTCTTTCCATCGCGCAATCCTTGGTGAAAAAACCAAAATTGTTACTGCTCGATGAGCCTTTTGGTGCGCTTGACCCAGGAATTCGTGCGGACATGCACGCACTCATTTTGGATTTGTGGAAGAAAAATAATTTAACGGTGGTGATGGTCACGCATGACCTTCACGAGGGATTTTACTTGGGAACGAGGCTGTTGGTGTTCGATAAAGTACGCCATGACCCGCAAGCACCCAATGCGTTTGGCGCAAAGATTACGTATGACATTCCGTTGTTACGTGAAAAAGAGGGCGAAAAAAGCCTTCAAGAGTCAAGGATAAACAATGATAACTAAAGAAAATATCGTACTACAAGAGGTTTTGCCAGGCGGTGGCAAATGGTCAAAAATCATCAAAAGGGGTGACATCATTCGTCTGAGCGCGCAAGATGCCAATGCCAGTTTGAGCGCATTGTTTTACAACGCGGACAATACGGCTGAGCGTTACAACTCCGCCGATACGGTTAAAATTCAATGGAACGCGTTTTTAGGCAAAGGAAAAGTCTTATTTTCCGAACTTGGGCGTGTTTTATTCTCCATTGTGGGGGATACGACAGATGGACTCATCGATACATTAGCTGGTATGAGCAATCCGCGTATTGTAGAGAAAAATTTTGGGCAAGGTACGTATGAAGAGCTTCGTAACCGTTATTACAAAAGTGACCGTGAAAATTTCTTGGTTGAGCTTGGAAAATACGGTATGGGAAAACGCGACATCGTTCAGTGCTTAAATCTGTTTCGCAAAGTCGATGTCAAGCATGGAAGTATTTTAGAATTAAGTGCCAAACGTCCTGAAAAAGGTGCTTATATCGAACTAAAAGCAGAGATGAATGTCCTTTTAGTGCTCTCCAATACGCCACATGTGATGGAGCGAGGGAAGTATAATCCAAGCGATATAGAGATTGTGATTTATCATGGAAATGAAGATGTGGCACTGGAATTTAGTGAAGAAGCACAGCGCGGTTTTGAAAATAATGCGCGTTATTTTGCCTAAGGAGAAGAGAATGGATATTTCAAAAGCAATTTATAACGAACGTGTGAGTGCGGGTGTGCCTTGGTATTATGTGGTGAAAAAAGGACAAACCATACGCATTATTGATTCTATGGGATGTCAAGCCGTCGATACACTGTTTTACAATGCCAATAATCCTGAAGAGCGTTACAGCGCAAGCGATACGATTCGTGAGCAAGGCAGTATTTTTATCACCACGGGAACCAAGCTACTTTCAAGCGATGATAACGTGATGCTTGAAGTCATAGCCGATACGTGTGGAAACCACGATACACTCGGTGGTCATTGCAGTGCTGAGAGCAATACGGTTCGTTTTGGACACGATAAAAAATACATGCACAGTTGTCGTGATAATTATTTGTATGCCGTTGGTGAATTGGAAATGAGTCCACGTGATTTGACCAATAACATTAACTTTTTCATGAATGTTCCTGTCGAAGAAGATGGGCATTTGGCGATAGTAGATGGCATCTCACGTGGAGGCGATTTTGTGGATATGAAAGCACATATGGATACCTTAGTTCTGATTTCAAATTGTCCACAGCTCAATAATCCCTGCAACGGTTTTAACCCAACCCCGATTCAGATTGTCATCTGGGATGCATAGTGCTTAGGCACCTCTTTAGGGACGACCTTAAAGCGTATTTTTTGTGGGACGACCCACAAATGATTTTGCAAGGATGAACAATGTTTAAAAAAATTCTAATCGCCAATCGTGGCGAAATCGCTTGTCGTATCATACGAACACTCAAAGAGATGGGGATTGCTTCTGTTGCCCTATACACAAAGGCGGATGAAGATTCTTTACATGTCAGTTTAGCCGATGAGGCGTATTGCATTGGTGAAGGTTTAGCCAGCGAGAGTTATTTAAATGGCGACGTCATCTTAGAAATAGCTTTGCAATGTTGTGCCGAAGCCATTCATCCGGGGTATGGATTTCTTAGTGAAAATGTAACGTTTGCTCAAGCGTGTGAAACCAAAGGCATTGTTTTTATCGGTCCGAGGGCTGAACATATCGAAGCTTTTGGTCTCAAACACACCGCGCGTGCTTTAGCTGAAGAAAAAAACGTGCCGTTACTTCCCGGTTCTGCTCTTTTAACGAGTCTGGATGAGGCTTTGGAAAAAGCAAAAGGCATTGGATACCCCGTGATGCTCAAAAGTACGGCTGGAGGCGGGGGCATCGGGATGCAGTTGTGCTACGATGAACAAGCCCTTCGTGATGCCTATGCTTCGGTTAAACGTCTGAGTGAAAACAACTTTTCCAATGGCGGAATGTTTTTAGAAAAATACGTCGAACACGCGCGTCATATCGAAGTGCAAGTCTTTGGGGATGGTAAAGGCTATGTGGCAACATTGGGAGAGCGAGACTGTTCGGTGCAACGCCGTAACCAAAAAGTCATCGAAGAAACGCCCGCTCCTTTTTTACATGTAAAAACACGTGAAGCGCTTTTTAGTGCGGCACGCGCTTTGTGTGAGTCAGTGAAGTACCTCTCTGCCGGTACGGTGGAATTTGTGTACGATACGCAAAGTGAACAGTTTTACTTCTTAGAGGTCAATACCCGTTTACAAGTTGAACACGGTGTGACTGAAGAGGTGAGCGGCATCGACTTAGTGCGATGGATGATTATGCAAGCCTACGGGCATAATCCCGAATTGTACGACTACACGCATGAACCGAAGGGACACGCCATTCAGGTGCGTGTGTATGCCGAAGACCCGATGAAAAACTTTCAACCCAGTTCTGGCGTACTTACGCATGTGCGTTTTGCCCCCACCATTCGCGTGGATAGTTTTATCGAAACGGGGCTATGTGTTTCATCTTTTTATGACCCGATGATCGCAAAGCTCATCGTCAAAGAAAATACGCGTGAAAAGGCGTTAGCCAAAATGGCACAGGCGATTCATGAAACACGCATCGATGGGATTGAAACCAATCTCAAATACCTTGGCGCGATTGTCGAAGGTGAGGTTTTTCAAGCAGGAAAACAAACGACCAAATTTTTAAATAGCTTTCGTTTTACGCCTCAAAGCATTGACGTTTTACGCCCAGGGACACACACTACCGTGCAAGATTATCCAGGGCGAATAGGCTATTGGGATATTGGCGTGCCACCCAGTGGACCATTTGATAACCTCAGTTTTCGCTATGCCAATGCGCTTGTGGGAAACAAGGAAGATGCCGCTGGGCTTGAAATCGCCATTGCAGGTCCGACACTTCGGTTTAACTACGAAGGCGTTATTGCTCTGTGTGGCGCGGTGATTGATGCTTTTATCGATGGTGTTAAAGTGAGCATGAATCAAGCATTACATGTAAAAGCAGGCAGTGTTTTAAAACTCAAGAAAGTGCACAATGAAGGGTTCCGAAGCTATCTTGCCGTACGAGGTGGCGTTGATGTGCCTTTGTATCTTGGTAGTCGCTCGACCTTTTCCTTAGGACTTTTTGGCGGTCATGCGGGAAGAGCACTGCTTGCGGGAGATGTGTTACATGTCGATGCGATGGTTGCTAAAGAGGCCTGTTTTGAAGCCATTACACCGTATCGCGCTTTTGGAAATGCATGGAAAATAGGGGTTTTGTATGGCCCGCACGGTGCGCCTGATTTTTTTACGAATGACGATATTCAAGCCTTTTTTAAAGCCCGTTGGGAAGTGCATTATAACTCCAATCGCACGGGCGTAAGACTCATAGGCCCTAAGCCTTCATGGGCGCGCAGTGATGGAGGAGAAGCCGGGTTGCATCCCTCTAACATTCACGATACAGCCTATGCCATAGGTGCGGTGGATTTTACAGGCGATATGCCCGTCATTCTAGGCCCTGATGGTCCTAGTTTGGGTGGTTTTGTCTGCCCTGTAACAATTGTAAGTGCGGAGCTTTGGAAGATAGGACAGTTGCGAGCAGGTGACACCGTCACGTTTGTGCCTATTTGCCATGATGAGGCGATGCAAATGCTTCGATTACAAGAAGAGGCGCTCGCTTCGCTTTCAACTTATGACGAGCGAGTGATGCTCCACGAAAAAGAGATAGGCTCACCGATTTTATACCATGATGAAAGCAGTGCGCTTTTACCGAGCGTGACGTTTCGCCAATCAGGCGATAGCAATTTATTGATTGAATACGGAGAAATGCAACTGGATATTAGCTTACGCTTTCGCATTCATGTGTTGATGCAAGCTGTTATGGATGCAAATATCAAAGGCGTTATTGAATTGACACCGGGAATTCGCTCCTTGCAAATTCATTTTAATCCACGTTTGTGCGAGCGTGAGGCTTTGATGCAAACGGTACAGCGCCTAGAGCTCTCTTTACCGTCGATAGAAGATATTGAAGTGCCTGCGCGCATTGTGCATTTACCGCTTTCATGGGACGATGAACAAACGCGTGTGGCGATTGATAAGTATATGAAAATCGTTCGCCCTGATGCGCCTTGGTGTCCAAGCAATATAGAATTTATCCGTCGTATCAACGGGTTAGAGAGCATTGATGCGGTCAAACGCATTTTGTTTGAAGCGAGCTATTTGGTTATGGGACTGGGCGATGTTTATTTGGGTGCTCCCGTGGCAACACCGCTTGATCCAAGGCACCGACTGGTTACGACCAAGTACAATCCCGCTCGTACATGGACACCTGAAAATGCGGTGGGCATTGGTGGGGCGTATATGTGTGTGTACGGCATGGAAGGACCGGGAGGGTATCAGTTTGTGGGGCGCACTGTTCAAATGTGGAATCGTCACCGTCAAACCGAAGATTTTAAAGAAGGAAAGCCGTGGCTGTTGCGCTTTTTTGACCAAATACGTTTTTACGAAGTGAGTGCGGAAGAGTTACTCCGCTTGCGTGAGGATTTTCCACGAGGACGTGCTAAACTACGCATTGAAGAGACGACGTTTAGCCTTAAAAAATACCAAGCATTTTTGGAAGAAAATGAGAGCACGATTAAACAGTTCAAAACCACACAACAAAATGCATTTGAAGAAGAACGCAACATGTGGGAGAGAACGGGACTGGCTAATTTTACCTCACAAAGCGCACACGAAGAACACCACGATGAGTGTTCTTATGTGGTGATTGATGACGATAAAGAAGCCGTTGAAGCGCCTATTCAAGGCAATTTATGGAAGGTTTTAGTCAAAGTGGGCGATAGGGTAAAAGAGGGTGAGAGCCTTGCCATTGTTGAGTCGATGAAGATGGAAGTCGAAATCGAATCGCCTGAGAACGGGGTCATTGTACGTGTCTTGTGCGAAGAGGGTGAGAGTATTTATGCAGGCAAACAACTTTTTATCTTAGAGCCATTAAAAGGGTAAGCATCATGAAAGGCTATTTTCCCGTTATTGTTTTACTTGGAGCTTCCATTTTATGGGGGCTTTCATGGATTCCACTCAAAGCCATCAATGCGATGGGCATACAAGGGATTGCGTTAAGCCTTGGTGCATATGGCATCATCGCTTTGGTCATGAGTCCACAACTTATAAGACAACGTAGCGTATGGTGGAACCATCGCAAGGTGATGTTTTTCATCGCACTTTTTGGCGGAGGGGCGAACCTTGCGTTTACCTATTCGCTCATCAATGGCGAAGTCATACGGGTGATGGTGCTCTTTTACCTTTTGCCCGTATGGGGCGTTTTGGGCGGATACTTTTTTTTAAAAGAACGCATTGATAGATGGCGTTGGTTTGGAGTTATTGCGGCAGTTTTAGGGGCATTTTTGATTTTAGGCGGCTTTAAAATTTTAGAGGCACCGCCATCGTGGATTGATGCGTTAGCGCTTCTTTCAGGACTCTTGTTTGCGCTTAATAATCTACTGTTTCGCTTTGCGCAAAGTGTGCCCGTGGCCTCTAAAATCGGGGCGATGTTTTACGGCTGTTTTGTCTTAGCGGGACTTTTACTTCTAGCTCATGTGGAGACTTTCCCTATGAATATTGGAATTCACGCTTGGGGAGCGCTTGTGTTGTATGCGCTGCTTTGGTTGTTGCTTGCCAATATCGGTTCGCAATGGGGCGTGACCCACATGGAAGCGGGGCGTTCGTCTATCATCATCATTATGGAGCTGATTACGGCAGCCATTTCGGCAACACTCATTGCGGGTGAAACGATGGAGAAAATGGAATATATCGGTGGTTTTTTAATCCTCAGTGCGGCGCTCATCGAAGCGGTGCGAAACCAAGAAGATGAGACAAAGGAGAGAGAATGACACTTTTACATGTAAAAGAAAATTATGCTCAAAATGCGTGTACACCAAGAGAACTTGTTCAACAGATTAAAAAGCATATCGCACAATTTTCAGATAACCCTATCTGGTTACATGTACTTAGCGATGCAGAGCTAGAGCCTTATTTCACAAAACTTGAACAAGCGAAGATAGAAGATTTACCGCTTTACGGTGTGCCTTTTGCGATTAAAGACAACATTGATTTAGCGGGCATTCCAACTACTGCGGCGTGTCCTGATTTTACCTATGTGCCAGAGCGTTCTGCTTTTGTCGTTGAAAAACTGATTGAAGCGGGCGCCATTCCTATTGGCAAGACTAATCTTGACCAATTTGCCACAGGACTTGTGGGTACGCGTTCTCCTTATGGGGCGTGCCAAAACAGCATCGACAAGCGCTATATTTCTGGGGGTTCTAGTTCAGGCAGTGCGGTGAGTGTTGCGCTTGATATGGTTGTTTTTTCTTTAGGAACCGATACGGCAGGTTCGGGCAGAGTGCCTGCGGCGTTTAATAATATCTTGGGACTAAAGCCTAGTAAAGGGCTTTTAAGTACCTCAGGCGTAGTACCAGCGTGCCGCAGTTTGGACTGTGTTTCGATTTTTGCTAAAAGCACAGAAGATATGAAGGCCATTTTTAACGTAGCCGCTTCGTATGATGCGGAAGATGTTTACAGCCGAAAAATGCCTGTGAAGGGTAAAACCTTTTCATCTTCGTTTCGTTTTGGCGTGCCCAAAGCCGAGCAGTTAGCTTTCTTTGGTGACACGGAAGCCAAAGAGCTTTTTTACAACGCCATCAAAGCGTTTGAACGTCTTGGAGGAGAGAGGGTTGAAGTGGATTTTTCTCCTTTTTTAGAAGCGGCAAATCTGTTGTACAGTGGGCCATGGGTTGCTGAGCGTTATGTTGCCACCAAAGAGCTTTTAACCAAAAGTCCTCAAAGTTTTATGGAGGTAACGCGCACGATTATTTGTTCAGGAGAGAGCAAGCGTGCGAGTGATTATTTTGAAGCGGAATACCAACTCAAAGCCTATAAACGTCAAAGTGAGGCGGTGATGGAGCGTATTGATTTTATGCTGACACCTACGACGGGAACGATTTATTCCATCGATGAAGTAAATGCCAATCCAATAGAGCTTAATACCAATTTAGGCTACTACACCAATTTTATGAACTTACTGGATTTTTCTGCGTATGCCATTCCTGCTGGCAAACGAAGCAATGGCTTGCCTTTTGGGATTACACTATTTGCGGATGCTTTTGAAGAAGAAACATTAATGCATTTTGGAGCACATTATTTACACAAGGAGACGTTATGAAACCGACCATCTTACTCGCGGTTTGTGGTGCGCATATGCAAGGCTTACCCCTCAATCATCAATTACTCAGCTTAAAAGCACAGTTTGTTAAAGCCTGCAAAAGTGCCATTGGATACCGCCTTTTTGACGTTCCTGAAAAAAATCCTCCCCGACCAGGGATGATTAAAGATGCCGCAAGTCCTTATGCATTGGAGCTTGAAGTGTGGGAAATGCCATTGGAGAACTTTGGAACGTTTATGGTGCAAATCGCTTCACCGTTGTGTATCGGTACGGTTTTTTTAGACGATGGAAGCAGTGTGTATGGCTTTTTATGCGAAAGTGACGCGCTTAAAAACGCTTGTGAAATCAGCGAATACGGTGGATGGAGAGCGTATAGTGCGGCGAAATAAAGCAGACTTCCTTTTGATGGAAGTCTGGCGTTAAGCTTTAGACAATCTCTTTGAGTTTTTCTCTCAAGACATAGGCAGTAAAAGGTTTGACGATATAGTTATTAACACCTTCTTTAATGGCACTAATGACTTCACGTTTTCCTCCTTCTGTGGTGACCATAATGATGGGGATGTCCTTGTACGCTTCCATTGCACGAATGTTTCGTACCAATTCCAATCCGTTCATTTTTGGCATATTCCAGTCTGTCATGATGGCATCAAATTTTTGATCTTTGATCTTTTTGAGAGCATCCAGACCATCTTCTGCTTCTGTGGAACTGTAACCAATCGTTCCTAGGGTGTTGCACAGTATTCTGCGCATGGTTGAGCTGTCATCAACGACTAAAAAATGCATAATTTTCCTTTTCAAATGTCTTTACATGTAAAAAGCAAAAAGTGTTCTACTTTTGCTATGATTATAAAAAAATCGGGGAAAAATGTGAATTATATTGGTTCAAAAGCAAAGCTTCTGTCCTTTATTCATCAAACGATTCACGATTATGTCGGAGAAGACCTCTCTCAAAAAAATTTTTGCGACCTTTTTGCAGGCAGTGGCGTGGTCGGCTACTCTTTCAAAGATGAGGTGCAATTTCTTATCAGCAATGATTGCGAATATTATAGCTACGTACTCAATCGTGCCTTTTTACAAAGTGGTATTATTGAAAATAGAGCATTCATTATTGACTCTTTGAATGCGTTACCGCTTCAAAAAGGGTTGATTTATACGCATTATTGTTTGGGAAGTGGGAGCGGGCGTAACTATTTTTCAGATACCAATGCTCAAAAGATAGATGCGCTGCGCCAAGGCATTGAAAATTACCGCAATGATGAGATGCTTTATCTCTTTCTACTCGCCTCTTTACTTGTAAATGTCGATAAAATAGCCAACACAGCATCGGTTTACAGCGCTTTTCTAAAAAAATTGAAACCGTTAGCGAAACAATCTCTCACGTTAGAAGCGTTGCCTTTTGAGCCATGTGCCAAAGAACACCGCGTCTATTGTGAAGAAGCTAATCATCTTATTGAAAAGATTGAAGGAGACATCCTCTACCTAGACCCACCCTATAACAGACGTCAATACGGTGCAAATTATCATCTGCTCAATACCATCGCTTTATATGACACGTTTACTCCCAAAGGAAAAACGGGGGTGAGAAAGTATGAAAGTTCCTCTTTTTGTAAAGAAAAAACCGCTTTGGGTGCATTGGAAGATATTATTGCCAAAGCTAAGTTTCCTTATATTTTTCTCAGTTACAATGATGAAGGCTTGATTCCTCAAAAATCACTTGCTTCAATGATGCGACTCTATGGGCGTTATGAGAGTGTAAAAGTGCCTCATAAACGTTTCCACGCCTACACAAATACTCTGCAAAAAAAAGAGATTAACGAGTATATTCATATTATAGAAAAGTTTTAGAATTCACGGTGTAGAATGCGACATTTATTTTGAGAAAGGAGAGAAAAAAATGTTAAAAAAATTGTCTTTGATTGCCGTTATGATTGCATTCTTATCCAATGGTGTTTATGCAGAAAGTGATACAGCTTCCGCTACCGCTACGCATAAAAAAACCGTTCATAAAAACGATACATCTAAAAAAACAACAACTGCTAAAAAAAACGTCAAAAAAACAACGAAAGTTGCTAAAAAATCAACGAAAAAACAAACAGTTGCATCCGCAAAGAAAAAACCTAAAAAAACACAAAAAAAACAAACCATCGCTTAATATTTAAAAGCTCTTATAGTTTTTTATTATAAGAGCTTTTAGCACTTTCTTAAGCTTTATCTCTGTACAATTTTTCCTATACACGATATCTAAGGCTTAGATAAACATAATTGTAAAGCTTCTTTTTTTACTCTTGTGTCGTAAAACCTCGTGAAACACATTACATGTAAGGATTTTTTATGCAACGACGTTCATTTATGAAAGGGTGTGTGGCACTGGGTGCTAGCACAATCATTTTACCTCAGGTATCTATTTTAGAGGCGAGCGAGCCAAAAAGTAAAACGCGTACTTTTTACGTCAAAAATAGCTATAACATTAAACACGAAAATAAAAACGGTTTGACAAAATTATGGGTTCCGCTTCCACAAGAAACGGAGTATCAAAAAGTGAGTGACTTTAAATTTAATTCCAATGCCACTAAAGCCTATGTGACTGATAAAAATGAGTATAAAGCACGTACACTTTATGTCGAATGGAAAGAGGGTGGAGAGAAGCTTTTAGAAGTGATGTACACGGTAACAACCCATGAGCGAAATGGAGATTTGAGCAAAGCAACCGCTTCCACCACATATCCAAAAGCGGTCACAAAATATTTAAAACCAACGGCGCACATTCCAACCAGTGGTAAAGTCAAAGAATTAGCCCTTAAAATCACCGCTGAGGCGAAAACACCGCTTGAAAAAGCCAAAGCGATTTACCTTTGGGTCACTGAAAACATGTACCGCGATAACAGCGTTGTAGGATGCGGCGTGGGCGACGCGGGTAAAGCCATTGAAAACAATATCATGGGTGGAAAATGCACGGACATCAGTTCGGTATTTGTAGCGCTTATGCGAAGTGCGGGTGTTCCAGCTCGTGAAGTGTTTGGTATTCGTTTAGGGAGTTCTCGATACTCCAAAGCATGCGGAAGCAGCGATGAAAAAGGGTTAGCAAAAATCACGGGAGGCGAGCATTGTAGAGCGGAATTTTACCTTGATGGCGCGGGCTGGGTTCCATGCGACCCTGCCGATGTCACCAAAGTCATCTTAACGGAAAAAATGACGTTAAAAGACCCGCTCGTAAAAGAAGTGCGTGAGTATTTCTTTGGCAACTGGGAAATGAACTGGATGGGGTATAACCATGCACGCGATTTTGTCCTCGCTCCAACACCTGCGCAAAAACCACTCAATATGTTTGGTTACCCATACGCCGAAGTGGAAGATGAAGTATTAGACTACTACGCACCAGCCGCATTTACGTATAGCTTTGTTTCTCAAGAGAAACTCTAAAGCATGAAAAAAGAGATTCTTGGTGTTTTAACAGCACTATTTTCAGCCTTTGCCGCAACGGCATGCTGTCTGCCACCTTTGCTGTTTTTACTCTTTGGAATCTCGTTTGGATTTCTAAGTTTCTTAGAAGTCCTTACCCCGTTTCGCATACCGCTCTCTTTGTTATCGCTCTTGGTATTGTGGCTTTCATGGCGAAATTACGCCTATCACACTTTTACATGTAATTCTCAAAAGAGAAAGCGTTATATCTGGTTTTATTCAATACTCTTTGGGATGATTTTACTCATATTGCTCTATCCTGAAGTGGCGAATCTTTTCATAGGAAATGACGAATGAAAAAATGGTTGATATTTCTTTTACCGTTGATGCTCTTTGCCAAAGAAGAAGTGGTCATCAAAGTGGCGCAAATGCACTGTCCTTTATGTACCACGGCGGTCAAAAAAGCGCTGGTCAAAGTTGAAGGTGTTGAAAAAGCCAAAGTAACCTTAGAGACAAAACTAGCCGTCGTCGTTGCGAAAGACGGCATCGACGATAAGACGTTTTTAGAGGCTGTGAAAACGACGGGGTATGAAGGGGTGATGGTGTCACGTAAGCATTTGAAAGAGTAGGCTACTTCTTTTTTTAATATGTTTTTGAAAAGACTAAGGTTCTATTGCGATGTGTTCTCAATTTGGTCGGATTACTATCAACAGGAACTAGATAAATGTCAACATCGCTGTAAATATTTAAAGTTCGATTATTGACCTCAATAACTATAAAAGGGAGCCTTTCTGTCGGTCTTTTCCAATAAACTTGATTATAGTCTTCATTGTGAGGGATAACTTTATTTGGAAATACTTCATCCAAATTGATTACAACATCAATCACACTATCGTCGAGCGCATGCCATTGTACACGTAATGGTCCTTCAAAACCATGGTACATCCCTGTCAATGAAGGGCTACGCTTTTCATCACGCTCTGTTTTATCACGACAAATTTTTCGTTCATTATTGACCTCTCTATTGTTGCGTCCTGGTACATTATATGAACCATACTTTATTTTGACATCACTAGCGTTATAACAGTCAATATCTAAAGTATGTTTAGAGTAAGTTAGCACGTCTGGTTGAGCAACTGCACATCCAGCACAAAGCATCATTAGCACTCCTATTATAATGAGCCATTTTTGTTGCATTAACCGCATTTCCTCTCTTTATTTTAATTTTTCAATCCGACTTACGCCACCATTTGATTTTTTACATGTAAAGAAAATTAAAAGTTTATCCCTGACCCCTTAGCTTGCTAAGATTAGCATAATTGATAATCGTCGTTGACGAAACTGTACCAGCTCCCATTTTTTCTCCTTTTCTATAATTGATTGTTTAAAAACCCGTTTTTTGAAGACCATTGTATTGTGGGTGAGTGGATAAATAATCACTAGGAGCAAATATAATCCCCTTAGTTTTTGTATCTTCACACCATTGAAAAAATTCATCACGTTCTTTTGAAGGTTGTTTATGAGTATTGTTTTTGTATGAATAACGCTGTGATATACAATAATTTAAATCTTCAATCAACGCCATCTTTGGCAATGCTACTTCATAAAATGAGTGAGGTAGTTTTACATACCCTTTTTCTTCAGGATGTTCTCCTGGCTCAAATATGATAGTAGTTTTTTTGTAAAGTCCTATAACCGCAGGAACACCTTTTGAAGTCACATTTGCATCAAACGGTCTTTCTCCTTGTAAAGATAGCCATAAAGCTCCTTTTGATTGAAGAGGAACGGCAATACCTTCTGTTTGCCCGTTTCTCAAACTAACAAAAGAAAGTCCACGAGCAATCTGTGGATAATAACCTGTACTTGCAGGCACGACAAATCTTCCATCAATAGGTGTCACAAAAATATTGATAGGTTTTTTATAAAAATAATTACGAGGTTTTGCTTCTTTAAGAATAAGTGCATCATCTGAATTAAAAGGTTTTAATTCTTTGAAACTTTGAGAAATACCTTTAGGATATTCTAAAAGTTTTAATGGTGGACGCTCTTTTTCACTGAGTGGTATTTTAATCGTATCCTCAAAATACAAATCGATATCGACGGTATATTGTTCAGGATAGTTTGGATTTACACTTTCCCATAGATTCTTTTTAAAGAGTCTTAAGACAATAGCTTTAATCGGAGAGTTTTTTAACTCCTTATCAGCCTTTTCAATAGGAAACCCATCAAAGCGCCTAGCAAACTCCTCACCGTATATCCAGTGTTCCCAAACCAGTTTATCGCCAAGAACGGGGTCTAGTTTTTTTACACTGACTTGCTTAGGCCATGCAGTTACATACTCTGGAACAGGTGTTGCATTGGGATTAGGCGCGATCCATCGTTGATGAAATGTAGGCGATGTACTTTTTGTTTCGTTTGTATTTGCAGCACTGCAACCAAGAAAACTAAATGCTATGAGTACAATACAACTAAAGAAAACATGTTTTAGTCTTTTCATTTTTTTCCTTTACATGTAAAGGTTTTAAAGAAATCTTATCCAAAAATCCATTTAAACTACCTCTCTTATCTCCCTATCCACATTTACGTGCTAAACTTTCATAAGTCAAAATTCTGGTTGAAATTTTTACATGTAAAGGCACATCATGGGTGAGTATGCTTTTCTTTTAGGTATTGCGACGGTATTTATGTTAGGGACGATGAGTCCGGGACCGAGTTTTATCTTGATTGCCAAAACGGCTGTTTCCAAGTCTCGCAAAGAGGGGTTCGGTGTAGCGATTGGTTTAGGAATGGGTGCGGTTGTCTTTTCTCTGTTAGCCATCTTCGGACTTTATGCCATTTTAGAAACCGTGCCTTTTTTGTACGGGGCTTTAAAAATAGCAGGAGGAATGTATCTTGTCTATTTAGCTTATAAAATGTGGAAATACGCCAATACGCCTTTAGAAACGCATATGAGCTTGGAGCAAAAACCAAAAAGCTTTATAAAAGCCATTCTTTTTGGCTTTGCCACACAGATGAGCAATCCAAAAACGGCGATCATCATCGGAAGTATCTTTGCCGCTTTGCTTCCCAAAGAGATACCGCCTTTTGGAACTCTTTTAGTGTGCATCATCGCGTTCATCATCGATGTTTCATGGTACTCCTGTGTGGTAGGACTTCTATCGACACAAAAGGCTCAAAAGATTTACTTGCGCACGAAGAAATACATCGATAGAATTGCAGGAAGCGTGTTGGGTGTTTTAGGTCTTAAATTGGCGTTTGATAGGGCGTAGTCACGAGTGCTCAAAGAAACAGAAAGTGGTTACGGTACACTACTTCGTAAATTTAGCATACAAGGTTTGATATGAAAAAGATACTGCTGGGTGCATTAGCGCTTCTTGTCGTTGCGGCGGGAGTGTTGTTTTTTTTAAAAGGTAAAGATACGTATGAGGGGCATACCTCTTCAGCGTCGCTCAGCGATGGGCTGAATGTCGGCTCAACAATGAACTACACGCTTTTTGATCAATTTGGCAAATCGCATGCGCTCGATGATTCGATTCATACGCTCATTTTAGTATTTGCAAAAGATACGGGTCATGCCGTCAAAGCGTTTCTTGGCGCGCAAAGTGCAGATTATCTCATGACGCATCATGCAGCATTTGTGGCGGACATCAGCCCGATGCCTGTGGTCATTCGCAACACCTTTGCACTTCCCGATCTTAGAACGCAACCTTACAGCGTCAATCTCATTTTGGATGAAACGATTGCTAGCTCTTTGAAAAATGGGGCAAAAGTCGATGGCATTACAGTAGTGACACTCAAAAATAAACAGGTTGAAAAAGTGGCGTATGTTGAAAATGCTGAAGCGTTGAAAGCGATGATAGAGAAGGAAAACTAAAAGAAGTGAGATAGCGTGAGTTTTTCACGCCATCTTATGATGTTAGCCACTAAAGTACTAAAGCTAGCCTCTTGCGAGGCAGCACTTTAGATGTTATTAGTCTTTTTTGTATGCGTTTCTAGGAGCTGAGCGTGGGGCGCGACCTGCATCAGAGCGTGGCGCACTGGGTCTATCGGCTCTTGGAGCGCGTGGTGGTCTGCTGTCTCCACTATCACGGTTGCCTTTGTATCCGCCTTCGCGTGGTGCTGAACTGCTTCCCTCTTTGGCAAAAGGATTACGGCTTTCGCCTCTTGGTGCATCACCTCTTGGAGGACGAGAATCTCTGCTACCGCTATCGCGGCTTCCTTTGTATCCGCCACCATCACGTGAGCCACCGTCACGACTACCTCTGTAGCCACCACCATCGCGTGAACCGCCAGAGTTGCCTCTATAGCCGCTACTTCTTCCATCACGACTACCTCTGTAACCGCCACGTCCGCCACGGCTGTTGTCGCGCTCTTCAATGTTGCGTACAACATTTTCCAATGTTTTTTTATCTAATCCGATTTTATCAGGTCCTACTGGGGTGTTTTCTTTGAGAAGATTAGAAAGAAGTTTAAGTGCGATTTGCGACATATCCATCTCTTCTTCAAGAATTAAAAGAAGTTTTGAAGCGTTTTCATTGAGTTCGGCATTTTTGATTTCATCGGCGATTTTTACGAGCTTGTTCTCTTTCACATCGCGTAAGCTTGGAACCATTCGGTGCTCCATTTTAGAGCCCACTTTTTTACCAATGCGTTGCATAGAGTGAAATTCGATTGGAGTTACTAAAGTAATCGCTGTTCCTTTTTTACCTGCACGTCCAGTTCTACCGATACGGTGAACATAACTCTCTGGGTCAAATGGCATATGGTAGTTAAATACGTGGGTGATGTCAGCGACATTCAAACCGCGCGCCGCAACGTCGGTTGCAACGAGGATTTCGATTTGTGAACTACGAAACGCTTTAATAACGCTCTCACGTTGGTTTTGTTCCATATCGCCGTGTAAGCCTTTTGCCGCGTAACCCACTGCCATGAGTTGGGTTGAAAGTCTATCGACCTCTTTTTTGGTACGGCAGAAAACGATGGATTTTTCAGGCTCAAGCGCATCTAAAAGACGAATCATCGCATCATCTCTCTCATATTCGTTAATCACATAGTAAAGTTGTTCAATGTCTTCATTGGTGGTGTGATCTTTTGGCGTAATGCTGACAAATTTTGGCTCATGTAAGATTTTGCTGGCAAGACGTTTGATAGGATCAGGCATGGTTGCTGAAAAAAGAAGCGTTTGACGCTCTTTAGGAAGGTAGGTGAAAATCTCTTCGATGTCTTCTAAGAAGCCCATATCAAGCATCTCATCGGCTTCGTCCAAAACAACCATCTTAGGTGAAAAACCAGGAAGTCTGTCATTTTTAAGAAGGTCTAACATACGACCCGGTGTTGCTACGATAACGCTCGCACCTTTTTCGATAAGACCAATTTGTCTGCTGTAAGAGCTACCACCGTAAATCGTAACGGTTTTAATGCCACAAAAACGACCCAATGAGTAAAGCTCGTCGCTGACTTGGGTTGCAAGTTCACGTGTTGGCGTGATGACCAAAAGTTGCACTTTATTTAGATGTGCGTCAATCATACTCATAGTCGGAAGACCAAAAGCGGCTGTTTTACCGGTACCTGTTTGTGCTTGTGCGACGATGTCGTTACCTGCTAGAACTAAAGGGATTGCCTCTGTTTGTACTGGGCTTGGCTCTGTAAAGCCTGCCTCTGTGATAGCTTTTAGAATATCTTGGTGGAGACCAAAGGATTCAAATGTTTGCATGTTTTATTCCATTATTATAAATTTTTTCAAAACAAAACTAACGTGCGGCTAGGCACAAACTCATGTACATAAAAATTTTAATGGGGAATCAACCCGTCAATATCGTATGCAAAAACCTACATACTCACTGAGGATTTCTCAAATCTGGTAGGTTTTAGGTGAAGTTCTCTGTTTCTTAATGAAGTCTTGAAATTAAGGGCATTATAGTGGAAATAGATTAAAAGGAGGTTAATGTTTTAGACTGGTTTAGCCTCATTCCAATCGTAGTCCATCTGGCGAGCCGTATTGAGCGCTAATTCGGAACTAATAAGACGTTTGACTAAATACAAACTCATATCAATTCCTGCAGAAATTCCACCGGATGTGACAACTGAACCTTCATCAAGATAACGTGCATCAGGTTTTACATGTAAAGCAGGAAACATTGCTTGAAGCTCATCACTATCTTCCCAATGTGTTGTGACGTTTTTATCGTTTAATAATCCTGCTTGCGCCAATAAAAAAGCACCTGTGCAAATGGAAGAGGTAATCGTCGTATAAGAAGAGGTCGTTTTAATCCATGAAATGACATCTTCATCTTCAAGCTCTCGTGTCACAACACCACCAGGAATAAGCAATAAATCGGGAGTCGGATGAGAAGTAATTGAATAATCAGGATGCAGTTTAAGTCCAGCTCTAGCATAGATAGATTTTTTTGTTTTTCCAATTGTAAACACTTCAAAAGGAAGATTTTCCAAGGAGGAAGTCATTTTATGAAAAACACGTGACGCTGTCGTAAAAACTTCATAAGGACCTGCAAAATCAAGCACTTCAACATTATCAAAAATATAAATTCCTACTTTTAAAGACATGCGTTATCCTTGTAGCTGTATCACAAATATATTGGTGCCATTTTCATGCGTATAGGACAAGTGCATTCCATGCAGGCGAATGACGTGCCATGTAATGTACAGTCCAAAACCAAGTCCGCGCGAGCTTTTTTGCTTTTTACCTTCTAAAAAATAAGGCTCAGCATACCGTTCCAGTGAAAATTCCAATGCGGGCGCTTCGTTTGAAATCGTAATGGTCGTCGTATTATTACAAATTTTGACTTTATTGTTGGTTGAATAGTTAATACCGTTGTCTAAAAGATTTTTGAGTGCTACACCAAACAGCTCAAAATCGACGTTGAGTTCAGCGGGTGTGAGATTGAGTGTAATTTTATCTTTTTTGTCATCTAATAAATCCAGTGCAAAATCAACCACATCTTCAATATGATACTCTTTGATGTCGAGCTTTAATTCATCGGCACTTAGTTTTTCAATCCGTGAGAACTCTTCAATCAGTGCTTCTTGGCGTTTAAAAACATTTTGAAGTATCGTGGTGTAGGTCATGTCTTCAATCATTTCTGCCGCCAATTTCCCCTTTGTAATGGGCGTTTTAAGCTCATGCATGATATTGCGTAAGAAGAGTTGTCTGGAGTCGCGCAACGATTTTATTTTTGCCACGGCTGCATCAAATTCATTGGCGAGTGCGGCAATTTCGTCGTGCTTGTTACTTTTACATGTAATCTCATAATTTCCACTTGCAAAATCTTTGATTTGTTCACGCAGTGTTTTAAGCGGAAGAATGCTGCGAATGATGCCAATGTATAAAAAAATGACAAAAGCGATAGTTAAAAAAGGAAAAAAGATGCGTGGAAACAGCTCTTTTTCAAAAGGTGTCTGGAAAATAAGATGCTCTTTATCTCGCGATAAAATCGTATAAATATGCATTTCATAAGGGACACAATCGAGTCCGAAACGAAAACGCTCTTCCATACGTTTGATTGGAAACGGTTTGGGATGTTTGGGTTTGGATAAGAGTGTGGCGATAAGCTTTTCATCACTGATAAGCCGAAATCCCATCTCTTCCATTTTAACAAAATCAAGTTTTTGCGTCGGTCTATCAAAGGCAGAACGCAACGCGACATGCGAATAATCCATCATCATTTGCATGTCTCTGTTTTTTTCATGCTCCGAAATGGAGAAAAAAACGGCCATAATGCCTAAGAGTGCTAATGCAAAAATGAGCGTAATTCGGGCGATAATCGACTGGTACCATCTCATGCTTGAAGCCTATAACCAATCCCTCGAATAGAATGAATGAGTTCAGGCTCTTTGGAACTTTCCCCCAGTTTTGATCGAATACGGCTGATGAGAACATCTAAACTGCGGCTTTCGTTCTCTTCGTTTAAACTGAGTGATTGGTTCAAGAGTTCCGTACGAGAAACGACACAATTGTTCTTTTTAATGAGGTATGCAAGCACTTCATATTCTGCAGGTGTTAAAGAAAGCGGGATGTTGCGAAATAAAATCGTATGGCTCTCATCTTTTAAGACGAGTATGGCGCTATTGGCTTCTTCTTCGTGTGCAAAATGGCTTTTTTTGTAGCGTCTTAAAACACTCATGATGCGCGCGTAAAGCTCTTTAGGCTCATAAGGTTTTGGTAGATAATCATCGGCTCCTAGTTCCAGTCCTATGATTTTATCTTCCAAGTCGCTTCTAGCAGAAGAGATGATAATCGGTATATCGCTTTTAGCGCGCACTTCTTTGCAGATTTCAAGCCCATCCATACCAGGAAGAGAAAGGTCTAAAATTAAGAGGTCATATTTTGTTAGGCTCAGGGCGCTAATGCCAAGAAAAGGGTCATCGTAATTGGTCACAGTGATATTGTAGCGTTTTAAAAAATTACAGAGGATTTCTGCTAATTCAATATCATCCTCAATCATTAGAAGATTGGGTTGCATCGGTCTATCCTTAAAGTTTTTCTGCAACAATGATACTCCTAGACTTTGAACGATTTGTTAATATTGTAACCGCAGATTAATTTCTCATCGCCTGAATCAATGAGAAATTTATAGAGCGTAAAATGTTCTAGTATTCCCTCTTGCGTCGGTAAGGCTAAGGCGTGTTCATGAACGCCTTCATAGAGGCTGAGTCTATCAGTTTCGGCAAGTGCGTGTGCTGTTTTGGCATCGAAAAGGTCCATAGCCGTTTTGTTTTTCCACGTTTTAAATCCTATAAATTTCTGATACGCTTGATTCATATACAAATAGTGCCCTTGAGCGTTTTTAATGAAAGCAAGAGCGGGTAAAAATTCAAAAAAAGCGATAAATCTAGCATGCTCTTCATTTAAAGCCATTTCTTGATTTTTTTGCTGACTAATATCTCGTAGCGTTCCTACGATACGAATGGCTTGGTCGCCTTTGCCTCGTGTCACTTTTCCTTTAACTTTTACCCACTGTAAAGGCTCACTTTGGCGAATACGATGTTCGACAATGAAAAAATCAGTTTTGCCATCAAGGTGCGCTTTGAGGCGTTCATTTACCAGCGCCATATCTTTTGAGTGCACCAAATTGAGCCATGAATTAAGCAACGAAGGTGTTTCATTGGCACTGTAGCCCATAATGCTTTTCCATTTAGGCGAGTAAAAAACAATATCGCTTTTCATATCCCAATCCCAAAGTGCTTCATCAGAGCTTTCTAATGCCAACTCAAGCCGCTCTTTTTGAAGAAGCAGCGCATTTTTACAGTTATGTAAAGAATGCACATCTATAATCAGTGCTAAAAAGTCATTGGGAAGTGAGCCTGTATATAAAAGAGGCGTTGTATAAATCAGTACACGCTTTATAATGGCATTATCAAACATCACTTCGTATGAATGCTCACCGCTTTTTGGAAGATTGGAAATGAGTTTAATGCACTCTTTGCCAAAAGAACCAAAAGCGTGTTCAAAGGCTTTGTTGCAGACAATATTTTCTCCTTGTTTGTACACAAGAGGAACCATAATGCCATTTTGGATAATTTCTTTTTCAATACAGGGTGAAGCTTTTTGTGAGAGTTGTGTATGGAGGGCTTGAAGCTTAACATAGAGGGTAACAGCGATAACGAACAAAAAGGCGATAATGGCAAGAAGGATAACCGAAGACATGCCAACCTCTTTATAATGAGAGTTTTATCTCGCCCCAAAAAGGGCGAGATATAGGGATGATATTTATTTCAAGAGCTCTTTTTCTTTAACGATAAAGGGAACACCTTTGATGCCAGCACCGAAATATTTTGTTTTTAAATCTTCAATGCGTGCAATCTCTTTGTCACCAATTTTTTGATCGTATTTGACATTTTCATCGTAGTATTTGTGTAGAATTTTCAATTTTTCAGCATCGCTTTTCACTTTGGCGATTTCATTGTAGATAATAACAGATTTTTCCAACGATGAGCGCTCATGAACAGGTGTGAAAATAAGCTTTAAATTGTTGGTGGTGAGGCGTTGCTCAACTTGTGCAAGTTCTTGTCTGCAGTAAGGACATTCAGGGTCTGTAAAGACAACCAATGTCTCTTTTTTAGGGTCATTTCCAAGAGTAATGATATTCTTTTTATCCTCTTTTTGGTACAAAGGAGCGAGTTTCTTTTGAAGCTCTGCCATCTCCATCATCTCTTTGATGCTTCCACCTTGTTTGATGCTGATAATATCTGGGAAAATCAGATCCTCTTTTGTGAAAATACTTAATTTTTGAGAACGTTTACCATCAGTAAGGTTGAGGGTAACAAAATCCATTCCTTCAATGCCATCGACTTTTTGACGGGAGACGACTTCAATCGTGATGTTTGGTACTTGAATTGTTGATTTAAAATGTTCAACAATCTCTGCATCGGTTGCTGCAAAAAGTGTACTCGTAAGAAGTGCAACAAGCCATAAAAGTTGTTTTTTCATTCATTTTCCTTATAGTATGACAGAAACTAATCTGCATGAAATGTTAGGTATTGTACAATAAATTTAGTAATAATTTGTTAATACAAGGTGACGCGATGCAAGAGAATGCCGATAAAATGGCACTTATTGAAGAAATTGAAACATTGATTGAATCAGACCCAAACGCACCGATTTCTTCATTTTCGATGTTAGAATTCCTTGAACTGAGTGATTTGGTCTCTATTCGCGAAACGCTTTTGCGCTCTAAAGCCAACCGTTCGGCTGAGAATGATAAATGGTTTGACGAGCTGTGTAAAAAATAGAAAACAGTTTTACATGTAAAAGGGTTTGTATGAATAAAAAATGGGCGTATCTCAATGATATCATCGGATGCAAAATCATCGCTCTTTATACAATGAACGCATTAATTGAAATCGTGTATCACAAAGAAGGACATACCAGAAGCCTCACGATTAATTTTCATACCGAAGGAGGTGCATTAGGCTATATTGAGACTTTTTACTGCGACTCTATTCCTTTACCACCTGTTAAAACACTGCATCCTTTAAACAAAACTTTTGAATCTCTTTATGATTACAATCTTTATGTCAGCGAAAATGGCTGGGAGCATTATGAAGAACTTGAATTTATCACTGAGCAAGGTTCTTTTTTACTCTTTTTTGAGAGTGATGCGACTCAAAAAGTGCATGCAAAAATGGAAAAAAACAGAGTGCCTAGCTTACCTTTACATGTAAAACAAAAAGCCACTCTGCCTCAAGAGCTTTTTAGCGTCGATGATTTTAAAGCGCATTTGGCATTTGCTCTAAAAGCGCACGGCGAGCAAAAAACACCGCATGGGCTTCCTTATAGTATGCATCTTCTGAGTGTTGCAAGCGAAGTTATCAATGCACTTTATATGGAACCGTTGAGTTATGATGAAAACAATGTTGCCATTGCGTGTGCTCTTTTGCACGATGTCAATGAAGACACTGCAACCAAAATTACACGCGAAACGCCTTTGGTCGGTAGTGTTGAAGTGATAGTCAAAGGCGTTGCGGCACTTACAAAAGACAAGACGTTGCCTTCAAAAGAAGCACAAATACAAGACTCAATAGCGCGTCTTAAAAAACGTCAAAACTGTGTTGTTATGGTCAAACTTGCGGATAGAATTACCAACTTAGGCGTTCCTCCAATGCATTGGGATATAACAAAAAAACGTGCATATCTGTATGAAGCACATCTCATTTTAGATGAATTAGGTTATGCTCATGCGTATCTTGCAAACAAGTTGGCTGAAAAGATAAAAGCATACGATATTTACATGTAACGATTGTGTGGAATTAAAAATGCTTAGTTCATCCCAAAAAATAAAGGATGAACGATGCGTGTATGGATTGCTTATTTTAGATATACTCCCGAAATTCTCGCACTGATTGCAACGTGTATTGTTTTAGCACAATAAAAATTTGGGCAGTATCAGAGAGAAAAAACGTTTTATTTTAGTATTTTTTTCCGCTACAAGGAATGACCTCTTTTTCACGAATCTCTTCCACTAAAGGCTTGAAGCTTTTGAGTGTAAAAAGTTTGAGCGTATCGCTTTTAAGGGCTTTAAGTTCGGAGCTAAAGCCATTTTTACTGAAAAGAACAAACATATCTGCTTCAAGCTCGGCGAGTGCACATTTCTCTTTCAGGCGTGTGAGTTCCGTTTTTTTCATTTTCGTGTTGGTGTACTTGCACGTACCTATGATGCGTTTATTCGATTTTGTTTTAGCCACAAGGTCGATTTGCGTGTTTTTATCCCAATAACCGCCTATCTCGACGATAGCATCGTGTGTCATGCTTTGTTTTAAGAGCGCATACGAGAGTTTTTCAAAAATGAAATCGCTAAAGCCTTGTTCGCGGTTTGTAAATGCTTTGATAACTTCACTAAAATCACCCTCTTTGATGGTTTTATAGTAAGGTGAAACAAAGGCAAACCAAAAGCGCATAAAAGGACTGAGATAGCTTAATTTATCGGAGTTGTCATCTTCTTCTCTTAACGGACGTTCGATGGAATATTCGGTACATATCAGCTCACTTTTTAACAGAGCATGCAGTGCTTCATCACCTTCTTCACGGCTTAAACGCGCTCTTTTATACGATGAAAAAATGCGTCCATCTCCCGTAGCACACGCGCTAAGTAAGGCATGGGAGAATTTATTGCTGTGTGTGAGTTTGGTAATGTCGGTGTGAATATAGGTGTAGTTTTTCAAAATCTTCGTTTCAATCAGCTCTAAAAGAGGTTTTGTTGTATCGATATTCCAGCTCGTACCGCCAAAAACGCTGAAATACTCGATAGCAGTCTCAAGGTCATTCAGGTTATTTTGGCGGTAAAACGAGCGAAATTGTTGTAAAAGGGTAGGGTGGTGTGACATAAAAAAATACCTTTGATTGTTTTATGCCATTATACAAGAATTATTGCATCGGCACGTCAAAGAGCAAAACCCATGCAGGACTTAATGCTTTAAGTTCGTAAGCATTTTCCTTGGTGATTTGAACTTCATCCCGCGCTTCTAAAGTAACTCCACCGATTTCTATGTTGCCTTCTACGACGAATAGCAGTTTGCCGTGATGGTTCGTTGAAGAGCCAACCGTAAGACTTTTCCCCGCTTCTAATTTTGAGGAGTAGATAAATGCATCTTGCTTAATGCTAATCGAATGGTCTCTGCCATCGGGTGAGATGAGTGTCGCCCATTGGTTGGTTTGGTTGATGTCTCTAAAATCACGTTGGTCGTATAGGGGAACTCCGCCTTTTTGATTCGGGTGTATCCAGATTTGAAACAAAGAGACAGGTGTATCCTCTGAAGCAAATTCAGAGTGTAAGACACCGTTTCCTGCACTCATGTATTGAATTTCGCCGGCATGAACGGCTCCTTCATTGCCAAAAGAATCTTTGTGTAAAAGAGTTCCTTGCGTAACGATGGAGATAATTTCCATATCGCGGTGTGGGTGCATTCCAAAGCCTTGTGCTTTTTCGATAATGTCATCATTGATGACACGTAACGCACCAAATCCCATACGTTCTTTGTTGTAATATTCTGCAAACGAAAAACTAAAATGACTGTGAAGCCAACCATGCTCTGCTACACCTCTTTGATTGGCTTTATGAATAATGAATGACATGATTGACTCCTTTACATGTAATCACACGAATGCGCATGGCATACTTCAAATATTTTTGTCGTATGTCATGCGTCAGATAGTTTAGAAACTATTTTTGTAAAATTCCCTCTAAGGCTACGTCCAATTTGACCTCTTCACCGACGACAACACCACCCGTTTCGAGTGCTGCATTCCACGTGATGCCAAAATCGCTTCGTTTGATTTTGCCTGTAAACTCCATACCAACACGTTTGTTGCCGTAAGGGTCTGTTGCCATACCGCCGTTTTCAAAATTGAGTACAACAGGTTTTGTAACCCCTTTCATTGTCAATTTACCATACGCTTTGTCACCCTTGATGGAATCGAGCGTAAACGTAATGGTTGGATACTTCGCAACATCAAACAATTCTGCTGAACGTAAATGGGTGTCTCTTTTTTCAATACCGGTGTTAATCGATGCCGCGTCAATCGTGCCTGTCAAAGATTTTAGTGTTTTGGTTGCTTCATCGTACTCAAACACACCATTAAATTTCGTAAAGTTTCCTTTGACCGTTGAAATCATGGCGTGTTTGACACTAAAATCTGCACTAGAATGCGCGGGATCAACGGTATAATTTCCAGCAAATAGGGCAGTTCCTGCCAACAAAGAGGTTGCGAGTAATGTTTTGATTTTCATAGGGGTTCCTTTATACTAATTAGTAATATTAATGCAAAAAATTATTGTGCTTTTTGCAATTTTCGTACAAGGTCATACAACATGACCAACTCTTCGTCACTCAACACTTCAAAATAGCTTTTCAGATTTTGCGCATGCGCTCCAAACATTCCACCGATGAGTTTTTTCCCTTCTTCGGTGATACTGAGCATTCGCACACGGCTGTCTTCTGGCATAGGAAGCGTATCGACGAGCCCATCTCGTTTAAGATTTCGAACGACTACCGTAACGTTGCCGGGTGTACTCATAATAAGTTTTGTAATCGCACCTATTTGCAAATCGCCACGATGGTAAAGCACTTCTAGTACCTCAAACTGATTCATGGTTAAGCCGCACTCGTTGATGTATTTCAACTCTTTGGCACGGATTTTTTGGAATGCTCGTAGGATTTGAATCCATGTCTGCATACTCTTATCAGTGCGTTCACCATAACTTTTAACGTCAGTTCTAAGTTTCATCTTTTTGTACCTCTGGCGAAATTATATTACTAATTAGTAATAATGTCAAGAGCAAACAATTTTTTTTATAAAAACTACCGATAATACGTTTAAATTGTACTATAATTGCGCCGCTAAAAGCCTATATCGGAGAAAATATGGTATCCAAATCTTCACAAAACAGTGAACCAGAACCCAAACGCAAGCTGACTCAACACTTAGAATCCAATGTCGAAAGCTTTTTACTCAAGCTTTTAAATATCGCCCGCTATATTTTTATCGTAATGATGATTGTCTATTTGGGGGAATGCTTTATCAGTTTAGCCTATAAGATGATTGCCTTTACGATTACGCAAGGTGCGCTTGATTTTCAGTCTATTAAGATTATTTTGACCGATGGGTTGTTTATCTTAATCGTTCTAGCAATCGTCAAAACGCTGTTTATTCAAGATGGTTTTGATTATGCGGTAACGTTTCTTGAAATATCGTTTGTCGTGTTGGTACGAAAGCTCATCTTACTGGAGACCGACCCTACTGAAACATTGCTTTTATTAGTGTTGGGTGTGACCTCCGCGCTCTTTTTCATTTTAATTGTCTATATCAAAGGGATGAAACATAAATGGGAAAGAGAAAAATGCGAGACGTGCATTAAAGCCGAAGGAAAGTAGTCTTTAGAAGAGTCAAAAATTGTGAGAGAGGTTTTACATGTAAAACCTCTTTTGCTTGAGAATTTTTAAACAAATACCCTTCGGTTGTCCTCTTTTTTAATATCCTCGAAATTATCCAAGTAATCAAGATAGGCGACTAAGTATTTTCGACTCATATCGAAATGTTCTCTAAACGATTTGATGTCGATACCATTTTCTTTACGCATGATGTCTCTAATATGCGCGATCATCGCACTTAAGGCGATGGTTGTTACAAACAAATTGTGTTCGAGTCGCACGACTTTTTTGGCACGTGTTAGGTTTTTAAGCGCTTCATCACCCATTTTACGGTCAAGATCAAGTTCGTCGTAAATGTTATAGGGTGCGTCTGGCGTAAATTCTGCTTTGAGCAGGGTTTCATAGACTTTATCTTCGATGAGTGTTTCGATGTTGTCGATATCGATTTGAGCATTTTTATAAACACCGCCTGCGAAATCTAACATACCTTCATCGCACAATTTTTGTAAGACATGTTCAACCAACGCGACACTGGCCCATTTGAGTTTCAGCGAAATGGAGTTTGCCGAAAGAAGCGCATACGCATTTTTGGCATAAATGGCTTTGATGATTGTTTCAAGTTCATGTTGAATAAACATCGGATAGAGCACTAAGCCTTTTTCATCGACAAAAATATCTTCCATCTCATTGGCAATACTCATGGCTTCATCATGATTGAGTCCAAAGCGTTGATTGGAGGAGATAAGTCCAAAACCGTGTTTGTGCATTTCCACTAAAAGCGTAAACGCGCTCTTATAATCTTTACTCTCAAGCGCTTTTAACAGTTCCAGTTTGACTCTTTTTTTCATAGGGTCGTTGATAGGATTTACAATGTGTCCACCACCAATCGTTCGACCACTTGTACAGATAATAAACGGTTCGCCATACACTAAAAAGAGTTTATGGTTAAATTGTAGCTTGGCAAATCCTCTATCTAGGGTTGATTCGCTTTCATAAAATAAAATACGCGCTTCAACTTGTTTGGTTCCAACAAAAAGATTGACTTTACTGTTGTGTTTGAGCGTGTGACCGCCAATGCTCTCAAGCCAAACATCGGCAACATCAAATCCTCTGATAAACCCTTTTTTACAAAGGAGCAACCCTTTCTCAAACGAGGCTTTTTGCGCGCTTTGGATATTAATAGCGGTACGTTGGGATGAAAACGCTTCATCGACATCTTGGTCGTGCACTTGAAGGTTACGAATGGTAAATTCTTTATCGATTTCAGGAGCCAACAGCTTTTCGCCAACTTTGATACTGCCATCGAGTACGGTTCCTGTGACAACCGTTCCTGCCCCCGCGATTGAGAACGAACGGTCTACATAATAACGAAACAGACCGTTGCTTTTTTTAGGAATGTAAGGCAAGGCATACAGAGCGTCTTGAAGCGTTTTGATGCTCTCAGGCTCGTAGATACTCACAGGTATAATGCTGATGAGATGAAGGTTGTGAAGCGTTTTAAAATGCTCTTTTACTTCCCATTCGCGCTGTTCTATCAGCTCTTTGGAGGCGAGGTCTTTTTTGGTTAAAGCAACGATGACATTGTTTACATGTAAAAGATTTAAAATCTCTAAATGCTCTTTGGTTTGAGGCATCATGCCTTCAATTGCGTCTACGACCACCAAACTCGCATCAAAACCAAAAGCGCCTGCTATCATGTTTTTAAGCAGTTTCTCGTGTCCTGGAACATCGATAAACGCTACGTTGGTTGTTTCATTGTGCATGCTTGAAAAACTAAGATTGATGGTAATGCCACGGCGTTTTTCTTCTTCGAGCGTGTCGCCTTCAAAACCTGTCAGCGCGGTAATAAGTGCTGTTTTTCCATGATCGACATGTCCTGCGGTTCCTACGATAATGTAATGCATTGGTTATTTTCCTACAATTGTCTCAATAATATGAATGAGTTTCTCTTCCACACTAGGAAGAATGGTTCTAAAGTCCAGTAAAAATTGGTCATTTTCAATACGACCTATCACATGATTTTCACGGAATTGGCGCTCTAGCGACGTTGCTTTGCCTTTTACATGTAAAGCGATGGTCGGGAAGCGTCGATTGGGAAGTGTGCCGCCACCCATATACGTATCGCTCTTAACAATATCGCAGTATTTCGCACCCACGTGTTTTTTCACCTGTTTGGCACGCTCTTCAAGCTCTTCGGTTGTTCTAAACAAAAGCCAAAGCGTTGGAATCTCTTCGTAATTTTCTTGCAGGTACGCTTTAATGCTCTCTTCTAAGAGGCTGAGCGTAATTTTATCCACACGCAGCATTCGCAAAAGTTGGTTCTTTTTCAGTTTGGCTATTAAATCAGCGCGCCCTGCAATAATGCCCGCTTGCACGCTACCAAAGAGTTTGTCTCCGCTAAAGCTAATGAGTGAAGGCTGACACGCTAAAATCTCATGCAGTGAGTGTTCACGATTGCCTAGATTGTAGGGAAGTTTGGGTATAAATCCGCTGCCTAAATCGTAATAGTCTAAAAGATTGTTATTGGAAGCGAGCTGTTTAATGCTTTCATACGCAACATCTTCACTAAAGCCTTCAATGGAAAAGTTGGATTGGTGCACTTTCATAAGCATCACGGTATTTTCATGAATAGCTTCGACGTAATCGACTAGTTTTGTTTTGTTCGTTGCACCCACTTCGCATAAAAGAGCGCCGCTTTGTTTCATCACTTCTGGAATGCGAAAACTCCCGCCGATTTCAACGAGTTCGCCTCGTGAGACGACAACTTCTTTATTTTTGGCAAAAGTGTTGAGAATGAGGAAGACCGCAGAAGCGTTATTATTTACGACTAAAACATCTTCCACGTTGAGTAACTCTTTGAGATGACTGCTCACATGCTCATAACGCTCTCCTCGACTGCCTAATTCTAAATTGTATTCGAGATTAGAATAGTTGCAAATAACATCGCTGGCACGCTCTAACAAAGTTTTTGAAATAAGGCTTCGCCCCATATTGGTATGCAAAATCACACCTGTGGCATTAATGAGTGGCACTAAGGAAGGTTCTAACAGTTTCGTGTAGGCTTCTTTAATAGAGAGCATCAAAGTCTCTTCATCAAAACTTTCTATTTTGCGCTCGATGAGGTTTTGACGTAACTCTTCAATTTTTTGGCGTGCAACATGAATCAGTAAATGCTCACTTAAGCCTTGCAGTAAAGGATGTGTTAAACATCTATCGACTTTGGGTATGCTTCGAAGTAAATTCATGCTTCCTCCGGTAAGGGGAGTTTGGTCTCATCAAAAAGGTACTTTTTGTTTTGAATTTTCGTTAAGATACCTTGGTCACTGAGCTGTTTAAAGAGCTTAATGACGGTTGGTTTACTGACATCGACTTGCTCCATAATCTCACTATAAGAGTAATTGAGCATATTGTCATTGTCTAAATTTTTGATAATAAAACGGATAATCTCCACTTGTTTGCTATCGGTCACGGCTGAAATGGTCTTGATGATATTATAGGAGCGCTCAATCTCTTTGGCTTGAATTTTAGGCCAGAGAACATCGTGTAAAGAGTTGAGTAACTCTTTAATGTTCACGGGTTTAATGATGTAGTTATCGACATGTAATTTAATGGCGTCTAAAAGGTATTCGGTATCGCTAAATGCCGTTGTAACGATAGAGGGAAGTTCTAATTCTAAGTCATACTTTACAGTGCGTAAAAAATCAAGACCGTTGCTGTATTTGAGATGAATGTCCGCGATGATAACATCAATTTTTTCAGTTTTAATGATTTCTAATGCATCCTCAATGCTTTGCACCGGATAGATTTTTTTCACAAAATCTTCTAATACGGAAGTGGTATGTTTGAGCAGGTCTGCCTCATCTTCAATGTATAAAATACTAAAACTGCCTAAGAGTTCAAAATTGCGCTTCTTCATCGTCTCCCTCTGTTATCTCGAGTATCTTTTTGGGTATTTCAATTGTAAACATAGAGCATGCGAAAAATGTTTTGGTACTTAGTTTATGGCGAATATTTTTACATGTAATTTTTCCATGCATATGTTTTTCGACCATTTGTTTTGACATGTAAAGCCCGATTCCCGTACCAACACTCTTGTGTTTTGTCGTAAAATAGGGGTCAAACACTTTGGGTATTATATCATTTTTTATACCACCGCCATTGTCGATGACATTGACAAAAACGCTCTCCTCATTTTGTTTGGCAATGATATGAATAATCTTTTGAGGCAGGTCGGTCTTTGTGGCTAACACATCTTTAGAATTGCCAATCATATTTAAAAGAACATGAATAAACTCATTTTTAAATCCAAAAACCTCTAAGTCATCTTTCACAAAAATTTTGAGGGTAATCTCTTCTTTTTCTAACTGATATTTGGAAAGATCAACCGCTTTTTGAATCACATCTTTAATCAGAAACGATTTTTTGCTTTTATTGGGGTTAAAGAAGGTACGAAAGTCTTCTAAGGTATCGGACATGCTTTGTGAAAGAACTTGTGCATCTTTAACACGAGAACTCACAAATTCTTCGCTGAGTTTTTGTGCGTGAAACTTACTTTCAAAGCTTTGAATAATCATCATAATCGAACCAAGCGGCTGTCGCCATTGATGTGCAATGTTTTGAAGCATTTCACCCAAACTTGCAAGACGGGCTTGTTGAAACATGATGTTGTCTTTTTTGCGGCTATTTTCGACCTCTTTTTTGATACGAATTTCCAGTGAATCGTTGAGGTTACGAAGCTCTTTAGTTTTAATCAAAATATTTTCTTCTAAATAATTATGCAAATTTTTAAAGTGGTTGATAATAATAAAAAGCACCATAGTGATAAAAAAGAAAATCATGCCAATCAGTAGGATAAGCATATAAGTACTCGTTTGAAAAAGAGAGTCATTGACTTGTTTTTCCGTGATGGATTGCTTTAAATGGCTGGTAATCAGGCTTGAAAGATAGATATTCACTGAATTAGCAGAGAGCATAATATCATCAATCATGACCATTGCTTCTTGGTTTTTGTTGTACTTGAGAAGGTCTAACATAACATCGATTTGTGCGTCAATGTGCTCCATCTTAAGACTGATTTTCTCAACAATGCCTTTTTGAAAAAGCGTCTTTTCAGGGATAGACGGTGTTACGAGAAAAAGACTGAGCCAACGACTGGCATAATAAGGAAGCCCACCAATGTGTTGGCTCGTCTCTATTTGATAACTTTTCCATTGCTTGTGAATAATTTGTTGTGAAAGAAAGACCACTTCAATGGCATCGCTGTTACTAATTTGATTGTCTTTGATATCACCGAGTGTTTCCGCTATATTCACACGATACATATCTTTAATCTCTTCAAGATCGACTTGCGGTTGCGTATGCTTTTGAAAAAGCGTTTCATAGTCATATTTAAGAGCGAAGATGGAGACAAACATTAAAAAACCAATGGTGATGGTACCACTTAAAATAATAAAAATCAGAATTTTGGTTTTGTTCGTAAATTTAATCGTTTCTAATTTTTGGTTGATAAATTGAAAGAACGTCATCTTAGTGCTCGTACTTTTCAATAATTTCAAATTTACCATTCTGATAAATAGAGAGGTAGACTTGATTCAGAAGCTGCGCATTGCGATATTTTAGAGGAATATTATCTAAGGTATTTATAGGTAGTGATTTTATTGCGTCTAAAAAAGCGGTGCGCGTAATAGGGCCTACGATAGATTTGAGCGCAATAACCGTCGCTTTAGCTGCTAAAAAAGATTCGTACGAGACAAGAGAGGGTTTCTCTTCGGGATAGTAAAAGGCTAAGAGTTTGAGATATTCCACCGCTTCTTTGGAATAAACATCATCGTATGAGGGAATGGTTTGTGAAAAAAGAATGTTTTCTCCATTACCGTGTAATTCATTCATGAGCGCATCGGCATTGACAAATGAGATAGGCGAAAAAATAACTTTGGAAGCCCCTGCTTCTTTCATCTTTTCAATAAAGCGTGCGGTTGGTTTATAAGCTCCTACCAAAATAATAGCCTCAGGTTTCGCAGAATCAATCTCGTGAATGGCATGACGAATGGAGAGCGTGTTGCGTTTATAGGTCCCCTCGGCAATTAAATGTAAATTGCGTTTGGCAAGCGCTTGGGAGAGAGCGATATACCCTTCTTCTCCATAGTCATCGTTTTGGTAAAAAATCGCAAAACGCGTGACATTCTTTACTGAGCTTAAATACTCGACCAAAGCATCGACCTCTTCGGCATACGAGCTTCTAAAATTGACAATATTGTCGGCATTTTCGTTACGCAAAAAGGTTGCACCCGTATAGGGTGCGATAAAAGGGATATTGCTTTGCATAATAATCGGTAAAACGCGTTTGACAGTGGGGGTACCTACAAAGCCAAAGAGCGCAAAAACATCGTCTTTTGTCAGAAGCGTGATTGTGTTGCTTAGTGTATTTTCTGGTTCATATTTATCGTCATATTGGATGAGTTCAATTTTTTTACCTTGGATACCGCCTCTGGCATTGGTATGACTGAAATAGGTATTTGCCCCAATAACAACATCTTTACCTAAATGACTGTTGATACCACTAAGAGGAAGCGATGTGCCAAGCAGGATACTTTTTTTATCGGGGGATTGGTAATTAAGCATGAAAATTCCCGTAAACAACAAGATTGTCATGATAAATAAAAGGATAATCAGGAAATTTTTATTGACCAATTTTGAACCTCAAAAATAGTTGATGAACTCATTATATCTTGATGTAGTTTAATCTGAACCAAATTGATAGAATCCCTTAATTACGTTATATATAATTTTATATAATGCAACTATTTAAAGATAATCTTTGTCTTGTTAAGATCGATTTAAACCAAATCATTTTACAATTCGGTAAACTAACATTTACCAACTTGGAAGTTGCAATGCAAAAAGAGTATGTTTTTTTCGACAAAATAGGTTTAGATTTTCCATTGAGCGATGAGATAGAAATAGTCAAAGCTCCAACAACAGGAGATTATATCGTCTCAAATGATCCAGATGCTGATGCGGTTATTTATGCACCTGAGATTAATTTTTACCTCCAATCCTCCCTTGATTCCATTGCACGCAAAATGAGCAATGTTCTGAAATTATACGCCATCCGCGCGGTTGGATTTGATTTCGCTCAAGATATTGATTATGCGCAAGAAGTCGGTAAAAAGTTATTGATTGTCACCGATGATGCCGAACACGAATCTCTCAAAGAAGAATTAAGCTGTGATGGGTATGCCGTTATTGTCCTTTCGCCTTCGATGATTTTAGATATTGATGGGCATATTGGAGCATTACATGTAACGCTGAAAAAAGAGGGCGAACTCTTTGATGTCGAGTGCGATCAAATTATCTGGTGGGATGCGCCGCAATTTGCTACTAAACAGAGTGGAACATACGATCCTTCGCTTTTAGGGCTTGAAGGAGCACTCGCAAAACTAAGAATGAATACAGGTGAGTATCGTTACAAAAATTATATAAATTATGACAGTTCCATTTGCCAATACCATGAGCGCCGTGAAGAGATTTGCGGTAAATGCGCGGAAGTGTGTCCTACGGTTGCGATTTTAAAAGAAGATGAAAGCAAACACCTGGTCTTTTCACATATTGATTGTCATGGTTGCGGTGGATGTGTGAGCGTTTGCCCAAGTGGAGCATTAGATTATACCCAGATGCCACGTATTGCTTTTACCCATGTGAGTGCTTATTTTAAAGGTTCCATTCCTCTTATTATTCCGCATAAAATGGATTTGAGTTTGATTGATACACCGCTTCGAGAAAATGTGCTACCTCTAATGATTGAGGGTGAAAAGTATTTGCATGAAGCGCATTTGATGAATTTGCTCCAAACCAGTGGCAACCCTATCATTTTCTATACCGATTTTATCTCTAAAGGTACGGGTGATGTTATTCGTATCATCAATGAAATTTTTGAGAAAAAGTACCATAAAAAAGCGATTTATGTCTGTGAAGATAGCCAAGAGTTGGCTTCTATTTTTGAAACGTTGCAGGCAATTCCTGAATGCATTTACGGTATCAATGAAGAAGGTCTTCGTAAACGTGAAATTTTTTCCGCTCGTTTAGCCCATCTTGTCGGGGATGAGGATTTAGGCGTTGTCAAAACGGGTGAGCATGTGCATTATGGCGATGTTGTGATTAACGAAGACAACTGTACCCTATGCCTTAGCTGTGTGGGGGCTTGTAATGTAAGAGCCTTGACCGCGCATCCAGAAGATAACTCCCTTCGTTTTAATGCTTCCATTTGTACAAACTGTGGCTATTGCGAAGTGACCTGTCCTGAAAAAGAGTGTTTGAGTGTTATCAAAGATGAAATCAGTTTAAAACCAAGTTGGTTTTCGCAACGTATCATGGCAAAAGATGAATTGTTTGCATGCAGTGAATGTGGAAAAGAGTTTGCGACTGTTAAATCCATTCAAAAGATTGCGGCGATTATGACACCGCTTTTTGGCGAGGATGATGTCAAAATTAAAACACTGTATTGCTGTGCAGATTGTAAACCAAAAGTGATGTTTAAAGCACATATGGAAAACAACCAAAAAGGAATTTTATAATGGATAAAACAGCCATTAATAAAGCAAGGTCAGTCTATTATGGACTCTTTGCTTCGTTATTGACAGGGATGGAGCGTGAAAATCAGCTTGAACCCATTATGCAAACCATCGTTTTATTACTTGAAAATCCCGTAGATGAGTATAGCCATAAAGCATTGGAAAACATGTACATGATGTTAAAAGATGGTGGGCTAGAAGCGCTCAAAGAAGAAAATGACAAAGTTTTCTTTAACCCTTACGAAGGCTTTATTCCTGTGACGGCATCGTATTATGATGAAGACAGAGATGATGGGAAAAAGCGTCTTGAAATGGTCAATTATGTTTTAAGTTCAAAATTTAGACGTGATACCGATAAATTTAAAGAGCTTGAAGATCATATTGGTTTTATTCTTCTTTTTATGCAAAAGCTTATTGATGAAGAAATGCAGGGCGATGCTGTGGCTCAAGACCTTTCTCATAAAGTATTTACCACTGTTTTAAATGAGTTTGTTGATGAATTTATCGTAAATTTGCATCATCATGTTAATAGTTGTTTTTACGAAGAACTCGCTGTTGTACTACAAGTGTTTATGGACCTTGAGAGACTTTATTTAGGAGTCAGTAAACCTGTTAAAGAGGCAAGAGCACGTATCGTGATACATCAAAACAAAGAACGTAAAGAGATTACTCCTCGGGGTAAACGCAATATTGATGAATTAACATCGGGATTATAAGTCGCTTTTTTTTCGGAATAGATATGCATTTTATGCATATCTATTCCGAAAAGGAGTAAACCACGGCTTTTCGAAACATAAAATATGCATTTTTTGCATAATACCATGTAAAAAGAGAGTGTTGAAAAAAGAGTGCTTTTTTGAACACTCTCTTTGAGGATCAAAGAGAAATTCTGCAGGAGGAATGCCGTGCAAGATGAAAGAAGGAGTTTTCTAAAGAAGACTCTAGGAACTGGGGCTGTTGTAGCCGCTGTTGGCGTTAGCGCAATTGCTAGCGACAAGGGAGGACATACAGCAGGGTCAAATGGTGTTGTGATAGGGAAATCAAAAAAGAAAGAGATTCTCTATAAAAAAACAGCGAATTGGGAAGCGTATTATCGCGCAGCAGAGTAAGGAGAAAGCATGAGTAAAGAGATACTTCGTGAAGTCTCTTCGAAAATGGGAAGACGAAGTTTCCTTAAGATGGCAGCAGTTGGAGCGAGTTTTGGAGCAAGCAGTGTGTTTGCATCCAGTGACTCAATCAGACCAGCGACAGAAGAGGAAGTGAAAAATCCATTCCCAGGATCAAAGAGAGTTAAAACAATATGCAGTATATGTTCTGCAGGATGCGGAATTATCGCAGAAGTACACAATGGTGTATGGGTTCGTCAAGATGTTGCTCAAGACCACCCTATTAGTGAAGGAAGCCATTGTTGTAAAGGTATTGACCAAATTGATTTGGTAAAAAGTACACAACGTATTAAACATCCAATGAAAAAAGTGGATGGTAAATGGGTAAAAATCAGCTGGGAACAAGCGATTAACGAAGTCTCAGAAAAGATGCTAAAAATCAGAACGGAGAACGGTCCAGATGCGACGATGTTCTTGGGGTCTGCTAAATTTAACTTGCAACAATCTTTCTATTTTAGAAAGTTTGCAGCAATGTGGGGAACGAATAATATCGATCACGTAGCACGAATTTGACATAGCGCAACAGTCGCCGGGGTGGCGAATACATGGGGTTATGGCGCAATGACAAATCATTTTGGTGATATTGTCGGTCATTCTAAGGCTATTTTAGTTATCGGTGCGAACTCTGCTGTTGCTAATCCTATCGGCTTTAAACATATGTTACAAGCCAAAGATCGCAATAACGCACAACTTATCGTTGTTGATCCTGTTTATACTAGAAGTGCTGCTAAGGCAGACCACTATTTACGTATCAGGACAGGTACAGACATCGCTTTTGTTTATGGACTTTTACATCTTATCTTTAAAAACGGATGGGAAGATAAAAAATTCCTTGAAGAACGTGTTTATGGTATGGATGAAGTACGTGCAGAAGCGCTTAAATGGACACCAGAAGTGACATCGGATGTTACAGGCATTCCTGCTGATCAAATCATTCAAATTGCAACACTTTTGGCAAAAACAAAACCTGCAACCGTTGTATGGGCGCTTGGAATTACCCAACACTCTATTGGTAGTTCAAATACCAGAATCCTCCCAATTCTTCAACTTGCTCTTGGCAACATGGGTAAAAAAGGTGGCGGATGTAACATCATTCGTGGACACGATAACGTTCAAGGCTCCACCGATATGTGTAACCTTGCGGATTCTCTTTCTGGGTACTATGGACTTGCCGATGGCTCATGGAAATACTTCGCAAAATCGTGGGGTGTGGATTATGAGTGGCTCAAAGGTCGCTTTTTTGAACCCAAATGGATGAACGCGAAAGGCTTTTCACTTGCTAAATGGTGGCAAGGTGTTCTTCAAGAGGAAAAAACATACTCTTCAAGCCCAATCCGTGCGGTTTGGATTCAAGGTACGGGCATCACCTCTATGTCGCAACAAGCCAAAATTCAAGAAGCGCTTAATAAGCTTGACTTAATCGTTATTGCTGAGCCATTTGTGAACGAAGCCGCTGTTCTTACAAGCCGAAAAGACGGCATTTATATCTTACCTGTTTGTACGCAATTTGAGACAGAAGGTATTGTTACTGCGACCAATAGAAGTGCACAATGGAGAAGTAAAGTCGTTGAACCTCTTTATGAGAGCAAAGCAGACCATGAGGTCATGTTTGAGTTTGCTAAGAAATTTGGTTTTTATGACCAATTTGTCCAAGGGATGAAAATGGGCATTAAAGACCGAAAACTGGTCGAAGTAAAAAAAGATTTTGTCTGGCCAGATGATGCAGGTGATGAAATCGCGCGTACGATTAAAACGATTGGCCTTGGTGGATGGACGGCAAAACGCCTACGTAAACATCAAGAAAATTGGCATATGTTTGATCCATTGACGCTAGAAGGCAAAGGCGAGATGAAAGGTCAGTACTATGGTCTACCATGGCCAAGTTGGGATGAAAAACATCCAGGCTCCCCAATTCTTTACGATATTGATACACCTGTTTCTGAAGGTGGTATGGGCTTTAGAAATCGTTTCGGTTTAGAGCACAATGGCGTAAGTCAGTTGGCTGAAAAATCTGTTACGGTCAAAGGTTCCTTGGTGGAGGGCGGATACCCAGAAATCACCAAAGACAATATCGAAAAAGTCCTTGGTATTACGCTTGCTGAAGAAGAAAAAGCCGTTATGGGTGCCAACTGGAAGGTTGATCACAGCGGTCTTATTCAAGAAAAATGCCGTGAAAAAGGCGTAGCGCCATATGGTAACGCGAAAGCACGTACGATTGTTTGGGAATTCCCTGATCCTGTTCCAATGCACAGAGAGCCAATTCACTCACCGCGTTGGGATTTAGTTCAAAAGTATCCAACCTATGAAGACCAAAAAAATAACTTCAGGGTTGAAACGAAATACAAATCCGAACAACAAAAAGAAGACTGGTCTAAAGAGTTTCCAACCATGATGGTAACGATGAGGGTTGTTAATCTTTCAGGTGCAGGAATGCTTGAGCGAACCAGTAAATATCTTTCTCATATTACACCGGAGATGTTTGCCAATATTCACCCTGATTTAGCGTTACAACACGGTATTAAAGATGGTGACATGATGTGGTTACATGCGCCACAAGGCACGAAAATTAAAGTCAAAGCACATCATAACCGAAGTGTTACGCCTGATCGTGTTGCGATGCCGTATAACTTTGCAGGTATTTTCCAAGGTACCGATTTGAGTGCAAATTACCCAGAAGGTACGAAACCGTATGCTATTGGAGAGAGCTCCAATACGATTGTCAATTATGGTTTTGATATCATCACACAAATTTCAGAGTTCAACGCAGGTCTATGCCGCGTCGAGAAAGCATAGGGGGTGTGGAATGAATAACGAAATGTCACGAATGAAATTTTACTGTGATGATCACCGTTGTATTGAGTGCTTTGC
>MTLD01000496.1_pt1 | contig 74225 bp, 67 predicted proteins | sample 1982471 | NCBI WGS metagenome assembly MTLD01 (sample SAMN05712604, study PRJNA340218) | biofilm metagenome | isolation source: sample SPM anode biofilm adapted to -50 mV | place: USA | collected 2012-02-03
CATTTTTAAACCCTGTAAATTACTAGAGTTACGACTCTAAAAAAGTTGGTAAAAGTTGGATTTTATCATATAAAAAAAAGCTACAATTAAGTAGCCTATTTATCAAATTGAAATTCTAACTTAGCATCTTTATCAATTCCTTGGAACAATGTTTTGTAATAGGATTTTGCGGATTCGTTCATCTGTTCATTATATTTTGACAAATATGCTTCTTGTTTTTTATTACCCAGCCTATTAGCGACAAGCTTACCTGTATCAACATCTTCTGTTGAGTTACTTAATAATGCGCCACTTGAGTCATAAAGTTGGTAAGGTGCCTTACTATCTAATTCTACGCCTATAACCTCATATTTTGGAATAAAAATTTTATATTTATTATCGTTAATCTTATCAATTTTAACTGGTTTCTTAATACCGAGTTTTGCTTGATAATTTAGAATAACAATTGCCTTTTTCTCAGTAAGTGGGATGCCGATTTTAGTCCAAGGAATCGTTGTGTTATTCTCTTGTGTCTCGATTGTTTGAATACCCACATTTAAAAATACAGTTTCGTTTACTTGTTCAATGTATTTAACAATTGAGTAAGATTTACTATACTCTTTACCTTTAGTCATATTTGGAATATACATTATTCCTAGAGTTACGAGCGCTACTATAAACAGCCAATATACTGAAATTTTCTTTAATAAAAAATTTTTACTTCTATTTGATTTATTCATAAGCTCTCCTATAAAAAAAATCTAATTAAAACCATTACAATTAAGATAATTATTGCAATTAAAGGATTCAATAAAAATACTCCTATTAAAAGTAAAAAAAGTAGTAAATAAAGTAAGATATTCATTTTTCGTATTCTCCTTTGTTATTATACCATATATATTAAAAATAATCTGAATAATTTCAAAAATATTGCTATAATTTTACCGTTTTTATATTCAAAAAAGCTACAATTAAGTAACTTTTTAGTGGGTTGTGGGCTATCTAAGATTTTGTAAGGTTGAATATTTGACAGATTTTTCTACAAAATCATCACTTTTTAGCGTTTGCAAATAGTTTTGCGTCATTGTGATTGTGCTATGTCCCATATTTTTTGATAGCGTGTATATATCCATGCCGTTTCTCATTTGCATATACGCATAAGTGTGCCTAAGGCTGTGAGGGCTAAAGCGTACAACACTTCTTAAATCCATTTCTTTTTTAATACTTTCCATAACTTGCAACCCTATTTTTGTTGTGCCTTTTGTGTGCCGTTGTGATACAAAAAAATATTTACAATCTTTACTTTTTGTTTTTTGCTTAAGTCTGTTGTATTTAAGCATATGTTTTTTTAAAATTGGTGTGATTGCTACCGCCCTATCCTTGCCCCCCTTGCCATTTCTCACAAAAATTTGATTTTCTAAAATATCCTCGTTTTTTAAATTCATAATTTCTTTAATTCTCATGCCTGTTTCAAGCATCATCGCTAACATTACAACATTTCTCTGACCTAGTTCTTTACTTCTATTTTTACTTGCAATTGCAAGCATTTGTCTAATTTCAAAATCGTCAAGTGGATATATTACTTTTTTCTGTGTTTTTAGTTTTTTGATGCTTTGGCAAGGGCTTTCTTTAATATATTCTTCTTCTAACATATAGTCAAATAACTTTATTAGCCTGCATAAAATTGAGTTAATTGAAACTGCTTGTAATCCTTGTTTTTGCAAATCCGCTATTAATTTTTTAACATCTTGTTTTGTAATTTCATCAATTTTATTTATTCCTCGCCTATCAAAAAATTGTTTACATCTCTTGAGTTTGTAATGATAATTACTTAGCGTTGATGCTGAAAAGTTTTTAATTTGCATATCAAGCATAAATTCTTCAACAATTTCATCCCATTCGTACATATCTAATACCACCTTTTTTTTGATAATATTAAATGTTAAAAAACAACCTAAGTTTACATTTTCAAAAATGAGAGAAACAGTTCAACTATTGGTATGACTGGGTTTTCAGTCGTATTTTAATAAAACTCTCACGAGTTGGACTTACCCATGTCCCCTTACCAGCAAAGCCAAAGACTGTCTTAATTGCAGGGATAAAGGTTGTGGCAATGGTAATGGCATTCATCTGCCAGTACCACACCATATAGCCTGGTGCAAACAGTAAATATTTCATTTTAGCACCATGATTATCTAGCGCAAGTGAGGCGACTAATTGCCAAACACCGACCATTGAAATGAAGGCTGAGAACAGGAAAGTCATATCCAAAGTATGGACAAGTTGTTCTGAATCATTTGTAAAGACAAAGTAAATGACCTTTAAAATCAACCAAGTCGTAAAAATTAAATAGTAAAAACTCCATAAGATACTACCTGTTTGGTCAAGTAACATGACAATTTTAGGCGCATTTTTAATTGGATGTTTGGCAACACGTTTGAAGTTGGTTAACCATGCCTCTGTACCACCTTTTGCCCAACGTTTTCTTTGATTGTAGAGCATATTAAAGGTGTTAGGGACATTCATATAGAACATAATATCTGGTGCAAAAACAGCTTGCCAACCATTGAACTGTTGATCCCAAGCAATTGAAATATCCTCAGTTGCACGGTCTTGACGGAAGCCCCCACAATCTAAAATGGCATCTTTACGATACATTGTATTAGCGCCAGAGTAGGCATACATATTTCCTAAAACCCCCATTTGTGAGCGTTTAATGATACCGACAATACTTGAAAACTCAACAGTTTGAGATTTTTCAACCAGTAAAGAACGGTTTTGAACATCCATGTTAGCTGTAACTGCGGCTGTATTTTGACCACCAGGACTGAGGAAATAATTCATATATTTTTGAAGTGCATTAGGTTCTGGTACTGTGTCAGCATCATTACTTAAAATATATTCCCCTCTAGCAAAGGATAATCCAATGTTAAAGGCGTGTGCTTTCCCATTATTTTTGTTGACCCGCAACACTCTCAGATTGTCGTATTTCAAACGCAATCTGTCTAAAATTTCGGGTGTGGTATCTGTCGACCCATCATCACAAACTAAGACTTCATAATTATGATACTCAAGTTCATGCATCAAATAATCAATTGTTTCTTCAATCATGACCTCCTCATTATGACAAGGAATCATGATGGTAATCATGGGTTCTTTATTTTTAGGGATTTTTTTAAAATCCTTATCTAAAAATTTACCAACATAAATGGTACGATAAAAGATGCCACCAATGGTCCAACAAATGGCACCAATAATCGGATAAAGTGTTAGGATTTGAACAAAGATTGATAATGTCATCTAATCTCCACCCCGTTTTCTTTAAACAAATCCTCAATCATGCGATCTGGCAAGTTTTTTTCACCATCAACAGCATAATATCGAACTGTTTCTCTCGATTTTAAATCACCAAAACGTTCAGAGTACATTTTATCTAAGATAGCTTTTCGTTCTTCCAATTTTTTAGCATCATAAGTTTTTTTCTTAGGATACACATTTTGTTCACGATAATTATTTCTAAATAGAAAGGCTAAGCTACAGACTAAGATGATAACAAAAGCCAATAAAATAGCCGAATTCAAATAATCTGTTAAATCAAAACCATCTGCCCATGTCCAATAATGGAAGGAATTAATCAATCGTCCACTAGATAGCGAGTTGAACAAAATAACAATCGGGACAACTAGGACGGCAAGAAAGACAAAATTAAACAACACTTGACGTATCTTGAGCCACCAATGTCCTTTTTCAAAAAAGTTATCTTGGACAAAATCTTTTGGTTGAGGATGTGTATTTCCGGTTGTTTCTGGTTCATTAGTCATGAATCCCCTCCTCCTTTTCTATCATCAATTCCAAGTTTCCTTTTTCATCTGCTAAATAAGCTTTTTCTCTCTGTAATAAGGTTTCACGCGTGTTTGAACTTGAGTAATACCCCGTATTTTGAAGTTCCATCTTTAATTGATAAAGTGCTTCTTTCATAAATGTTGATTGACCGCATTCAAAATATCTGACTAAGAGCGTCAAATATTCAACTGATAAATAACTTTCAGGTACTCTTTCTTCCTTAAAGACGTCTTTAGTAACAATATCATTAGCTTTTGCATCAATTTGCTTAACATCATTAATCAGATTGGCACGCAAGACACTTTCAAATAGTCTTCTAAACGAACGCAGGAAAGGCTGACACCAAACCATATGTAAAAATAGATAAGGAATTAAGAACAACAAAGCTGTAATCATGAATACCCCAACTACTCGCGGACCTAAAATAGCAAATGTCTTAGCATTAAATATACTGACTTTTGATGTCAATAAATAAATCCAAACAATTACCGGTAAAATCATAGCCAGTGCAGCAGCAACAAAGGATTGCCTCGCATGTACTTTTTCATGAAATTGTCTGAGTCGCTCATTTCTAGCATACGAGACCTTTTCCAGCTCCTCCAAAAGTACAATAGAGGCATAACAATAATCCAAATCATTTAGTTTTCCCAAAACAACCTCCTTAATCATTTGGCAATGCATAACAGTTACTAAAAGGATTGCTTAATCTATCAAACGTTAACCATTTGATTAAGATAGCCATCTTTTAATACAACTTTTCTATTTTTTCTTGTTGTCGAACCTTATCGGCAACTAATTTCATGAAGCTTTTTGGATTTTTAAACCCATGTTTGTAATAGAAATCAATGTATTCAATGTCATCAATCGTTGTACCGTTTTGAATTGCCAATGAGATAATATCCGCTTGAGCAGCAATTTCAGGAGAGACGCCTTTACTTTGCATCCCTAAAATTTTATGTGTACCTTTTTCATAGATGACCCAAGTTTCATAGTAGCCATCACTGTTCACATAATCATTTCTGACATAGACAGACTTACAATTAAACCCTTCCGCTTTCGCTTTTTCAAAACTCAATCCTGTCATACAAAGTGTCATTTCTTCATCGAAATTCAGTTTATAGGTACCTTGTGATTTATTGAGTTTTACCTTGGGCTCAAGCAAGTTAATCGCTGCGACATCTCCTTCACGAATGGCATCACTCACATGAGGGACATAAGTTGGATTTTTCATATTGGTTACATTAGTTGTAGCACAATCACCCACGGCAAAGACATCTGGATGACTTGTTTGCATGTAATCATCTACAATAATAGCGCCTTTGTCACCCAGCTCTAACTGCTCAGCGGCTAGGAAAGTATTGGGACGAAAACCAGTCGCATAAATCACACCGTCTGCGACAAATTCTCGACCATCACGTGTGAATACACGACTGATAACCTTACCAACATTACCTTCATGAATATTAGTATTCTCGATTGTTTCTTCTTGGATATCAGTCACAACAGAATTTGTGACAATATCAATACCTCTCAAAGCCAAGGTTTTTTGAACATCTTCTGAGACTTCCTCGTCCAGATAACGGTTTAAGATATTATCAGACGCATGAATGAGGGTTGTTTCAATTTTAGCATTATTCATTAACTGCGCAATCTCAACACCAATCGCACCACCACCAATGATGATCACACTACGAGATGTCCGCATGAAACGTTTGATTTTCTCAGCATCTGCATAATTTTTTATGATAAATAATTTGTCACGAAAATCTCCTTGCACAAGCGGTAATGATGGATATGACCCCATTGCCAAGATTAGTTTGTCATAATGGTCTTCACTTTCACTATTTTCTACCAAGTCAACGAGTTTAAGCACTTTATTGGTCATATCAATATCAATAACAGAAAATTGTGTGCGAACTAAAATGCCAAGATTTTCCAGTTCAGAAATGGTTGTATAGCTTGACATTTTTAAAAAGTTTGTATTACCCGACAAATATAGCGGGATACTCTGGGCAATAAAGCCAATATTTTTATTTTTTTCGTAAATGACAATCCGAGCATCGGGATATTCTTCACGAGCTCTTGTCGCACAAGCAATCGCAGCATGTGAACCGCCAATAATTCTAATTTCCATACATTTTCCTCTTTTCTGACATTTCAATTCAAAGTGCTAAGTCGCCACAACATCTTTAGATTAAATTTCAAGTAATTTAATCTAAAGAGAGTTTGATATGAGTTTATAGCGATAAAATATTATAATCTAATTATATCAAAAAAAATATAAAATAATGTTTCTAAACTACTCCTAAATAGGAAGAATTTGATGATATATACTAAACACTTATCCCAAATCATTTGACATCAACTTTCTACATTTTTATGTTCATTAACACAAATAAAAAATGACTGATTTCTACAATAATTCATCAAGTCAATATCAAAAAAATGCTAATTTTCTGTTATAATTTAGAGTATGAAAACAATTATGATTGCAGATGATGACAGTGCCATTTTAGCACTTTTATCTTATACATTTGAATCTGATGGCTTTAAGGTTACCTTAGTAAACAATGGTCAAGAGGCCCTAGACCTTGCAACAAAGCAAAACTTTGATATCATTTTACTTGATATGATGATGCCTGAGTTATCCGGTCTAGCGGTGACTGAAGCATTACGCCAGCGCTCGAATTACACCCCCATTATCATCTTGACGGCACGTGAAGATGATGATCTGAAAATTACTGGGATTAATTCTGGGGTAGATGATTATCTGGATAAGACAACACCTCAGCGAGAGATTGTAGCGCGCGCTAATGCTTTGATTAGGCGAAATCAGATTTATCAAAAGTCGGGTCATGCTGTTGAGGTCGTGGAGCACTATCGTTTTGATGGGTTGGAAGTTGATCTCAAGACAAAATCGGCTAATTTAGACCAAAATAAGATTGACCTCTCTAAGCGTGAATTTAATCTCTTGGTTTTTCTAATTCAAAATCGTGATAAAATTGTGAGCCGTGAGGCAATTTTGGCTGAATTTTGGGGAGAAATGCAAGATTATGAAACGCGTGTGGTTGATGTAACGATCAGTAATTTGCGCAAAAAACTGCACAATCAATTTATCAAAACTAAAAGAGGGTTTGGGTACCAATTCAGTGAACATCATACCAAAAACATTTAAAAAGAAAAAGAAACGCTCAAAATTAAGACTCGTCTTGATTTTCTCAGGTCTCTATTTTTTGGCTACGATTTTTGTGATTTTTTTACTTGATACACATACGGTCACAATTGATACGACTAATTTAGCTGAACGTGCATATAGCATTTCTGATATTTTAAATAAATCTCCTGAGACAAAATTCAGTGATCAGATCAAGATTTTATCGAAAAATAGTCAAGCTAAGGCTGTTCTAAATATCCAAAAAGGGGCGACCTTTTCGAGAACATTATCAGCAAAACATATGACGATTACGATTCCAAATTATGAAAAAGCTGTTTTGAAGAACTACATCCAAGTGACAACCCAGCGCTCTTCTACTCTATTCGAGACAGTTGTCGTTATTATTTTCGCTGGTTTAATTTATGTGATTGCGCTTGGTCAGTTTTACCTTTCTAATAAAAAACGTCTAATCTTTGAGACTGATACTATTGCCAAAATCAAGAATATCAGACGTAGTCCACTCACTCAAAGTTATTTAATTTCTGAGGATGATAACAAAATCACAACGGAACTAAACCACTTGGGTGAGACAATTCAACATCAGGCTGAGAGTTCAACGCCTGCCAAGAAAAATCTTTATGCCTTTATTGAGTTTTTCGAGTTTCCAATTTTTATCTACGATCTGAAAGGTACGATTCGCCGTAGTAATGCTAGCTTTCAAAATGAATTTATGGCGACAAAAAATTTAGATGTTTTCAGCCCTTATAGCGATGTCCTCCAATTCTTTGTCAATAAAATGTTGCAACCGACCCGGCAAGAGCAGATTTTTTATTTCGAGAAACTCAATGCCTACTACAGTGTCACAGTCCAACCCATCGAAGCGCTAGAGCGTCGTCTCATGGTAACGATGATTGATGTGACAGCTTATAAAGTCACGATGCGTGCACATAATGACTTCATTGCTAATGTTTCTCACGACCTCAAAACACCACTTGCAGCGATTTCTGGTTTCGCCGATATTTTGGTTAATGACTCTGACAAACTACCATCAGAGCAGGTAAAAGGCTTCGCCAAACATATCGTCAAAGAAACGAAACGCTTATCAAGTTTAGTCACTGATACCCTTGAAATGACTCGACAACCAATCCACCTCAAAAAGAAAAAACTCAATTTGACAGCATTAACACAAGATGTGCTTGAAAATTTCAAACTAGCTATTCAAGAAAAATCATTGCAAGTCACACATCAATTTGACGATATCACTGTCAAATCCAATGATAAACATCTCTATGCTGTCCTTAAAAACTTAATAGAAAACGCGATTAACTACACACCAGCTGGTGGTAAAATCTATATCTGTGTGACTAAAATCGCAGGTAAAGCGACATTTTCTATCTCTGACAATGGTCCTGGTCTAACAGAAATCGAAAAATCACGTATTTTCGAGCGTTTCTATCGTGCTGATCAAACACGTGATGCTGACGGAACCGGCCTTGGTCTTGCAATTGTCAAGAAAAATCTGAATGAGCTTGGCGGACAGATTGATGTTGTCAGTGTTGTCGGTAAAGGGACTACCTTCACTGTCACTTTGTAAATAGTGAAAAATTTGACCATTTTTTCAAAAAGATTATTTTAACTAAATCAAGATAAATATGAAAACGAGTAATAGGAAAATCATTAATTGATTATCCTATTACTCGTTTTTTATAATTCTAATGCTGTTTTTTTACTTCTGCTAAAAGTTGTTCATATTCCTCTTTATCTTCTGTACTTTCAGCAACTCTTTTGCCAACAGCTTCAGCCTTTCCCTATAGTCATATACATGTCCTCCTATTTCAATGTTAGTGTCAAGATTTAGTTTAGACCAATTTTTTAAAATAAAGATAGATGACTTATATTTATTTTCATATATATCATAAATTAAATAACAAAAGACATCTTTTTAACTAATTAATATTTTCAATTTCTTTAAGTTTTTTCAGACATCCCCGATGCCAAACCAACAGCCATGATAAATGATTTATCATCGTGAATCTTTTCAGTATTCACAGCAATAGTTGAATTTGATATTATATCATTTTTTTAATGATATTTTCCATCTCTTTATTTTCTATTTTAAAAATTCCGTTTTTCAAAAGGTGTTTTAAAAGTCAATCTAAAAATCGTACAAAATCTTTGGGTATCTCTGGGTTTTCTGAGAATAACTGTTTTACAAAATCACTATTCTCAATAATTACTTTTCTTGAAAATTATTATCTTCTGGCCATCCACTTTATTATAAGTAATATCATAATTATCAATATTTTCGATAATGAAGTTGTTATTTTTAACACCGTGTTATACCAGATTATTGCGTCTTCTTCAACTATAGCACTTAAAAATTCTACTAAATTTTCTTTTCTCGTATTCTTTTCCGTTACTTTTTAAACTGAGGCTATTATTCAGATAAGCCTACAAGAGTTTATCCAGATTGCTATCTGAGGATAAACTTAACTGAACTTCCTTTTGTTCAAATGCAACCTCAAACTTTTCTCCTAATGGTTGGCACATCGAACGATATCCGCCAGATAGTCTTTCAAGGCGTTCTATGTCAATCCCACTCCCACATCTTTGACCAATGTTTTCTGTGCCAGCCTACCAGCATGAAACACAAGTTTCCGACTGATGTCAATCTGTGTGCTTTCTTTTTGATCTAAGAATACATCAATCTTCACAATTTGATGCTTTCATTTTGATACTATGTCACTTTAAAAATGTTGCGTATCTTGCCACATTAGGTTTCGTCAAAACAAGACACTCATTTTATTTTTAAAGGCACAAGCTGTTGCGCTATCTCCTCAAGTGAACTGCCAGCTTGAATCAAAGCCGCCGCTGTATAGGCTGATTCGACAAAGGCAGTATCATACAAATGAACAGATCTTTCTGAAATTTCCATCACCATTTCCAAATTCATCTTAGCTGAGCCTAAATCATAAAAGACTAAAAGTTCATCAGCTGGATTGGCATCAAAAGCGACTTGAATTCGCTCGAAACTTGTCCCAATTTCGCCACCATCAAGACCCGCACCAACTGTGATGTCAACATCTTTTGCGACCTCTCGCAATAATTTAACCAAACCTTCCGAAATTTCTGTAACATGCGTTACTAAGACAATTCCTAAACGTGTCATCCAATTACCTCTAAGAGACTTTCAAATAAAAAGCCAGAAGATTGACAACCTGGGTCAATTTGACCAATTGAGCGCTCTCCAACATAAGATGCACGACCTTTTTTAGCTAATAAGTCCGCAGTAGCCATGACAAACTCTTCAATTTCAATTTTTGTCAATGATCCCTTTTGAATTTCAGTTACAATTGGCGTCCAAACATCGACCATCGTTTTATCGCCGACTTGTGCGCCACCACGTTTGATGATGCCTGCCAATCCAGCGGATAGTAAGTCCGATAACTGGTCAGAAGTTGCCGCAGTTTTCGCCATCTCCATAAAAGCAGTACCGTATAAAGGACCACTTGCACCCCCTACTTTAGAAATTAAAGCCATTGCGGTCGCTTTGAAAACCTCTTGTAAAGTCTGATTATCATTAAGTGCGGCAACAACCGCGGTCATCCCACGTGCCATATTGTGACCGTGGTCGCCATCACCAATTGGTGTATCTAGATTGCTCAAATAGTCTTGCTTTTCTTGAATCTTTTTGTTAAATAAAATGAGCCATTTTCTTGCCATTTCAGCTGTTAAATTCATTTTTGTTACCCCCATGCAATCGTTTTAACATCAGCATTTAGTCCTTCAAGCCAATCAGCATTCGAAAGTCTCAATAGCGTCAAAGAAATCCCTGCCATATCAATTGATGTCATCAGATTTCCGACTTTCGAGTAAGCGACCTTGACTCCTTTATCGTCTAATAAATCCATGACGTCGTTAGTAAAGATAAATTGCTCCATCAAGGGTGTTGCGCCCATGCCGTTGACTAAAATAGCATAGTGACTTGTTGTATCACCATCAAAAGACAGAACAAGTTTATCTACCAACTCTTTTGCTAAATCTTTTGAAGGTAACATTTTTTCACGACGATAGCCAGGCTCGCCATGGATGCCAACACCATACTCAATCTCATCTTCTGGTAACTCAAAACCTGGTCTGCCCACTTCTGGTACCGTCGCACCAGAAAGTGCAACAGCTATTGTGTGAATTTCTGGCACTAATACTTCGGCAGCTTTCTTAATTGCCACTAAACTTGCACCTGAGCGTGCCAGATTACCAAGAATTTTATGCACGAGAACCGTTCCTGCGACACCGCGTTTACCTTGCGTATACGTCGAATTTTCAACTGCGATATCATCATCAACAATCACAAAATCTACTTGTATATCAGCCATTTCAGCCATGTCTTTTGCCATATCAAAATTCATAACGTCACCTGAATAATTTTTGATGATAAAGAAAACACCAGCCCCAGTATCAACCGCCTTGGATGCCTCATAAATTTGGTCTGGTGTTGGGCTAGTAAATACCTCACCACAGACAGCTGCCGAAAGCATCCCATCACCGACAAAACCGGCATGACTTGGTTCATGACCACTACCACCACCTGAAATCAGCTGAACTTGTGACGTTTGTTCAGTTTTAACAATGACATTGGTATCATCTAGTCTCTTAATAAAATCGGGATAGGCACGTGTCAAACCTGATACCATTTCAGTCACGATGTCTGCCGGTTGATTGATAATTTTTTTCATCTCTTGTCCCTCACCTTCTATATTTTATTTAAAAATTTAAAAGCATTTTAAAAGTTATTTTAATCCTATTTATTGAATTTGTCCAACTTTGAGTCTATCAACTCTTGCTTCTACTTTCTGATTTCGCACCACCCAAGAGAGGTTATTCGTTAATAGGCACCTTGACTAATCAAGAAACGCTCGCCCTAAAAAAGGTGAGCGTTTTAAATAACTATTCTTCAAGTAATTCTTGTGTTTCTTGTTCTTCATCTTCATAAAGACTTGAAATTTTACGATACCATTTGTAAAAATAGACAATGATAACTTTAGCAGAGGCATAGACAGGAATCCCAATCAGGACACCCCAGAAACCGAAAATTTTACCAGATGTTAAAAGCACAAATAAAATTGTAATTGGATGAATATTCAATTTGCTACCTAGTACAAGCGGACTCACAAAACGCCCCTCAATTGTTTGCTCAATAACAAAGACAATGGCAACTTTGAGGACCATAAACGGTCCAGCCACCAAGGCAATGATAACGGCTGGAATCATTGCCAGGAACGACCCTAAATAAGGAATTAAGTTTAAGAAACCAGCTACAATCCCAATCACAACAGCATATTTGAGGCCAATAATTGAGAACATGATTGAGAACATAATCGCAACTGTTGCAGCCACAATCAATTGACCACGAACATAACTCGATAGCTGTAAATTAACCTGTGTCAAAACAGTTGATGTATCATTACGCCAAGCGTTTGGTAACATATTCGTGACATATTGATTGAGTGATTTTCCATCTCGTAAGAGATAAAACAAAATAAAGGGAAAAATCATCAAGGAAATAATCACACTAGTTGCTGTTGATAAAAATGAACTTGTACTATTGACCAAGGTTGTTGACAGATTTTTAGAAATTTCAATCAAATTGTCTGAAAAACTTGTAACAGCTTTTTCAATTTGTGGTCTAAATTGCTTAAACCGTACATCGCCAAGGAGACTGGTAATATGCTTTTCACCAGATTCGACATAATCAGGGAAATTAGCCGCAAACTTTTCGCCTTGCGTCACCATATTTGGAATCGCAACTGCTAAGCCCCAGATAATCAAAGCAAGAATGATCGCAAATAAAACCGAAATTGATACTACCCGATTGACTTTACGTGCCTCAAAATAATCGACAATCGGATTCAGTAGATAGTAAAAAACAGCTGCTAAAATAATGGGCAACATAATGACACCGAGAAAATCGGCAATCGGTTGAAACATAAAGCTTAATCTCGTCAAAAGCAAAATATTTAACAAAAAAAGCAAAACAACTGCGAAACCAGTCGCCACTTTATTATCCAATAGCCATTTGAAAAACCAAGTCGTTTTAAAACTATTTTTATCGTTCATTATTCTTCACCTATCTAATCAACCTACTGCTAGTCATTTTTCAAAATTTGAAACAACTTTATAATTAATATTATAGCATACCTGGTGCTATTAGCAGATTTCAAACTATTTTATAGCGATTACACGCTTTTCCAAAATAGTCAGCCCAGTCCATTAAATCTGCCACGACACCCAACCTTTAAAGCGTACACATCCTCTTTTCATGCATACTTTAAAAGTTATGCTATAATAAATATATCTATTTGAAAGGGATTACATTCATGACAGAAACACTTTATTTTGGTACTTACACGAAAAAAACGTCTGAAGGCATTTACAAAGCGACCTTAGACACAACAACAGGTCTGCTTAGCAACCTTCAGTTAGTGGCGAAAGAACCTAATCCCACTTATCTCACGTTTGACCGTGCAGGGCATCTTTATAGCGTAGGAGCTGAGAACGGTGCTGGCGGCATTGCAGCTTATGATAATGGTGGTAAACTGATTAATCGTGTTGTTGACGCTGGCGCGCCACTTTGTTATGTCGCTGTAGATGAAACCCGTGACTTAGTTTATGGCGCTAACTATCATAAAGGGGAAGTTTTAGTTTATAAGCGTGCTACTGATGGCAGTCTATCACTTGCTGATAAAGATGTACACACAGGTTCAGGTCCTCACGAAAATCAAGCTAGTCCTCATGTTCATTTCACTGATTTGACACCTGATAAATATCTCGTGACTTGTGATTTAGGAACCGATGAAGTCGTGACTTATAATGTTTCTGAGCAAGGTCAATTAACTAAAATCAATACTTACAAATCTGCACTGGGTGCTGGTCCACGTCATATCACCTTTCATCCAACTCAAAAAATGGCTTACCTCATGAATGAATTAAACAGTACGATTGAAGTCTTGATTTATGACGGCGTAGGTCAGTTTACCCTATTACAAACACTTTCAACCTTGCCAGAAGATTGGACTGCCTTTAACGGGACTGCTGCTATCCGCGTCTCATCAGATGGCAAATTCCTTTACGGCTCAAACCGTGGGCATGATTCTATTGCTGTTTTCAAAATTATCGCCGATGGTACCTTAGAATTGATTCAAATCGCTGCAACTCACGGTAAAATGCCACGCGACTTCAACCTATCATCTGATGAAAAAGTGATTATCGCAGCCCATCAAGACTCTGATAATGTCACAACTTTCTTCCGCAATAGCGCAACAGGTCTCTTAACTGAAATTCAACATGATTTCATGGTACCAGAGGCTGTCTGTGTTTACGTGAAAGCTTAACAAAAAAGCCTGCTTGGAATAGCTCAGGCTTTTTTATAGGCTTCAAAATATTGAATTTGTAGGTGTTTCCTACCTTTTATCAGTACAAAACCAGCAGTTTCAAGCAAACGCATTAATTCATCAAAAGTATAAACTTTGACATCGCCTTCTTTTGAAAAACGATGAATATATTGATTGTAAAGACCATGAAAAATTGGCATTCGAATCTCAGCAATAACAAGTTTACCTCCGGGTTTTAAGACCCGTTCTGCTTCCCTGAGAAATGTCTCAGGATTCGGGAAATGGTGAAAAGAAGCTGAACAGATGAGCACATCAAAACTTTGTCCTTCAAAAGGGATTTGCATCGCTGATCCAGTCACAAATGAAAATTCCGGGTACTGTTTTTGAGCAATCTCTGTCATCTGAGATGAAATATCTAAGCCTATACCTTCAAACTGATACTTGCTTGCAAGCATCTTAAGGAGACATCCGGTCGCTGACCCGACATCTAATACGTTAGCGTGTTCTGGCAGTTCTAAATTTTTGAGAATATAGCGCTTAAAAAAACCAGATAAAAAGCCATCAAATGATCGGTCAAATTTTTTAGCAAGACGATTATAATAAGTTTCAGATAGCTTTTCATAATTTTTAGACACGTCAGTTATTCCCCCCTTTTTTGCTTAATTGATTTTATTATAGCATTTAAAGCTGACGGCATCAAAAAAAGTCAGATTTCAGTTGGAAACTGACTTTTCTAATAACTAACTTTAATGTGCAATCATTTCTTGTGCAATTTGACTTGGTGTTAAATCTGACGGATAATAAGTTGGCCAGTTTTCAAGTTCTGCTGTTAAAGCTGCCTGACTCTCATTACCATAATAAATATGGAAATGCTCGGCTTGAACTGGTGCAATCCCATGGTCGCTAAACTGGACGTACTTGAAAGTGCCATCTGTGTCACCTACTGCCTCAAAAAGATAGCGGACACCACGGTTACCCTTAGTATAGTTCAATATCTCTTTACCGACATATTTATAAGTTGCTTTGTGTGAGGTACCATTGACATCAAAGGTGATGGTATCTTTTTTGATGGTAATTTTATCGACATCTGACTTATAACCAGCTGTATAATAAGCCTTGTACTCTTCCTCAGTCTTGTCTTTATTCAGTAAAGATTTGTAGCGCATGACTTGATCCAGGTCACCCTTTTGAAGTAATGGATAAACGGACTGCCAAGTGCCTGACCAGTCTGATAGTTTGCGGTCTTTGACTTGATCATCTTTGAAATAACCCGCGGTAGCTGTTTTTTCTGGCGTTTTTTCTGGTTCGATTGCTGTGACTCTTGATACTGCATCTGTTGTTTTTTGTAGATTTTTTAGATTTTGCGTCATGACTGAAATATAATCTTCACCCGATTTTTCCTGTTCTTGCGTGAGTGATTCTAATGGATTCAGTGGTAATGTCTTGACACCTGCCTCCTTTGCTAAAGTTGTTGCTACTTTATCTGACGCATTTTCTTCAAAATAGATATAGTGAATGTCATTTTTATCAACATAGGCTTTTAGTTCCTTCAGCCGAGATGCTGAGGGCTCAGTTTCAGGATTGATACCTGAAACTGATACTTGGTTCAAGCCATATTCAAGCGCTAAATAAGCGAAAGCCGCATGTTGTGTCACAAAGTTTTTTTGCTTAGCATTTGATAAACCATCTTTGTAAGCTTGATCTAAGGCTTTTAACTTGGTTAAATAGCTTTCCGAATTTTTAGTGAAACTATCTTTTTTCTGAGGAAACTTTTTAATCAGTTGATCTCGGATTGTTTCAACTTCTTTGATGGCAAGACTTGGTGCTAACCAGACGTGGGGATCGTAGGCATGAGAATGACCTTCCTGCCCCGCTTCATCATCACCTTCATCTGATCCACCAAGCAATAAGATGCCTTCAGATGCTTTAATCACGTCAACGTTTTTCATGTCTTTAGTCGTTTTATGGACCCATGTTTCCAGATTTTCGTTATTATAAACGAAAGCATCCGAATTTTGGATAGCAGCAACATCCTTGGCTGATGGTTCAAAATCATGTGGTTCGACACCTGGTTTAACTAAAACTGTCACGTCTGCTTCTTTACCCACAACTTGTTCAGTAAATTCCTTCATCGGATAAAATGTTGTTACAATTTGCAATTTATCTGATTTTTTACTAGACTCATTGCCGCAAGCAAAGAGTGTCAACGCAGTTGTTGCGGCCAACACACCTAATAATAAATGTTTTTTCTTATTCATTTTTCTCTTTCTTAATTTCATTTACCAGTTAATAATCTGTTCAAAAATAAGCGAAAGCTAACTGATAACCTCCATATGATACCTTATGTATCCTTTAAATTAGTTTACTGGTTAAGTATATCACGACAAAAAAATAATGTCAACTGGTAAACATTATTTTTTTAAATTTGATTTATTTGAAGTCAATAGAAACTCACGAACTTGACTCATAAAGTAGAGAGAGCCAGTCAGGAGATAAATGTCATCTGCATGCCTAGGTGCCGTCACAAAATCTCGCCAGTCTTCTAACCAAGTGACATCAGAAATATCTGCCACATCGGCTGCTACAATCGTTTTTGGATAATCAAATGTCGTTAAGGTTAAGCTAACATTTGGAATCGTTTGTAGCAAGGCAATCATCTCATGAAAATCTTTACGTTGTAGGGCAGAAAAAAGAATGTGAACTTTTTTCGAGCCATTAAACTCTGCTACCAATCGTTTAATGGCAGGTAGATTATGTGCACCATCTAAGATAAAACCATTCAAGCCTTCCATTCTGGCAGGCCAGAAGGCTTGTTTGAGCCCTTTTTTGATTTTTTCAGGTTCAATTATCAAACCTAATTTTCCTGCTAAAATCTCAAATACCTTGAGCGATAATGCCGCATTGTCCTGTTGATATTGACCATGAAGACTTAAATCAAAAATTTGCCCTATCTCAGGGTGATAAATCGGTGCATTTTTCTCATATGCGACTGCCGCAATCACTTCATGGGCTTCCTCAGGAACACCCATGATATTTCCTACGACAACCGGTACATTTGGCTTTATAATGCCAGATTTTTCGCTAGCAATTTTAGCCAAAGTGTCTCCTAAAATATCTTGATGATCATAGCCAATCGTTGTGATCGCAGAAACTAACGGCGTGATAACGTTTGTCGAATCATAAAGTCCACCTAGGCCAACCTCAATCAAGGCAATGTCGACTGCTTGGTCAGCAAAGTAGTAAAAACCGATAGCCGTTAGGATTTCAAACTCTGTGATATTAACAAGATCAGGATTTTCATCCATCTTCAAAACTAGTGGCTTGATGACACCGACGATATGATTTAAATCGTCGTCAGAAATATAACGCCCATTAACCGCAATACGATCATTAAAAATTTCAATAAAGGGTGAGGTAAAAGTACCAACTTTCAAACCATACTGCTGGAGAATGTTTGACAAAAAAGTGACAGTTGAGCCTTTTCCATTGGTGCCTGCGACATGGACGGTCTTGATTTTGTTTTGGGGATTATCTAACTGCTCAAGTAAATAAATGATCCGTGATAGACCTGGTTTAATACCAAATTTGAGACGCGAATGAATCCAATCAATACTTGCATTACTCACTTTTTTCGATGTCCTCTTTCAATTCCTCTAGGTTTAACTTGGCAAATAAATATTTCCGGTCTTGTACTGGAAAGCGCTGATCTAACTGATCCACAGCACCAACTTCAACAATCCCTTCAGAAATCACATAATCTATAACGTGACCACCAAAGGTATGATCATCTGTAATAAAATGCAAATGATAGCCAGCGACACTCACACCGTGAAACATTTCAGGTGTCCAAATCCCAACAATTGTCCCTGTCACATTGTCAACGGTGTATTCTGGTTGTCTTGTCGCGACATCTGCAAATCGTGCGCCTTCTTTGGCTTTAGGAATCATGCGGACGTGCATTTTTGCAAAAGTCCCGTGGATCTTGATAGAGCGAAATAAATTGGCGCCATCGTAATAAGTTTCAATACGCGTTTGGAGCTCCTCATTGCTTGCTTCAAAACGTTGTTTAAAAATAACTTCTGCTTGGTGGAAAACAACCGCCGCATAAGGTACTTTAACATCAGGGCCTACTTCTGTAATTGTTTTATCACCTCGCGCTTGGTAGGCTTTTCCGTCAAGTACAATCAGCTCACCATCTATTTCATCTAGCGTGCCAATTCCTAAATCACCTTGTTCCAGCAATTCACCAATCGTCAGACTACCCTCGAAAAGACCACTCATCAAAGCGGAAAGGGTATTATATTGAAAAAGTTTTATCGGTTCAGACATATTTCTTATTTTCCTTAGTAAGAACTTCTAGCAAACTTATTATATACTTGTTTAGCTAAAAAAGTGTATGCTTTAAATGGTTAAATGAGTATAGTAACGCCTAGAAGTTTATGACTTGCATCGCAATGCTTGTCAGTATCATGTTTATTTACGAAAAACTTGTGAATGCTCACAAGTTTAAGACTTATTTTACCATATTTATCAATAAAATTCATCAGGCAATATCGTTTCCCCTAATTTAATATTATCTTTATAGTCAATAGGTACATCAATCACGACTGGACCTGTTGTGTGCTCTATTTCTAATAATGCTTTCGCTAAATCTGCTTTGTTTGTCACGCGAATTCCTTTTGCCCCAAATGCTTCAGCATATTTAACAAAATCAACTGGGCCAAAGTCCACACCTGATGCACGGCCATATTTCATTACTTCTTGAAATTCAACCATGTTATAATGACCGTCGTTCCATATGATATGAATTAAGGGTAAATTCAAGCGTACTGCTGTTTCAAGCTCCTGTGCTGAAAATAGGAAACCGCCATCACCTGAAATTGAGTAAACTTTCTTACCAGGGCGTAAAAGTGCTGCAGAGATACCCCATGGTAGTGCGACACCGAGCGTCTGCATCCCATTTGAAAAGAGGAGATGACGTGGTTCATAAGATTTGAAGTTCCGTGCCATCCAGATATAGTGGCTACCAACATCGACAGTCACCGTTTCATCATCCTTAACAGTATCTTGTAGTACATCAATGAAATCAAGTGGATGCACAAGATTAGGGTCAGCATTGCGGTCAAACTCATTTTTAGATAACAGTTCATGCAAACCATCCAGATAGTCAATACTGCCCTCCGGAATCTTATACCCCCGAATTGCAGGAATCAAATTCTCCAAAGTCTGTGCAATGTCACCAATCAACTCACGTTCAGGTTGATAATAAGTATCAATTTCAGCCAAAGCCTTGTCAATGACAATCACACGACTATCAATTTCAGCATTCCAGTTACGTGCTTCATACTCAATCGGATCGTAGCCAATTGCGATAACCAGATCAGATTTTTTAAGGAGCATATCACCCGGCTGATTTCGGAAAAGTCCGACACGACCAAAGAAATTATGAACCAAATCACGCGAAATTACACCTGCACCTTGGAAAGTTTCAACAACTGGAATATTCACATATTGTAATAGCTCACGAATCGCGTGCGTCACACTAGCAGATGATGAACCGCTACCCAGAAGAAAAACAGGCAAGACCGCATTTTTAATCGCCTGTGCCAGATAATTAATATCATCAATCGACGCATTCCCAAGTTTTGGCTCGTGCAAAGGCTTAATCGCCTTAACGTTCACCTTACTATCGACAACATCTTGGGGAATGGAGATGAAACTTGCGCCTGGTTTGCCCGCTTTTGATAAGCGATAGGCATTAGCCACAATTTCTGATAGGGTGTCTGCATCTTGGACCTCTGCCGAGTATTTGGTAATCGGTTCGAAAAGTGCCGCATTATTCATAGACTGGTGGGTCCGTTTCAAGAGGTCACCTCGCTTCACTTGTCCGCCAAGCGCAAGTACCGCATCGCCTTCTGCAGTTGCTGTTACAAGACCAGTCGCTAAGTTTGACGCCCCAGGACCAGAAGTTGCAATCACAACACCCGGCTCACCTGTAATCCGACCAACAGCCTGCGCCATAAAGGCTGCATTTTGCTCATGGCGTGCGACAATCAGCTCAGGTCCTTTATCAACCAAAGTATCAAAAACCTTATCAATTTTAGCACCTGGAATCCCAAAAATGTATTTCACTTCATGATTAATAAGTGAGTCTACAATTAAATCTGCACCAAATTTTTCTTCTGTCATTTTTTAAATACGTTCCTTCTTGAAAGTTTAACTTCACAATGATTATTGTAGCAAAAAAGGCGTTAAAACGCCATTATCATAACTCATTAAATAAAGCTTGTGAATTTTCATCGTCAGGAACAAGCGATAGATATTTGCTTAGACTTGTCTTGGCATCATCTGTCCGACCATTTCGAATTAACATTTGGGTATAATCCAATAAAAACTCAGGATTGTCAGCCAAGACGCTCTGACTAATCTCGTCATAAATCGTCAATGATTTTTCGTCTTGGTCAAGTTCACGATAGGCTTTAGCAATATTCCATTGCGCTAAGACATGTTCTTCATCAAGCAGAGGTTCAAGCGCGATAACCGCTTCAAAATCATCTTGCGCCATGTAAAGATTGCTCAAAAGAAAGATTGTCTCATCATGCAAATCTGGTAAATCAAGTGCTTGCGTCAAATACTTTTCCGAATTTTCTAAATCGTGTAAGGCATAGGCAATTCGGCTAGTTAAGTGAATCAAAGGCACATCTGTTGGGTTCTTACTCAAGCCATCTTTAGCTACCGCAAAAGCAGCCTCAAAGTCATTATCTTCAATCAAGGCTTGTGCATATGGATAGGCATAGCCATCAAAATCAGGTGCTAAAGCATCTAATTGTTTAAAATAGTCAATAGCACGTGTGACTTCCCCAGTTGCAAAATTGATTTGTGCGAGCTCAAACAAGACATTATCATCATGATCGATTTCGAGTGACTTTTCTAGGAATTTTGTGGCATTTTCAAACTCCCCCAAAGAGGCGTAAGCTGTGCCAATCCGCTGGTAGGTTGATATTTTGGTAAGTTCTAAAATCTGCCGTTGACTGAGTTTCGCAAAATGCGTAATCGCCTCACGCCATTTCCCTTGGTTATAGTAAAGCTCACCAATGGCAAATGTTACCAACGGAGAATCTGTCAGACTTGCCGCTTCCAATAATTTCTCAAGTGCTGCTTCCCAGACACCATCTGCCTGATAAAGGTCAGCAATCATGACAAGCGCTGCGACATAGTTATCATCTGTTGCCTCTATTTTATAAAGCAATTCGAGCGCATCATCCAAATCGCCATCATCGAATTTCATTTCAGCAAGGTTGAGTAAAATATCTGTATTATCCGCATCTACAGTTGTAATTTTTTCATAAACCTGACGGCTTTCGTCCATGAAACCCATCATCGACAAATATTCGGCTAAATCGGTTAGCAAATCAAGACCATCAGTCTCAATCGCTTCCGCTAACTCTTTTGCCATATCTTCAAATTGACCTGCGTGAAGTAAGTCAACAACTTTTTCAGAATGCGTCATTATTTTTATCTTTCTAAATAAAATTCAAATCGTTCGCCGACATATTGAGATAACACGTACTCAAAAGGCGTTTCATCGCTATTGGCAAAATAAGAAACCTGTGTCAAAGCCAAAATCGCTGAACTTTGTTTAATTGACAAGAAGTTGGCAATTTCTTTATTCACAATTTTAGCCGAAATAATTTGCTCACTTCGACCGATTTTTTTGCCAGCATTTGCCAAGGTGTCATAAAAATGATTGGCAATATCATTTTTTGCAAAATCTTCAATCAAACGATACGGAATACTCGCCACCTCGTAACAAATCGGCAACTCATCTGCATAACGAATCCGCTCCATACGGATAATTTGAGCGCCTTTTTTAAGTTGCAATTTATCACACTCAACTTCATTTGCCTTCGTTTTTTGATAGCTCAAAACCTTTGAGCTCGGTGTCTTACCTAAATTTTGAATAATCTCAGTGAAACTGGTCGTCCCACGCATTTTCTCACGAACACGATCACTCGCTACAAAAGTACCAGAGCCAACATAACGGGTTAAAATTCCTTCTTCAACCAGACTAGTCACGGCTTGGCGCAAAGTCATCCGAGACACACCAAATTGCTCCGCCATCACACGTTCGCTCGGCAAACGTTGTCCAACTTCAAAAACCCCTGTCTCAATTTGATGCTTAATTTCATCATGTATCCGTATATAAATTGCGGTCACTTCGTCTTCTCCTTCTTAACCGTAGCCGTTTTAGCTTGACCATTAACTTGCTGTGATTTTTTCACCTTGCCTCGACTGATTTTTTTGATTGTCACCTTAGGCGCATCATGAATAAAAGCACTATTGACAAGCGTTGCCACAACCACTCCAAAAAAAGTATCCAAAACCCGACTAATCGCATAACCCACATAGGCATTTTCCGGAATGGTTAAGGCAATAATCAATAAAGTCGCATTCGCACCTACTAGACCTGGGTGAAGATTAAATCCATCCATGATAACAATGTTGACTAGCACAAATAAAGGTATGAGAATAATTTGTACGACAAAGTTTTGATGACTCAGCAAATAAAAAAAGTAGTAAACAATCGCAAGTGAACCACCTAACGTGGCGCCAATAAATCTCGCCTTAGATGCTTTAACCGTTGCCGAATAGGAATCTCTTACGGCAATAATTGCTGAAATCCCCGCCACCATCGCTGCCGACTGCCCACGATGAAACAAATGTGTAAAAACTAATATGATTAAAATAGCAATAGCTGTTTTAATCGTTCTAAGACCCAGACGAAAACGCCCAAACTGAAATGACATGATATCCCTTTCACTAGTCAGTAACTTATATTCAATTAACCATAAAAAATACACAACTTTTAAGATTTTTTTGAAGCATTCTTGCTATATTTTCTGATGCATCACTTTTTTAATTTCCAATAGAGCTTGAATAATTTCTTTCTTCTTTATATCATCTAAATAATACACAGGAACACTCACGCTGACTGCCCCATAAGTATGACCTCGACTTGTAAAAGCAACACCTGTACAGTATATGCCCGGTTCATTTTCTTCTTTGTCGAAAGCGACTCCTTCTTGTCGTATAGCGTGAATATCTGACATCAAGTCTTCTAATGTGGTACGTGTTTTATCTGTCCATTGAACAAGATGTGTTCGATTGACATATGCTGTAATCTCTTCGTCTGATTTTTCTGCTAAGACGGCCTTCCCCATGGCGCTTGAATACAACGGCACTTGATCACCTACACGACTTTTCAGAGTGACTGCGACTTTTGCCTCCTTTTTAACGATATAAATCATCTTATCGTCTTGTTCAATCCCAACATGTATCGTCTGACCTGTTAATTCATGCAATTGCTTCAAGTAAGGTTCTAACACCTTCTCAAAACTATAATTGGAAATGGCATGATTACCGTAACCGATTAATCTTGCACCGATATCGAATCTCTGAGATACTTGATCACGAGAAACTAAATTTAACATCTGCATAGTGGTTAAAAGCTTAGAAGTCGTGCTTTTTGTCATCGCTGTTTTTTTAGCAATTTCAGTCGTTGTCAACGGCAGTTTGGCATCTCTTAATATGTCTAATATACCAACAGCCTTAACTAGCACACCACCATAAAGTTTTTCATCCTTCATTTTTATCACCCTCTTTATTATTATAAACTATTCCTTTAATTTTGGGGAGATTTTATATAAAAACTAACTTATGGATACGTTTTCTTATAAAAAAACTGAACAAATCTCATCTAAGAATTTGTTCAGTTATTTTGTTCAGTTATAATGTGTATTTTGGTTTTAACCTTCCTTAATATTTTCAATTAAGTTATTATAAATTTTCACCCATGATGCCTGTCCAGCATACTTATCTTGCATATCTTGCGTAAATTGTTTGAATAACACTTTTATCTTTTCTGATTGATTGGATAATAAATTTTCAATTCCTGCATACGCTTGACCGACACGATAACTTTCCCATTCATTGTATGTTAAAGATTTAACCCTATCATCTGCAATTATAACCGAAAAAGTATCTGTTGTCAGAACCTTAACAATTTCTTTTTCAACATTTTGTTCAACAGTATAAGACAAATCCAACTCCTGTAATTGTGGTATGTCCTTGATAACCCATTCCTTATCAAGTAATTGACCGACTGTTACAGAAACAAATTTATCCGCTTGTTCGTTATAAATAACAATTTTTTGTTTCATATGATTGCTCCTTTATATTTAATGAATAAACAAACTCAAAATCAAAACAACGCTGAGACCAACAACTGAGTTGGCAAGCTCTAGTCCTCCCCAAGTTTTAAAAGTATCTTTCATCGAGATACCAAAAGTTTCTTTGAACAAGAGGAAACCGCCATCATACATCATCGTCATAGTGTTACTACCACAAGCAACAGCAAGCGCCATTAAAGCGGGATTGATATTATTGGTGGCAATCATTGGTGCTACAATTCCCGCTGCCGTAATCGCAGCGACTGCACCCTGACCTGTTAAGATGCGAATAATTGCTGTGATTAGCCATGCAATTATTAATGGTGAAACTGGTAATTGACCAGCTAACTCGCTAATTTTATCGCCAACACCTGTGTCAATAATAACTTGTTTTAAGATACCTCCAGCAGAAATTACAATTAATACATCTGAGATAGAAGCGATTGATTGATTCATCATGCGCCCCATTTGTTCATTGTTCATACCACGACGGTAACCTAGTAAGTACATGGCTGCCAGTGTCGCAAGCAACATAGAAATTTCAGCACTACCAATGAAATTACAAATTTTACCTAAATCTGTTTTTTCACCAACAGACATCTTCACAACAGAGGCAGTAATCATAAGGATAGCAGGAATCAAAGGAATCAAGATACTAATACCAAATGATGGCAAATCTTTTTTAGTACCAATTTCTTTTGGTTCAAGACTTTCACGCAATGGTAAGTGTTCAAGACCAGGTAAAATTTTAGGTAGTAACAAACCACCAACTGCAATCGCCGGAACCGCAACAATAAAGCCAAAGATATACATTTGAGTCATATCTACCCCAAATGCACTAACAAGCGCCACCGGTCCTGGTTGTGGTGGGAACAGACTATGTCCAACTGTTGCACCAATAACTGTTGGAATTACCAACTTCATATAAGGAATGTTTGCTTTTTTAGCAATATTGATAATCAACGGTACAGCAATCAAGAAAGCGACTTCATAAAACATTGCAATACCAAAAATCATGCCAATGAACATCAAACCGATTGGTAAATATCTCTTACCACATCTTGCGATAACTGTATCTGCGATTTTTTGACTTGCACCTGAGTCAGTCATAATTCTACCAATTACTGCGCCAAATATAATGATTAAAGCTAAGTGTCCAAGGATACTGCCTAATCCTGCCTGTATAACACTGACAATCTTTTCAATTGACATGCCTTCCATAAAGGCAACAAAGATTCCAACCATGATTAAGCTCAAAAGATTATGTAACTTATATTTCAAATTCAGAACCATCAAAATACCGATTCCGAGTAGTACCCAAAATAGTGATAGATATATTTCCATTTTTTGTTTATTCCCTTACTAGATAAATTTAATCTTTCCCCTGTTTAACAATAGCTTCCCAAAGCCCTTGTAAATAGCTTGCTCCAATAGCACGATCATAAAGCCCGTAACCTGGACGACCTTCTTCACCCCAAATCATACGACCATGATCAGGACGAATATAACCATCAAAACCGTTATCGTATAAGGCTTTTACAACAGCGTGCATATCAAGAGAACCTTCAGATGATAAATGTGGTGCTTCAAAATGATCTGTCTGATTCAAGAATTTAATATTACGGATATGTGCAAATGGAATGCGATCACGTTTCGCAAATTCCCCTACAATTGCAACGACATCATTAGCCGGATCTTCTCCAATTGATCCTGTACAGAATGTAATCCCATTATATGGATTATCGACTGAAGTCATCAACCAATCCAAATCTTCACGATTCTTCACGATTCTTGGTAAACCAAAAACTGAGTAGGGTGGATCATCAGGATGAATTGCCATTTTAACATCACATTCCTGACAAGTATCAATGATAGCACTCATGAAGTACTTAAAGTTCTCACGCAGTTTTTCCTCATTTACGTCCTTATAAGCCTCAAATAGTTCCATGACATGAGCTAAACGTTCAGGTTCCCAACCTGGTAGAACGACACCATTACTTTTATTAAGGACTTCATTGACCATTTCTTGTGGTGTTTTTTCAATCCCTGCTTTTTCATATTTCATCGTATATGAACCATCCGGTAATTGAAAATGCAAATCTGTTTTTAGCCAGTCAAATATAGGCATAAAATTATAACAGATGACTTTAACACCAATTTCTGATAAATTTCGAATGGTTTGCTTGTAATTTTCAATATATTGATCTCGACTTGGTAAACCAATTTTAATATCATCATGAATATTCACTGATTCAATGACTTCAAGTGTCAAACCTGCTGACTCTACTTCATCTTTCAAAGTTTTTATTTTTTCTTTTGGCCATACCTCACCGACTGGTACATCATACAAGGCTCCTACGACACCTTGAACTCCTGGGATTTGACGAATTTGTTCCAATTTCACATGGTCTTGGTCACTACCGAACCAACGTAATGTCATTTGCATTTGATTTCTCCATTCTCAAATTTATTTTGATAATTCACGATGCAAGATTTCACGTACTTGCCCACTACCTGCTACTAACTCGGTGAAGTAATTTTCAATTTTTTCACCAATACCAGCTTCATATAAATTGACACCAAAGATTCTATCGTTACTCAAAATTGGTTGTAAAATTTCATGAGCATTGACCTTTTGCCCTAATTTTACGCTTGCTAATTGAGCCTGTAAGTTTTCTAATAACGGGTCTGGGCTAAGTGTCATAGCGTTGCCATCATCATCTACTGCTAACAAGTAACGCAACCATGCAGCTAAAGTCAGCGGAATAAAAGTCAACTCACTTGTTTCATAATTGTCACTTGACATGTAAGCCTTGATTGTTTCGCCATAGCGAATACTTACTTTTTGGGACGTATCAGAAGCGATACGTTGTGGTGCATCAGGGATATTAGGATTCACTAAACGTAAATTGATTACCTCATCAATAAATTGTTTAGGATCAATGATTTTGGGATTGACGACAACTGGTAAACCTTCTACATAACCGACACGCTTAACTAACTCTGATAAATCTTCATCTTGCATTTCTTTATAGATTTTATTGAAACCTAGTAGACAACCAAAGATAGCAAGCGATGTGTGCAGAGGATTTAAGCACGAGCACACTTTCATCAAATCTGCATTATTGACTGTCTCTCTGTCAGTCAAATAAACACCTGCATCTTCTAATTTTGGTCGACCATTAGGAAATTTATCTTCAATGACAAGATAATGTGTTTCTTCAGTATTAACAAACGCAGCAAAGCTCGGATTGTCAACTGTCATCCCTGAAATCCCATCTTTTGTCAATTGCTTTGCAATACTTGGACTTGGGAGTGGTGTAATCCTATCAATCATTGAGTAAGGAAAAGCGACACGCGATTCATCCGATAGATACCATAAGAAATCAACGTTCAAATTCCACTTATCAATCCAGCCTTGTATAATTACTAATAAACTATCTTTAAAACGTTGTCCGTTATGTGAAAAATTATCTGTTGATACTAGGGCCAATGGTGCCGCACTGCTCTTATAACGACAATACATCAAGTAGGCTAATTGCCCCATTGTTGTTTTTAATTGTCTGAAATTTGGACCAACTTCAATATCTGATTCTGCCTCTGGTGTCAAGTTTCCTTGAACATCTTTTACCGCATACCCTTTTTCTGTGATGGTCACCGTCACAAATTGCAATGACGGATTTTGAAACACTTCCTTCATACGTACAACACTATCATGGTTACTTGCATTAAAGTAATGCGCTTCTGCTGTTGAAGCAATAAGCTCTTTATCAACACTCCCATCTGCTTTTAAAATTACTGATAAAGTCTGATTATCATTGGCATGGTAGCCTTTTTCAATCAACTCTTTTCCAAATGTATCAAAAACAACAACACCGGTTTCTAATTCACCTGAATTAATCAAATCTTGTGCAATTTTGGCATGGAAACAGCGATATAAATTCCCACCGCCTAAATGTGCCCATTGCGGTCTCTCAACTGTCTTTTTACGCATTAATACTTGGTCAAATTTTGGTAATTTAACTTGGTTTTCCTCCAAAACTGCTGTATTACTCATCCATTTCCCACTCATCATCAATCATCCTTTCTTTTATCGGTTAATCACACCTGGTAAACTCGCCATGTAGGCTTTTACTTGCGACTCGGTAAATATTGCAACATCTCCATATACCGTGTGTTTTAGTATCGCATTGGCTGTTGCAAAATCAACAATATTTTGAGGTGTCTCTCCTTTTAACAAACCATGAATCACACCTGATGCATAACTATCTCCTGTCCCAATTCGGTCAACAACTTGGTAAATTGCTTGTTTGGGGCTTTGGTACAATTTGCCTTGGGTATACACACTCCCTTGTAAGCGATATTCTTCAGCAGAAATTGTTTCACGATTAGTTGAAAATAACATCTTCAAATTAGGGTATTTAGATAGTAAACGGCGGTAAGCGTCTTCTAAATCAGAAATGCTATCATCTTGAAAAATGGCACGAATATCTAAAATGCCTACAGATAGCACATCAATCATTGGTAATAATTTTTTTAGTTTATCAAAAGCTATTTGTTTGTTTGACCATAATTTCTCACGATAATTATTATCATAAATCACTGTGATTCCCCGTTTTTTAGCTAACTGAACCAATAGGATGGTTGTCTGATAAAGATTATCTGATAAGGCTGGCGTAATACCTGATATGAAAACAGCATCTTGTCCATCTAACGCTTTACTGAGTTCTTCTTTACTCACGCTAACTTGCGCAAAACTTGAATACTTTCTGTCATAGATGATGTTTGATGCACGATTACCTGCTCCCATCTCAACAAAATAAATGCCAACTCGTCCCTCGGCACTTTTCACCTGTGTTAAACTTACCTGATGTGATACTAAAAATTGTCGTGCTGCCTTACCAATATCATCTGTTGGTAAGGCGGTTAGAAACTGTGTATCATTTCCTAAGTGAGATAGACCAACTGCGACATTTACCTCACTGCCACCAAAATTACTTGTTAATCTTCCCTGATCTTGAATAAATTCAGATCGATTTGTTGCTAATCTTAATAGCAATTCTCCAAAACATAGAACTTTTGCCATCTTACTGTCCTACTGCTTGTAAGTAAGCTGACTTATAAGCCTTGGCTTTTTCTGTGATGCCCTCATAATCATGATTAGCAAGTGGTGCCATTAAATCTCCCCCTACACCTACTGCCACTACACCATTTGCAAACCATTCCGCAATATTATCCAAATTGACACCACCTGTTGGCATGATATTCACACGTGGTAATGGTGCTTTGATGTTTTTTACATAGCTAGGTGAGAAACTACTACCTGGAAACAACTTGATAATATCGACACCAAACTTAAGAGCAGTATGGATTTCAGTTGGTGTTAAGCAACCCGGTAAATATGGAATTTGGTAGAGATTACACATTTTAGCGCTTTCTTCATCAAAGCAAGGACTAACTACAAATTTTGCACCGGCATTAATCGCCTCAATTGTTGTCACTTCTTCTAATACTGTCCCAGCACCAATCACAATTTCTGGTTGATTTGCATAGTCAGCTACCAGGGTTCTGATTACCTCGCTTGCATCCGGTGTGGTATAAGTAACTTCAATACCTGTTAGACCACCAGCAATTGCTGCATGACAAGCTTCTATAGCTTCTTGTACTGAATCAGCACGAACAACTGCAATAACTCCAGCTTCTTTCAGCTGACAAAGTGTCTTTTGTTTTCTCATAACGCCTCCTATTGTTTCTTATTAAGAAACTCGATTTCCTTTTTACAAAACAATTATACAGTAAACGCTTTCATTGTCAAGTGGTAAATTTATTTTTTTTTTCGATTTTTTATCATTTTCTTATGATATTAAATTAAATCATAACAAAATTAACGCCTTGAAAAATAAAATTTGCATTATGGTATTATAAATGATACAATAGTTTTGTATTGTGTTTTACGCAGTATAAATTTAAATATTGAGTAAAGTTGATGCATCAATTTTATATCATTAACAAGGAGAACAAACATGGCTAACATTAAATCTGCCATCAAACGTGCTGAGTTGAATATCATTCAAAATGAACGTAATTCTGCTCAAAAAGCTGCTTTGCGCACTTCAATCAAAAAATTTGAAGCTGCCGTTGCTGCTGGCTCTGATGATGCGCAAGCATTGTATGTCGCTGCATCTGCTGCAATCGACAAAGCTCATTCCAAAGGTTTAATCCATAAAAATAAAGCTAACCGTGATAAATCACGTTTAGCTAAAAAATTGGTGAAATAAGTTTTATTTCACGATTTTGGATTAAGATTAAGACAGATACTCTTTACAGAGTATCTTTTTTTGTGTTATTTTTATGCTAAAATATAAGTTATGGATATCGAACATTATAGAGATTTGGCACTTCAAAAACAAAAAGTACATCGCCAGTTTTTGACGTCACTTAAAAAGAAACCACCTAAAAATCTGGATAAATTAACCAAAGAACTTCACGATGAAGTCTTTACAGAAATTGACTGTACCCAGTGCGCCAATTGTTGCAAATCGCTTGGACCACTCTTTACAGAAAGTGACATTGAGCGAGTTGCGAAACGATTACGCATGAAATTGGCTAATTTTGAGTCAGAATACCTCCAAGTCGATGAAGATGGTGATAAAATCTTCCAATGCATGCCCTGTCCCTTTTTAGGCTCTGATAATCTTTGTGATGTCTATGACGTCAGACCCAAAGCCTGTCGGGAGTTCCCGCATACAGATCGCAAAAAATTTCTTCAGATTAATCATCTGACGCTCAAGAATACCTTGATCTGTCCTGCGACTTATCTGTTTGTTGAGAAGTTGCGAGAACGATTAGCGTAAACTGCCCAAATCTTCAGGACATCTCTAAAAGTTCAGATTTATCCAAATCATGACTGGCGACATTCCTGACACTTCTCCTAGTTTTTCAACTGCTAAAAACTTGTTCAATCATTTAGACCGTAAGGATGAGCTCATGTTTGACATCAAACTAGAGCCAACATTTGAAATTGATATCAGAAATTCAAGCGAAACTATCCTTACTATCATAATTACCGTGGTTACGCGAAGTATCCTTACTATATTTCAGAAAAACACTAATTTTTATGCCACACATTTAGTCCCACCACCACTTTCAAACATCAGAAAAACTCCTAGATTCTATCACTAAAATCTAGGAGTTTTCAATAGCAAATTAGCCTATCAAGACTGCCCAAAAAACAGCTCAAAATCCTGCTCTGTCAGTCCAATCATAGGATCAATCGTCGTAACATTATCCTCTGTCAAAATATAGGATTCAGGCGCTGTTACATTTTCTGAGACAACCTCTTCTACGACTAATGAAGGTTCAACGGTTTCAGCAGCCTGATCACCATGCACCTCAGACTCAGGCACTTCTATGCCAAAACGCTCAACCAGATAGGTCTTGCGATTAGCACCTTGACGGGCGACGGCTGTCTGGAAACTCCTACTGTCACCAAGCAAAATCAAAGACTGCTTGGCACGCGTAATGGCGGTATAAAGGAGATTGCGCTCCAACATCCGGCTATAACTCGACACCATAGGCACGATGACACTCGGAAACTCGCTCCCCTGCGACTTGTGAATCGACATCGCGTAGGCAAGCGTAATCTTGTACCATTCGCCCCGCGGATAAATAACCTCATTACCATCAAAACTCATGACGATCTCGTCCTGCTTGGACTCGGTATACTTGGCAGGCACAAGATCGGTAATTTCACCGATATCGCCGTTAAAGACATCTAGCGCTGCTTCATTGACCAGATGCAGCACCTTATCCCCTTGCCGAAAAACAGTCTCCTGAAAAGCAAATTCCAAGCGCTCCTCTAGCGGATTAAATAATTCTTGCAGGACCTTATTGACATGATTAATTCCCGCAATACCCTTATACATCGGAATCAGCACTTGTAAATCAAAGGGATCATTCCCACGTTTCAGCCAAGCGCTGGCAATCTGCCCAATGTAGTTTGGAATATTAGCCGCGTTACTCTCGATATAAGAACGATCTGGCTTCTTAGCCGTGAAATCGGGCGGGAGCTGACCATCTTTGATGCCGTGTGCCAGATTGGTAATGGTCGAGCCTTCACCCTGTCTAAAAATTTTGTCCAGTTTCACCGATGCAAAATCAGGAATCTTCAACAAATCTGCAAAAACCTGTCCTGGTCCAACAGACGGAAGTTGGTCGGCATCGCCAACTAGGATGACCGTCATGGACGGCGGAATAGCAGCAAATAATTTATTAGCAAGCCAGGTATCCACCATCGAAAATTCATCGACGATTAACAGGCTTCCTGACAAATCATTGCCAAAATCGTCTTCTAAATCATCCGAGTTCAGTCCCAACTGCCGATGAATGGTCGCCGCAGGTAAGCTAGTCAGCTCATTCATCCGACGTGCTGCACGACCAGTTGGCGCAACCTGAACGATTGGAAAGACATCATCTGTATAATTGTCTGGATTCAAGTCTACTTTGTGCAAAGCTGCATAGGCACGGATAATGCCTTTAATGACCGTTGTTTTCCCGGTACCCGGACCACCTGTCAAAATGAAAAATTGATGCGTCAGCGCCTTATAAATAGCATCTTTTTGCAAACTATCATAACGAATGTCAAGTGCTGCTTCTACTTCTTGGATAATGGTATCAAACTTATCCGCGTCAACTGTCTCACTGATACGATTGGCTAATTTACTCAGTCTTTGATGAATACCATCCTCCGCAAAGTAAAGGGAATTCTCAAATATTTTAGTATCGTTAGCTTGAAGTTTGCCATCAGATAGGAGAAAATTAATATTTTCAACCACTTGATTCGGCAATATTTCAACATTTCGGGCTGATTCTAATAAATCAATCGTCTTTTCCAAGAGATCTCGCGCTTCAATATAAGTATCGCCAATTTCTAGCGAATTAGTCAGCACCGTATGAATCAAACCTGCCTGAATACGTGCATCACTTGTCGCTGAAATCCCTTCGTCTTCAGCAATTTTGTCTGCTTTTTTAAAGCCAATACCTTTGATTTCAAAAACAAGTTGATAGGGGTTATCCTTGATCACCTCTAGCGTATCTTCTTTGTAAAGCTCATAAATCTGGAAATTAATCTTACTTGGTAATTCATACTTAGCAAGTTTAGAGAGGATTTTTTCCATGCCATGATTCTCAGACAAGCGTTTAACGAAAGCTTTCAATTTCACATCTGTTAAAACGCCTGATAGGCGCTCTGGTTCATCTAAAATACCATCAATTGTGTTCTCTGGAAATATAGCAACAATTTTTTCCGCTGTTTTCTGACCAATCCCTGGAAAATGCTCACTCGATAAGTATTTAACGAGTCCTGCACCAGAGGTTGGGACATTTTTCTCATAAGTCGATACCTTTAACTGTTCGCCATATTTAGGGTGATTGGTTAATTCACCATAGAACTTATAGCTCTCTCCCTCAACTACATCTCCAATGATGCCATTGACCACAATTTCACTATCTGAAAAATCAGTATTAGTATCTGTCACTTCCAGCAAAAGAACCTTATAAAAATTCGACGGATTACTGAAGAAAATTGCTTCAATCGTTCCCGTAACATAAAGTTTATCTACCATGCTTTTCATTCCAATGGGTTAAGGTATATTTATCTCCGTCATAATCGACGATAGATAGGGTATTGTTATTCAAACCAACGCCACCAGGTCTTAATTCGCCAATGGGCGTACCTGTCAGCATTTTTATCGTGCTTGACAAAAAAGCACCGTGGCTGACAACCAAAACGTTTTCATAGTTTTGCTTACTCAACCAATCCATAAAACGGATAAAACGACGGTAAACATCTCCTAAGTTTTCCGCACCGATTGGGTTACCCCAAAACTGTTCTGGATGATGTCGAAACGCTGCCATATTTTCTGGATCTTTTTGATATGCTTCATCAATTAACATGCCCTCAAAAATACCGAGATTCCATTCGAATAACTCGGTTTTTTTGACAATATCCTGTGACTGATGATTATGCTCTGATAAAATCGTTGCTGTATCAATCGCACGTTTTGAAGGACTTGAAAAGATAGCATCAAACTGGATGTCTGACAAATAATCACCAAGTGCCGCAATTTCAACTAAGGCTTCTGGTAGTAAAGGGGAATCCCCTGTCATCCCTTGGAGTCTGCGCTCTTGGTTCCACTGTGTTTTACCATGACGTACAAAATAAATTTTCATTTTAATTTATCTTTCTCATAAGTGTGAACGAGTTCCAAGCCTTGGTAATGTTGCTGTCTCAAACATTCGTAAATGACGATAGCTGCAGCATTTGATAGATTCAGACTTCTAACGTGTTCATCATTCATTGGGATTCTCAAAGCTTTTTCTGGATGTTCACGCATGAAAGGTTCAGGTAGGCCAGTATCTTCTCTCCCTAGAAGGAAATAGTGATTTGACTGTTCAGTGTAAAGACCTTTTTCTGAGTAATCATGTTCTGCGAATTTCGTAATCAGATGTAATTGAGCAGCCTCATCCGCATTAAAACAAGTCATAAAAGCTTCTAAATCGTCGTGATATGTGATATCGACTTTATGCCAGTAGTCAAGTCCCGCACGCTTGAGGTTCTTGTCTGTAACCTCAAAACCAAAAGGACGAATCAGATGTAGGTGTGTGTTCGTCGCTGCGCAGGTTCTGGCAATATTCCCTGTATTAAAATGGATACGTGGTTCAAAAAGTACAATGTGATTTGTCATAATAGATATTATTATAGCAGATTTTGCCATTTTTTTCAGAAACTATCACAAATTGACGAAACAAAAAGTGATAAAAATGATAAAAACTTATTTGCATGAGCTCTAGACGTAAGAACTGAGCAAACCTTACGGTTGAAAACTGTACGATAACGAATAACTTCCACAAAACTTGTTTTTTGTGGAAGTTCAAGGCAGCTGAACCGTAGCAACCTTGCGGTTGTGAGGTGAGAGTTAACGAAGAAATTACGCAAAAACTCTTTTTTTGTGGAAGTTCACGGCAGCTGAACCGTAGCAAACTTGCAGTTGTGAGGTGAGAGCTAACGAAGAAATTACGCAAAAACTTGTTTTTTGTGGAAGTTCACGGCAGCTGAACCGTAGCAACCTTGCAGTTGTGAGGTGAGAGCTAACGAAGAAATTACGCAAAAACTTGTTTTTTGTGAAAGTTCAAGGCAGCTGAACCGTAGCAACCTTGCAGTTGTGAGGTGAGAGCTAACGAAGAAATCACGCAAAAACTTGTTTTTTGTGGAAGTTCAAGGCAGCTGAACCGTAGCAACCTTGCAGTTGTGAGGTGAGAGCTAACGAATAAATCACACAAAAACTTGTTTTTTGTGGAAGTTCAAGGCAGCTGAACCGTAGCAACCTTGCGGTTGTGAGGTGAGAGCTAACGAAGAAATTCCACAAAAAAAAAACTAGAGTGCTCGGAGTCAGTCTCAGCAAGCACCCTAGTCGGTAGTTGAGATTTGCTTTAATCATAACAGGTTTGATTGAAACAAATTTCTATAAGAACAATATTATCAATTTATTAAGTTTTTGTCAACCATTTTTACTTATTAATATGAATTTTATTTCTCCATATCCTCCAAGCCGACACCGATTCAGAGTGACTAAATCAAAAATCATTAAGTATAGTCGGCAACACCTAGTAAAATTGATAGATGTCTAATTATTAGTTTTTAGATTGATAGTCACCATAGCCACTTTGCTCCAAATCAGCATACACAGCATCCATATCAAGGTAATTTGACCAAGTTGAACCATATGTTTTAGACAAGTCAGAAAGAACGACAGCATCTTTATAAATTTTGACATTTTGATAGCCAAAATAGGTATAAATCTCTTTTGTCTCAACATCGCCCTTTTTCTTGTTGTCCCAAGTATCATCTTTTACCCAAGTTTGTGTTTTTATGATTTTGTAAGTGATGACTAATGACAAGCGTGTTTCATCATCATAACTATCTTCAGAAACTTTGATAAAAGATTTTTGTGGTTCAATCTTATAAGTTAAGTCATAAGTGCCATATTCACCTGCAGGTTTATCTTTATAGTCTTCTTTTACTAAATCAGGAATTTTGCTGTATAGGGTATCAACTTTACTTATGTCATTGACATCTTTCAATCCAAAAACCTTGACTTCAATAGTTTTATCAGTGACGGCTTTGCCCTCTGTCAATAGCGTATCTATATAATCTTGCGTAAATTCAAATTCTAACTCATCACCGTTAGACAAGGTGCCTGATACATCATCTGAGATAATTTCAAATTTATTATCGTCATACTTGACACTACCATTACCATTATAACCAGAGAATGTGATTTTTCCTTTAGTTAAAGAGCTAGCTGATACTTTCTTAGTTTTTTTGAGGCCTTTAACTGTGTATGTTTTATCAACTGCTTTTAAAGGGGTTCCCTTTTCGGGTTTGATTTTAAAGATTACTTTATCGCCGTTTTTCAAATTTGAGCCGGCATCAAAGGTAATCTTTAAACCTTCAGTCCACTTCATCAGTTTTGTCGCTTTTGACCGATATTTAACGTTTGTTAAATAATTAGAAAGAGAATTCATGCTGATAAGTTGATGTGATTCAGCTTTAGAAAATCCTGCTTTAACAGCCATTTTTTCTGCAATGACTTGATAGACTTTTTCTGAATTATAGCTTGCATGACCATAGCCGTCATAGCCTGAGAAAGTTACTTTGATATCTTTTGTAACATCAACTGGTCTCGTTTTAACAAATCCAAAAATGCCAACAGCAACGACCAAGATAGCTACTATTGCAATGAGCAACTGAGTCGGAATTTTCTTCTTAGTCTCAGATTTACTAGGTTGTGACTCTTGCCCTTCTATTCTTTCAGGTGACACATGTGTCATATTCTCGATTTTTTCAGAAGTTTTCTCAACTGTTTTATCCGAAACTGGCACTTGTTTTTCTGGTGCAGTTTTAAATACCGTATCAGTATTCTCAGCAGTCAATCCAGCAATTTTCTTAATTTGTTTTGGATCAAAACCATTTTTTTTGGCCTGTAAAAATTCTTGAGGTGTCAATTCTCGACCAACAATCGCTTTAAAAAGTTTGGCGTATTTTTCTTTTTTCATTTTGTATTCCTCTCAAGTCATCATTCCTGATAATTTACATTGTAAATGCTGATTTAAAGATAATTGTTGTGAAAATCAATACGAGAATAAATGTCATCACACATATAATTGCGCCACATGCCATCAGTGCTAATAATTTCGCATAAAAATCATCAAGTTTTAAATTGTTCTTAGCTGTCAAAATGATATAGTACAAAGCAATACTCATGATAGATAATGCCAAGATAAAAACGATGTATGATAGCATATTTAAACGAATTAATGACAAAATAGAGGCAATGACAATTAAAAATGTGGCTGGTATAAATAAACTAGTGTATTTATCTGCAACATTTGAAAAAGTCAATGGTGATTTAAGGACTTTCAATGCTACCCAAGTTGCAAAAAATAAAGTCAAGATAAAGAGTGCTGCTACAAATAGCAAGCCAATAAATGTGCCAAAACCAATTGGATTCTTTGTACTAATACCAACAAAACTGCCAAATTCTGAAAAACTAGAATTGACAATCGTTTTTTCATAAAATGCATGCAAATTCAAGGTTGAAGACAAGGATGCAAACAGAATAATAATGCCTAATGTCAAATAAGTATAAAGAGAATTGAAACCACTTGCCTTACTCATCGGATGTTTCACCGTCTCAAGTACCCAAGAAAAATAATTAGAGGCAACTTGTACGCCATCTGAAATGACCTGATTATCCTTCAACTTTTCGATTACTTCTTTTTCTTTTGACTTAAAATCAGCAGTTTTGTTTTCTGTTGCTGATGTGATACCTTCGTCATCAGAACTTTCGACTGATGTGACTGTTTTGCCTGATTCATTTCCTTCTTTTGAAACAGTTTCTTCAACTATCTCAGCTGCCTCAGCAATTTCATCATCTGAAAATTCACCTGCAACAAGTGCTTGGGCAATTTCTGCCTCATTCGGTATTCTTGAGTGAATAGCCTCAAAGTATTCAATCCAATCTGTTTTGTTCATATGACGCCTCCTTGACTTTTCTTTGCGAAAATATAATCAATTAAAAACAATATAAATCAATCGACTATTCTAATTATAGTCAATATTTAAACAAAATTCGAGTTTTTGTTGAAGTTAATTTTTGATTAACCTTATATGATAAAATTATAACACAAAAAGGCATTAAATGCCTTGTTTATATCTATAGAAATGATTGATTGACTAATTAGTACAACATTTTAAAGCATCAAAAGCGATAAATCCTCAAAAAACGCTGGATATGAAGTTTGAATTGCCTCTGAACGTTCAAGAATTACATCGCCGTCAGCGACTAATAATGCCGCAACTGCTGCTGTCATACCAATGCGATGGTCACCTTGTGTATTAATTGTTGCACCGTTTAAGTTCGTTTTTCCTTTGATAATCATGCCATCATCAGTCGGTGTAATCTCAGCACCCATATCATTTAGCATATCAGCGACAACCTGAATTCTGTCAGTTTCCTTGACTTTCAATTCTTCTGCATCTCTAATCACTGTCGTACCATTAGCTTGCGTTGCAAGCAGGGCAATAACAGGTAATTCATCAATCAAACGTGGAATGATATCTCCTGAAATTTCGGTGGGGTTCAGCTGAGAAGTTCTGACTGTCAAAGTCGCTGATTTAGCAACTTCATCCACATCAGATATAGTCAAATCACCACCCATGGCTTGGATGACTTCAATGATACCCGTCCGTGTCTCGTTAATGCCAACATTCTCTAGCGTAATCTCACTGTTAGGTACAGTTAAACCAGCTACCAAGAAAAAGGCTGCACTTGAAATATCACCTGGGACTGTCACATCAGTCGCTGTAAAGCTTTGCCCACCTTTGATACGAATTTCTTTACCGTTAACAGAAATGTCACCACCAAATTGTTGAATCATGTCCTCAGTATGGTTACGCGTTTTTTCTTTTTCAGTGATAATTGATTCACCATCTGCCTGCAAGGCTGCAAAAATCAAAGCAGACTTAACCTGAGCTGAAGCAACCGGTAAGGTATAGCTAATCGGTGTCAACTGATCAGAACCTGTGATTTTAAGCGGGGGTAGATCACGGTCGGTTTGCCCTGAAATATCTACTCCCATTTGGCGTAATGGTATCGTCACACGATCCATTGGTCGTTTTGAAAGTGAATCATCTCCGAACATCTCTGCAGAAAAAGGCTGTCCAGCCAAAACGCCTGAAATCAGTCGGATTGATGTACCAGAGTTTCCCATGTCTAACCGCTCTTGAGGCGCACGTAAACCATCAAAGCCAACACCATGGACAACAACTTCATTACCTTTATCTTCAATGGTCACACCGAGTTCACGAAAAACAGCCATGGTCGAAAGGACATCCTCGCCACGTAAAATATCGTACACTCTGGTTGTACCTTTGGCAAGCGAGCCAAACATAATTGAGCGGTGGCTGATTGATTTATCGCCGGGTACTTTGAACTTGCCCTTAAGTCCCGTCGCATTTGTCTGCAATTTCACTGTTATCTCCTCTTTTTCCTTCTATTACTGGTAAACATCATAACTAGAATTTTCCAAAATCAGACGCTTAGCGGTTGTCTGGTCCTTTTCCGTCTTGAAAGTAATCTGCAAAACACCGTTAATTTCAACACGTGTTTCATTAATTTTGATATTGATAATGCTAAGATCGTGCCCCGCAAAATAACCCAAAACTTCGTGAATCACGTCCGATTTATCTGGCACACTAATAAAGAGGTCATAGAAGTTTTCCATCGCCCCTTTGTGAATGGGCATCTGAGCTCTGAGTTTGCGTGCATTATCAAAAAAGTTCCAAATTTCAGCACTCTGTCTTTGTAGTATCAACTGCTTAACATCTGCTAGTTTGTGACTAAATTGATCGATTTGGTAAACGATATGATCTGAATTTGACATTAAAATCTCAGTCCACATATCAGGCGAGCTTTCTGCAATCCGAGTCATGTCTCTAAAACCACCTGCCGCTAGATTTTCTGTAAAGGGCATGATTGCTGCAAAATCATGGGCATTATCTACTAAACTCGCTGCGACAACATGTGGGAAATGACTGGTAACCGCCGTCATCGCATCGTGCTCTTTTGCTGTGAGTTCGATAAATTTTGCCCGTGTGTTGACAAGGACTTCTTTAAGTTCTTCGACATCTGCTGGTTGTGATAAAGTAGATGTCGTTAAAATGTAATAGGCATTCTCAAATAAAAGTTCATCTGATGCGATGACACCTGATTTATGTGAGCCTGCCATAGGATGCCCACCGATAAATCGAATGGCTTTATCTTTAAAAATCTCTTCGGCAGCTGTTACAATTTCAAGTTTAGTCGAGCCGGAATCTGAAATCAGGACATTTTCTTTCAAGGGTAATGTTGCCAAAATTTTCAGAAACTGAATGGATAACTGAACAGGAAAGTTCAAGATAATGACATCCGCTTTGACAGCCAACGTAGCAAAATCATCTGATACTTCGTCCACAATCCGCTCTTGAATAGCAAAGTCTCGTGGTGCTTGACTCCGATTATAGGCCGCAACATGATAGTTTGGATGACCTGATTTGATTGTTCGTGCTAGTGAGCCACCAATAAGCCCTAAGCCTGCAATTAAAATATTTTTTTCTAGCATCTAATTATCTCCACCATGAATTTTGGTACGGCCATGTGGCGTTTTTTCATTTAGTTTATCATTTGGTCTCAAAAGCCATGCTGAATGATGTTGCTCAAAGCCGATATACGGATAATAATCCTCAGCTTTCTGAGCGCTTTCTATCCGAAATCGGTCTACAGTCAGCAAGTATGGTGCTGCGATAAAGGGCAATCACATCATCCATGTTTAAAACATTACCTGTTTTGTAAGTAATCATCTTAAAATCCTTTGATATAGTCGTTATGACGTGCGATATTTTCTTTAAGTTCTGCCAAGTTATCAGAGGCAAATTTCTCTAATATTTCAGTTGCTAAAACCGTCGCAACGACGTGCTCCGCAACAACTGCTGCTGCCGGCACTGCGGTCGGGTCAGAACGCTCAACTTGTGCTTGATATGGCTCGTGGTTTTCGGTATCGACTGACATCAATGGTTTGTAGAGTGTAGGAATGGGTTTCATGACCCCTCGGACGACGACCAATTCACCATTAGTCATACCTCCCTCAAAACCACCGAGGTTGTTTGATTTACGGGTATAGCCATCTGTTTCTGACCAAGCGATTTCATCCATAATTTTGCTACCTGGTTGATAGGCTGCTTGAAAGCCAACACCAAATTCAACGCCTTTAAAAGCATTGATAGAGACGACTGCTTGGGCAATTTTGGCATCTAATTTTCTATCCCATTGGACATATGAACCCAGACCGACTGGCAGGCCACCCGCAACAACTTCAACGACACCACCGATGGTATCACCGTCTTTTTTAGTTTTATCAACTAACGCTTTAATGTCTTGTTCACGCTCTGGATTGACGATAGAAACTTCTGATTCGCTAGCACGTTGACGTATTTCTGAAACCGTTAAGTTATCTGGTACATTGACTTCAATGCCACCAAAAACCGTCACATGACTGGCAACGTCAATATCAAGTTCAGCTAAAAGTCGTTTTGCCACAGCACCGATTGCCACGCGCATCGTTGTTTCACGCGCACTCGAGCGTTCTAGAACATTTCGTAAATCACTAAAGCGATATTTCATGCCACCGACCAAATCGGCATGCCCTGGACGTGGTTTAGTTAGTTTGCGTTGTGATTTAAACTTGTCTTCAACATCATCGGCACCCATGATGTTGGTCCAATTTTTAAAATCTTTATTGGCAACGTTTAAGGTGATTGGGCTGCCCATAGTCAGACCATGACGAACACCTGACGTAATCTCAACTTGATCGCTTTCAATGAGCATACGACCACCACGACCATAGCCACCTTGGCGACGTTTGAGCTCAATGTTAATATCTTCAGAACTCAAGGGTAGTCCTGCAGGTATTCCCTCAATAATAGCCGTTAAACGCGGCCCGTGACTTTCTCCAGCTGTAAAATATCTCATTATCGTTCTCCAATTTTCGCAATATTACTACAATTATAACAAAAAAGCAGCTCAAGTGCTACTTTTACTCATGAGACGATTAACAAATACTAGTATCTTCACCACTTGCAATCGTCTCTATTGCTCAAGTTTGATAATAGCTATTAATTTCGATATAGGACTCAGTAAGGTCACAGCCATATACTTTATGATGATGCTCTCCTGTGTTCATCTCAACTTTAATTTTGATGTTCTTCTCTTTTTTCAAATATAGTCGAATTTTTTCGATATTGTCAACTATTTCATTCTCGTTTTTAAATATCTGATATGTACCAAAATAAATGACAATATCTTTTTTACTTAGTAAAATGTCAGCTGTCTTTCCGATTGCCATGATAATTCTTCCCCAATTAGGGTCTCCACCGTATACAGCAGTTTGACAAGCGGTGAATTGATAATTGATTTTCCAATTTTTTTCGCTTCCTCTTTAGAAATACATTTAGAAATTTCTACTTCAATTAAATGTTCTGCACCTTCCGCATCTTCTAAAATATTTTTAGCCAATTCTAAACATAATGCTGATAATTTTTCAGAAAAGACCTCTAAATCGACTTGAATGGCATTATTTGCCATTAAAACAACCGTATCACTGGTTGATGTATCTGTATCAACGCTGATACTGTTGAAAGATTCTGAAACACTTAGTGACAACAAGTCATCAATTTTATTTTCTGGAATTATTGCGTCTGTCAAAATATAGACTAACATGGTTGCCATATTAGGTTCAATCATGCCGGATCCTTTAGCAATTCCTAAAATTGACGCATCACCCACTTTTCGGGATACAATTTTCAACTTATTATCTGTCGTCATGATAGCATTGGCAAAATCAAGCAGATTAGATTCAGATAATGACTCAGAAATATCCGCCATCCCATCAATTATTTTCTCAATTGGTAACTGCGGACCGATAATACCAGTTGAAGAAGGTAAAATATCAGCTGGTGAAATTTCAAGTTCCCTTGATAATTGTTTAACAATTTTATTGGCATTCTCATAGCCCTCTGCGCCAGTAGCGACATTGGCAACACCACTTGTCACAACTATCGCTTGTAAAACATGATCAGATACAGCCGCTTTGCCGATAGGAATTGATTCTCCACAAAATTGATTTTTAGTGAACATAGCTGCTGAAGTACATTTTGTTTCTGAAAAAATAATACCTAAATCTTTCTTCGCTTTTTTTATCCCAACATGCTTACCTAAAAATTGGAAACCCTTTGGTATGTCATTGTTCATCTTCATTTTATTATGCCTCAATCTTTCATTTTATAAAATGCAATATCATCCTAATCAAGTAATGCTATACGAAAACATACCTACCTTTCATCTTTTTATAAGTATACTTTTAATAATGATACACCAAAACGAATAATTATGCAACTATTTTTAATAATTATTCATTTTGATTTTCACTTTAATAGCTAGCCTATTAGAACTGAATTAAAAAAACTCAAGGCAGCTAAACCTTGAGTATTTAATCAAAAACCATTTAAATGCAAAATGCAATTTAGCTCAGCCACTCAGGAACGTCAGTCATAGCAATTTCATTAATGAATGCTTCACCGATTTTTGGCACTAAAACTGTTTTAACTTTTGCGCCACGCGCTTTCTTATCTAAAGTGATAGCTTTAGCCAGACGCGTGATATCCCAACCATCAAAGGTGATTGGTAGATGGAACTTAATAACCATTTCTCGAATCTTTTCAGTCAAGCCTACTTCTACTAAGCCTTTAGCCTCCGCAATTTTAGTGATTTGAATCATGCCAATCGCAACGCCCTCACCATGCATGACCTTACCGTAACCGGCGGTTGCTTCAACAGCATGACCAATAGTATGTCCAAAATTCAGGTAGAGCCGCGTCCCATTATCTAACTCATCTTCTACGACAACTTTTCGTTTGACATCACAAGAATGGTAAATCAAGGCTTCAGCATGGTCTAAAAGATTATCAACCTCACCAGTCATCCCTTGCAAAATAGTCCAAAGTTCCGCATCTGCAATCAAACCACACTTAATGACCTCGCCCATGCCCTCATAGAGTTCACGTTTGCCTAACGTTGCCAAACAATCTGGGTCAATCAAAACGCCGTCAGGCTGCGTAAAAGTCCCTACCATATTTTTGGCATAACTAGTATTGACACCTGTTTTACCACCAACTGATGAATCCACTTGAGCAGTCAAACTGGTCGGAATTTGCAAGAAATGAATGCCACGCATATAAGTTGACGCCACAAATCCTGCCAAATCTCCGACAACACCACCACCAAGTGCCACAACACCATCAGAGCGTGTCATACCAAAATCCGCCAAAAACTGATAGGCTCTATCAACTGTCGTCAAGTTTTTAGATGCTTCACCCTCTAAGAAAGCAAAAACTGCAACTTCAAACCCTGCCGCCTCAAACGATAATTTAACTGTTTCAGCATACAATTTTCCGACATGGTTATCTGTGATGATAACCACTTTCTGCGGTTGCCAAAGTTTGGCTGCCCATTCCCCTGACTTTGATAAACTTGCGCGTTCAACGATAATATCATAGGGATGGTCAGGTAAATTCACATGTAATGTTTTCATAAATAGCGTTTCCTTTCAACTTCAACTTTCAGATAGAGGGGATGGCGCGGATTACCCGCTTTCGTCGGTGGCGCAAAATGAAAGACCTTAATGTCTTGCTCAGCTAACACCTTAAGAATCGCATCACGTCCCTGTTTAAGCGCCTCATACTTGAGATCACCCCAAGCACCCCACACTTCTTTAAGCTCATTTTTTATCAAAAACTCCTTGATTACTGCGACATTTTCCTGCGACAAAATGACATCAAATTCATCCATATTCGCCGCATCCGTCGCACGCTCAGGGTAAGTGTTGAACACTACCCAGCCATCATAGCCCAACTTTTGACTCGCCGCAATCACCCGATTAACCGTTCTATCGCTCGTTTCATCTCGTGCTGCCGAAGGATTCATGCAAATAGCAACCAGAGGATTTTTCGATAATTTTCCTAAGCCGAAACGATAGGGTTTGTATGCTCTAGGTTCGACCCACGTCGGTGCTTGGTTTTCTGGATAGTTGACAACAATTGTTGTGACTTTTGATTTACCCATATATTTTTTCTTCCAATTTTTTCAAAATCATATCTGTCGGCATCTCCTGACCTGTCCAAAGTTTAAAGCTTTCTGCTGCCTGATATAAGAGCATACCTAAGCCATTAACAGTTGGATTACCTTGAGACTTGGCATAGGTCAGTAAGGGCGTCTCAATTGGCTGGTAAATCACGTCAGCCACTAGCATGTCCTTGGGTAATTGTAAGTCCATTGGGATAGGAAGACTCACACCATCCATGCCAAGACTCGTTGTATTGACTAACAAATCACCTGTCAATTCTGTTAAATCTGACAACGGTTTGAACACAATGTTTCCTGGATAATCAGAAAACAGCTCAGGTTTGTAGGTTCTGTTATAAACAGTGATTTGACCTGCACCTTGTACCGCTGCCTCTGCAATAATCGACCTTGCTGCACCACCAGCACCAATAACGGTGATAGTACTACCTTTGACCTTAAAGTTTTTCAGGGACTTGAAGAAACCTGCACCATCCGTTGACGTGCCGAAAAGCTTGCCATCTTGATTGACAATCGTATTGATGGCACCTGTCAGCTTTGCTACTTCAGATAGTTCATCCATATAGGGCACGGCTGCCTCTTTATAGGGCATAGATAAATTGACACCATACATATCAAGTGTCTTGATACTCCCAATGACAGAGCCTAAATCAGTTTCTGGTGTTTCGAAAGCAAGGTAAACACCATTTTCATCGACATGGTCAAAGGCCAAATTATGTATAAAAGGTGACAGCGAGTGCTTGATTGGGTTCGCAACCACCGCCGCAAGTTTTGTATAACCGTTAATCTCCATACAGCTATTCTAGCGTAATTTTCGCAATTTTTCAATAATTCACCAGTCTTTAGATAATAAAAAAAGCCAATCAAACACAAAAGTTAGTTGGCTAGTTTGTATTAAAACAACGAGGTCGAATGCGCGTGGCTTAATTTACCACTATGAATTTTTGTCATGATTTGATTGACAGCATGTGGGCCTTCTTTAAAGCCTTCAACGATTAAACCGAGCTTGCCATCATAGTTGGCGGTATCTCCGATGGCATAGATATTTTCACAACTCGTTTGATAATGGCTATCAACCATGAAATGCTGACGTTTCATCTCAAGATTTACCGACCAAGCGCGGATATCTTTATTATTGCTGAGGAAACCATGCTGCACAATCAAATGGTCCACTTCCAACTCACGGTCATCAGATAATGCGATGCGCAAGCCCTCTTGATAATCTGAAATACTGCGAATGGTCACAGGCGTCACGACATGAACGTCAGAAGCATGCAATTTATCTACAGATGATTCATGTGCTCTAAAGGCATCTCGTCTGTGAATGAGGCTAACAGATGCTGCTACTTCAGAAAGCATCAAAGCCAAGTCAATGGCAGAGTCACCACCACCTGCAACCGCAACTGTTTTTCCTGCATACTGCTGCTTATCGGTTACACTATATCCCAATTTAGTGTCATCAAACTCTGACGGTTCATCAGTTTTCAAAGGCTTTGGTGCAAATGAGCCATTGCCTGTTGCGATAATGACAGCTTTTGTTAAATAGCTAGACTTAGTCGTTGTCACTTGGTAAACGCCTTGATTTTCTGTCGGCGTGATGTCAACGACTTTCTCAGATAGGCGGATTGGTACACCAAATTGAGCGGTTTGCTTGACTAGATCAGCCACGAGCGTTTCAGCCTTGACTGCGAAATAGCCTGGCACATCATGTATCGTTTTTTCTGGATAAAGGGCGGTTAATTGACCGCCGGGTACTTCGAGTGAATCTATAATTTGGACTTTATTTTTACGCATACCGGCGTAGAAACCTGCGAATAAGCCACTAGGTCCTGCGCCTATTATCGTTATATCATATATATCTTCTGTCATTTTGACCCCTTTATAAAATGTGATGTCAAATATATTTTACCATATAAAGAAAAAAACTGCCTTGACGACAACTTAATTGTTAGCATTATTTCGTTCATTTTTTGACTTCCTTAACGCTACTCAACCTATTTCTCTTATTTTTTCTACTCCGTCGTAAATGAATATCTGGAACGATGGAGTAGAGAGTAGCTCTCGCCACACTATGGACCAAAATGAAAACCATTAAATACATGAGCCAAAAAAATAGAATATAAGCACCAGTCAAGCTATAGAGAAAAGTTCCTAATAAAATGAAACTAATAGCGACGATTAGACTGGTTTGCTTGGTCGTTGTGAGAATTCTAAAATACTTCCCAATTTCAGCATGCTCTGCTGTTCCCCAATTCCAGTGTTTGATATTTATTCAGCAAATAATATCTGTAACTGTGGCCATCTCTTCTGCCATTTTTTCTTAGCTTGGCGTTCACGATATATCGCTAGTTTTTCAGCATTTCCGGCAAAAAAGGGAGTCGGACGAACGACGAAATCAGTAATATCTGAAAGACCGTAAGGTAGAAATAGCTCAATGTCGTAAGTAGCTGTCAGGCGCGCACCAATGGCGGTACATCTTTCGGGAAATTTAGACATAGCATCACGCGCACTAATATAGGGTGATGTATTCGGATTATGCAGGTGCATGTGAGCTTGGTTCCTGACTTCCCAAGCATAATTAGGGTGGGCAAGTTTCAATGCTTTTTCAATTTCTTGCGTTGCATCATAAGAAATTTTTGGCTCAAAAAAGATAACATCAATATCTGTCGTTGGGTCAAAAAGTGCCTGATTAGAAAGATAATTCCAAATCATATTGCGGATACTGCCGGCGCATAACCAAGTATCTGGTAATTTTAACTGTTCGATGATTTTTAAAATAGCATAAATTTCTGGTATCGTGGTAAGTAGTTTTTTTAACTCTGTTTCATTCATGGTGTGCCTTTCATCTGAAATTTTTTATTTTATACTCAGTTCATTATAAAACAAGAACAAAACTTTCGAGCTATTTTTTATCACTTCTAGGCAAAAAGGCGAAGGCGTATAGGTATACGTCAAGACTTTTTTACGACGAAGTGATAAAAAATAGACGAAAGTGTCCTTGTTTTATGGCGAATAGAGTATAAATTACTTTAGCTCAAGGTATGTGTCGCCCTGACACTACTTTCCCATATCGTCAGTAAAAATAATAACGTTTCCTCATCTCTACTGACATGATTTAACCTCTTTACATAAATGATCAGTACAACTTGATTTACTGAATCGGGTGTCGAATAACCGTTTTTAATTTTTCAGGTGCTACTCTTCTGGGATCGCTCAGATAAATTTCATGGTGCCGTCGTGTTGCTGAAATGTCTACCCTATGACCAGATGCCACGATAAAGTCATCCAAAGTCTTTATCGTTGCAGGCTCGTCATCATAACTGCCAATGTGCATGATTTGCCCACACAAGCCCTCTGACAGCATTTCCAAGCGTGCCAGTGACACATCTAATGTCGGTTTCTTTTCCTGCACGATTTCACGAAAATGTTCAAAAACAGCCACCGTGACAAAATCAGGTTGGCGGATCATGGCAGTCCAGTTAAACTGATCTTTATCTAAATGACCTGAAAATGGACTGGCATCATTTGGCAGCCACCATAAGCCCTCAAGCGGCGCCACAACATAGTCAAAATAGCCGTCGGGTGCATCGTTTTGCTTGGGACTCATCTTAATCGTATAAGATAGGGCGTAGAGAAGGTCAAGCGCTTGTTTATAAGTAGCGCTCGTATTGGGATCGCCCTTGCCATTAACCATGATAAAAGGCATTTCTGGGACATCAATAATCGTCGGGCTAGTTTTGGCTTGATAAAATTCTTTTTGCGTTTTTTTAAAATCTACTTTTTCAACGGTCATTTGACTGTCCTCTATCGTTATTGATTGGCTTTGATCTGCTTTCTCAATTTCTTCATCGCCCAGTCATAATGGCTAGGGGCAGCGGATATAAAGTAAGCACCGAGTGAGGTCGTACCTGTCCAATCAAACATTTTCTTAGTGAAAAGTTCTTCATTTGAAAATGTGTCTGCCAAGGTCATCACGTCTTGATGACTTGCCTCAAATAATCGTTTAGCTTCAGCAAGTGGTGTTGACTGGTGCTTTTCCCAAAATTCCTGATTCATCTGACCATAGGATTTCCAAGTATAGGGTGCTGGTAGAAAGGGCTGAAGATTGCCGTCTTGATTAGCCTTGATCCAGTTTAAGAGCAACTGATGCCATTCATAGAGATGAATGAGCACATCTCTTAAATTTTTATCCCGCTGCCAATGCGCCTCTGTCATTTTTTCAGTGACTTCAAAATTAAATGTCTGGTTCTCATCTGGCAGGGTCTGCATCAATTTCTCTAATTTCAAAAACTGTGTGTTGCCCGCTTCAAGTAAGTCTGTCTTGCTTGTTGGTCTACTCATGGTAATTTTCCTCCATTTTTTTAATCATTGTTAATAGCTCTTGTTTCAAGGCAAATGGTTCTATCACTTTCACTGCTTGTCCAAGTGATAAGATATAGCTATAGAGCCATTCTGTTTTTGGGAACATTCCTTCAATTAATAATGTCTTATCTGAATATTTTTGAATAGTATCTATCGGAAAATCGTCATAAATTCGATACCCTAGCTGTAAGGACACTAGCATTTTTAAATGGATCATTTCAGGCGTTTGCGGTTTCAAACTGTTAACGACTTGAACATCAGACGGTCGATTTTCAACGGATTGTTCAGTTGTTTCAAGTTTGGTTATTCGACTAAGTTTAAACATCCGGACTTCTTGTTTTTTTAAACAATAAGCTTTGAGGTACCAACCCATGCTTTTAAAAATGAGTTGTGTCGGTTCCACCGTCCTGAAATTCATCTCACCTTTTGAGTTATGGTAGTTAAAAGTTACTACTTTCTGACTTAGTATGGCCGTTTTTAACTGTTCAAAATCATGTGTACTAAACCCGTACCAAGTGCTAAAATCAATCGCCAACCAAGGGGGATCTTGTATGCCAAATAGTGCTGTCAATTTGGCTAATGTCTCTTCATTTTTTGGATCAAAATTAATGGCACGTGTCGTTTGCAAGGCCTGTAAAATACTTTTTCTTTCATCGGTATCTAACAAAACTTTGCTCAAAACAAAATCAGATAAAAGACTGACGCCACCACGCTTACCTCGCTCAGTGTAGATTGGAATCCCTAGCTGGCTCATTCTATCAATATCACGATAAATCGTGCGAATGGACACATTGAACTTTTCACTCAGCATTTTGGCTGTCATATGTTCATGATTTAACAAAAGATAAGTGATACCAAAGATACGATTAATCTGCATTATTTCCGCTTTCAAGCCGGTATAACTAGACAACACGGCATACTGTTTCACTTCTTATCATTATCTTATCATAGGATAAGTGACAAGGTATGTCATATTTGAAAAATCTTTTTTTATTCTCTTTATTCTAAGTATAATATGAAAGAAAACACCTGTCAACAAAAAAACTATCGCAAGATAGTTTTATCCTAAAATTATTTACCAAAGAAATCAGCAGCAATTTGTTGACCTTGGTCAATTTTAGCCCACTGCTGATTTTCAGTTAAAGCATTGCCATTATCACATGACGCAAAACCACATTGATGAGATAAAAAGAGTCTGTCTTTTGGAATGATTTGACTTGCTTTTTCAAGTAGGTCCAAAACACGTGCCTCATCATCTAAGGTTGCAGTTTTACTAGAAAGTAAGCCTAACACAACTTCGGTCTCAGTGCGGTCTTTAAAAACGTCGAGTGCTGAGAGATTACCTGCTCGATCGTCATCCCACTCTAAAAAGAAACGGTCATACTTCTGCTGTCCTAAGAAAAGATTAGCAATCGTCTCATAAGAGCCTCCACCCATGTTCCGAGAATCGTAATTGCCACGACAATTATGCGTCCAAACTTTAAGCCCGAGGCTATGGCCATAGTCGATGACGCTGTTATTGAGGTCGATGAAAGTTTGCGCGAGATCTTGGATGCTAGCTTGATCGATATGTCCGCCAGTAAAGGGCGAGTTGGGATTATCTGTTGAGAACATCTCCCAGAGGCAGTCGTCGAACTGGATGATTTTGCCACCGATTTTTGAGTAGTCACTCAAAAATTCTTGGTAAGCGTTAGCTAAATCTTGCTTGAAAACCTCAGCTTCCTGATAATAAGAATCATTAGACTGCTCAGCGTTTTGCTCACGAGAAAACGACCATTCCCCGAAGATATGTGAGGGTGACGGAATACACAATTTTGTCGTCTGTTCCCCTGCGTCTGCTTGGATTTCTTGGTAAATGTCGATGAAATGGTGGTTGTGACCGCTGAGTTTTTCATCGAAAGCTAAGGCAATATCACGACGTGTTTCGTAGGTCTGCGTTTCGTCGAAATCTCTGAAAAAATAGCCGTGTTCTGCGATTAACCGCCGCACACCTTTTAATCCCCAGACAAAATCTAAATGCCAGAGCGATTTTGAAAACTCACCGTCTGAAATAATGCTGAGCTTGTGGTCGATTTGTTTTTGAATGACATCTTGAATGGCTTGAGTTTCACAAGCTTGATAACCTTCAAAATCGTTATAGAACGGATATTGAATGTCATCACGTTTTTCGATTTGGCTCTTATAAGCCAACAAGTTTTGTGGCCTTAACAGACTGCCTACAATTTGAAATTTTTCACTCATTTTCTGATTCCCCTTTTTCCTGTTTTATTTTTGAAATGACCTAGTCAATCAGTCAACACAATTATTTTTTGGATAATTTTATTATAGGGTAAAATATGTCGGTTGTATAATACTGAAATGTTGACCAAAGATATAGTTATAGACTATATAAAAAACGGTTGATTATTGCTTTTGATATAGTTTATGCCAATAATAAAAAACCATCTTGCGACAGTTTTTTGAGTCACTTAAACCCCAACTTCCATATCTTTTTTCATCTGTTTCTTAGCCGTCGCCATCATCAAGCGAATGCGGTTGAGTTGGTTGACAACAGAAACGGATGGATCATAGTCAATTGGTGTGATATTAGCTCGTGGGTATTGACGACGGAGTTCTTTGGTCATGCCTTTACCGACGATGTGGTTAGGCAGACAGCCAAAGGGTTGGAGACAAACGATGTTATCGACACCGTCTTGCAAGAGCTCAATCATCTCGCCAGTCAAGAACCAACCTTCGCCGGTATGATTCCCAATCGAAATAATTTTCTCTGTATCGGCAGCCAGTGCATCAATCGAATGAATCCCATCAAAGCGGCTTGACGCTTTCAAGGCTTTATTCATTGGTTTTTCAACCATTTGAATGATATTAATGAAGGCACGTGCGAAATACTTAGCTTTTTTACCCATGCCTAAATTATCTGACTTCCAAATTTGGTTATACAGTGAATAGTTCATAAAGCCAATAATATCCGGCACGACAGCTTCTGCACCCTCTGCTTCGATGATGCTCACAATATCATTATTAGCCGTTTTCGAGTATTTCACAAGAATTTCACCCACAACACCGACACGCGGTTTTTGAATGTCTCGTAAAGGCGTTTCGTCAAATTCTCGTATGATTTGTTTCATGTTGCGATTAAACTCAAAAATCGAACCAGTCTTCATATTATGCTTGGCCTTAGCTAGCCACTTGGCATGTAGCGCATCAACTTGCCCCTTAGTCATTTCGTAAGGCCGCGTCCGATAGACAACACGCTCAAATAAGTCACCATAAAGCGCACCAATGACTACGCGCACCATCAAAGGCACGGTCAGCTTGAAACCATCTGACTTCTCAGTCCCCTTATTCCCCATCGACAAGGACACAACAGGCACCTGACCAAAACCTGCGTCTTTCAAGGCCTTGCGCAATAAAGGAATATAGTTGGTCGCCCGACAGCCGCCACCCGTCTGAGTCATCAAAACAGAGGTATTATCAACATCGTAGTCACCAGATTCCAGTGCATGAACCAACTGCCCGATGGAAATGATGGCAGGATAACAAGAATCGTTGTTGACAAATTTGAGACCAGAGTTGATGGCTGATTTGTCTTCCGGCAAGAGCACCACATTGTAACCAGACTGTCTGAAAGCCTCGTCTATTAACCCCTCTTGATGAATTGGTGATAGCATAGGCATCAAAAGTGTATGTGTCTTTTTCATCTCCTTAGTAAAGACAGGATGATGCGCTACAATTTCTGACATCTGTTCTTCAGATACCTCAGGCAACTGTCCACGTTTATCACGTTCATTGACCGCCGCTTTAAGCGAGCGCAGACGAATTCGAACAGCCCCCATATTGGAGCCTTCGTCGATCTTCAAAACGGTATAGAGTTTATGGTGGGCTTGCATGATTTCTTCAACTTGGTCAGTCGTTACCGCATCTAAGCCACAGCCAAAACTGTTGAGCTGAACGAGTTCCAAATTTTTATTTTTGGCAACGACGCGAGCAGCGCCATACAGACGAGAATGGTAAACCCATTGATTGACCACACGTAACCCACCAACTTCTGATAAGTGCGCAATCGCATCCTCAGTCAAGACATGAAAGCCTTCCTGGGTAATAATATCTGCAATTCCATGATTAATTTCGGGGTCCAAATGATACGGACGGCCAGAAAGCACAATCGCTTTTTCGTGGTTGAGGTTAATCCGCATCATCAACTCTTCTGCTTGATTGCGAATGTCCGCTTTGAAGTCATCCATCACTTGGAAACCATGCGTAACCGCTGCTTTAACAGCATCAAAGGTCACATCAAAAGCAGCAAGCGCCTCATATAAGTTCTTCGCCATATTGTCAGCATCCGCTAGATTGATAAAGGGATGAATGTAGCCAACCTCACCATTACGAATTTCATCAATATTATTTTTGATGACTTCCGGATAAGACTGAACAATTGGACAGTTATAATGATTTTGCGCACTGGCATCTTCCTGACGTTCATATAAAACAGACGGATAGAAAATCGTTGGTACATCTTTTTGAATCAAGGTCATGATATGACCATGACTGAGTTTGGCAGGATAACAAACCGTATCAGATGGAATGGTTTCAATCCCTTTTTCGTAGAGTTCCTTATCAGATTTCGGTGACAAAACCACACGGAAACCTAAGTCTGTTAGCATGGTGTGCCATAGTGGATAGTTTTCATACATGTTCAAAACACGCGGAATACCGATTTCACCATTGACAGCTTTTTTCTTGTTGAGTGATTTAAATTTGAAAAGTTTTTTATACTTGTAATCAACGAGATTGACTTTTTTTTCTGCTTTAGCAACCTTGATTTGCATGGCTTTTTCAGCGCCACGCTCACAACGATTACCTGAGACAAATTTAGAACCATCATTAAAGACAGTCAAAGTCATCTTGCACATGTTCTCACACAAGCCGCAAGTTGTAAACTCTTTCGTCGTTTTAAATTGCTCTAGGTCTGACAATGTCAAAATCGTAGACGGTGCTATGTCATCTAACGCATTTTCCATGGCAATCAAGGCACAACCATAGGCACCCATCAAACCAGCGATAGAGGGACGGACAACCTCACGCCCTGAAATCTTCTCAAAGGCACGCAAGACGGCTTCATTATAGAAAGTCCCACCTTGCACGACGATTTTCTCTCCGAGGTCTTCAGGTCGTTTGACTTTAATGACCTTATACAAGGCATTTTTAATCACAGAATAAGACAAGCCTGCAGAAATATCACCAACTGTCGCGCCTTCTTTTTGAACCTGCTTAACCTTAGAATTCATAAAGACCGTACATTTTGAGCCAAGGTCCACAGGGTGTTCAGTCAGAAGCGCCGCTTGCGCAAAGTCTTTAACATCATAGCGCAATGATTTAGCAAATGTTTCAATGAATGAACCACAGCCCGAGCTACAAGCTTCATTGAGCTGGATACTAGATAGCGCACCATCTCGAATCGTCATGGCTTTCATATCCTGCCCACCAATATCGATGATAAAATCAACACCAGGTTGGAAAAACTCAGCAGCTTTGTAATGCGCCATGGTCTCAACTTCGCCAATATCCACTTTAATAGCTGCCTTAATCAGCTGTTCACCGTAACCTGTCACAGCTGATTTAGCGATATAAACATCCTCAGGTATCTCCTGATAAAGGAGGGTCATAACCGCTAAAACAGAATCCAATGGATCACCATTGTTTGAGCCGTAATGCTCAAACAAAATATTGCCCTCATCATCAATCAAGACAACTTTAGTCGTCGTTGAACCTGCATCAATCCCTAAATAGGCTGCGCCATGGTGGCTAGCAAGCGGTTTATGATCTGCTGCTGCCTTAGCGTGCCGGCTTCGAAACTCGGCCAAAGCTGTTTCATCTTCGAAAAGAACCTCTAGCGTATCTTGGGGGATGAGGTTTTCGGACTCATCTTGTTCAAGTTTACTGATAATTTCTGTCGCCGTAAACTCTGTCGCATTTTCCTCATCAAGGGCAGCACCCATAGCGACAAAAAGCTGGGGATGTTCAGGAAAAACAACATTTTCAGGCTTGATGTCTAGCGTTTCAATGAATCGTTTGCGGAGTTCACTCATAAAATAGAGCGGTCCACCTAGAAAAGCAATATTACCAGTAATTTTACGACCTGCTGCAAGTCCTGCAACGGTTTGGTTCACAACAGCTTGGAAAATACTAGCAGCTATGTCTTCTTTTCTAACACCTTCATTCAGTAATGGCTGAACATCCGTTTTAGCAAAAACCCCACATCGACTGGCTATCGGATAAAGATTATCATAGTTTTTAGCTAACTCGTTAACACCCGCCGCATCAACTTTGAGTAGTTCGGCCATCTGGTCAATAAAAGCACCCGTTCCACCAGCACAGGAACCATTCATTCGCTGCTCCATGGCACCATCAAAGAAAGTCATTTTCGCATCTTCGCCACCCAGTTCAATCATGACATCAGTTTGTGGGATAAATTTTTCAATGGTTAAGGTTGAGGCAATCACTTCTTGAATAAAGGTTGCACCAATCACATCAGAAAGCCCCATACCGCCCGAACCCGTGATTGAAAAGGCAAACTGTATATCCCCTAACTCAATCATCATATCCTTGAGTACTTTAATCGTTGCCGTCTTAACATCAGAAAAATGACGTTCATAGCGAGAAAACTTCATATCGTAGTTATCATCGAAAACGACCATTTTTACTGTTGTGGACCCAACATCAATACCAGCTTTATACATTGCATCCTCTTTCTTATCTAGCTCTTTCAAAAACAACAGACTGTTGTTTATCATATATATTTCAATTTTACAAGTAATTTGACTTGTGTGCAACCACTAAAATGTGCTAAACTGTTAGTAAAACAACACTAAACAACAAAATGTTGGATAACCTTAGCAACTTTCAGAAAGAAAATAAAAATATGCCAAAAAAAGTTGATTTACGTATCAAACGAACAAATAAGTTAATCACTCAAGCCTTCATCAAATTATTACGCTCAAAAACCTTTGATAAAATCACAATCAATGATATTTCTGATGAGGCCATGATTAACCGTGCAACTTTTTACAGTCACTTCAAAGATAAATTTGATTTATTTGAGCAGATCATTGATAAATTTTTGGGTGAGTTTGCTGCAGTCCTTGACGAAGAAAATCTCGTTGAAAAAAACTCTGTCAATGTCAAAAAGATAGAGTGCTCCCTCACCAAATTCTATGAGTTTGTTCAGGAAAATCCCGATTTGGCACGCATTATCGTGACGCATAGTAACAAAGAAATTTTATCCGAGCGTTTATTAGCCATCTTATCCGAACGATATTCAGAAATTTTTAATGCTTTGGATGTCCGAAATGACAATTTAAAGATTCCAACTGATTTTGTGGTTTCTTATATCACAAGCATCTTTACTGGCACCTTAAATTGGTGGATTGGACAAAAAAATAACGAGATAACCGCAAGCGAATTTGCTGCGCTCGTCATTAAGTTGATATCAAATGGTCATTTGACTGTGCTTGGCGTTAATATTAATCGGGATTGACACATCAAGAGAAAAACTTGACACGACTGATAGTGTGTCAAGTTTTTTGATTTAAGCGATCATCAAATCTTTGACTAATTGAACAAAGACAGCTGTACCAACAGGTAAACTATTATCATCAACTTTAAATTCTGGAGAATGATTAATATGACCATAGCCGTCTTTTGCCTCACCACCACCTAGGGCAAAGAAACAACCAGGTTTTACATCTGTATAAGCTGAAAAATCTTCTCCACCCATCATGTCTGGGACTTCAAAAATGCCGCTTTTGCCAACAATTTTAGTAGCGCTTTGACGTAGCGCATCCATTTCAACAGTCGAATTGACGACTGAACTATAACCATAGATGAAATCAAAGTCATAGGTTGCACCGTAAGCCTCACAAATACCTTTAACAGTTTGCTCAATCATATCTCGCATTTGTGTCCGAACTTCAGGGTTACGTGTTCTGATGCTGGCTTTAATTGTCGCTGTATCAGGAATAACATTATTTGTATGTCCTGCTGAGAATTGTCCCCAAGAGATGAGGCCCGCGGCCAATGGTGAAATACGTCGCGCAATGATGTTATTACAGTTTGAGATGATTTCAGCACCAATGGTAATCACATCAACTGAAGTTTCAGGTGACATGGCATGGGCACCAACACCATGAATTGTCAAATCAAGCGTATCAGATGAGGCTGTCAAGGCGCCATATTTATAACCGATAGCACCAGTTGGAATCATGGGGAAAATGTGCAAGCCAAAGACTTGATCAACATCATCCATGACGCCTGCTTTGACAAACTGTACTGCACCACCAGGTGGCACTTCTTCTGCAGGTTGGAACAGGAATTTAATCGTCCCAGCAATCTCTGCCTGCATAGGTGCCAACATTTTAATGGCACCTAAAAGCATTGATGTATGTGTATCATGCCCACAAGCATGCATGACACCATCATTTTGTGAAATAAAATCAACGTCTGTTTCTTCTTGAATTGGCAAAGCATCGATGTCAGCACGTAGGGCAATTGTTTTGCCAGTCTTGCCACCCTTTAAGATTGCAACAATACCTGTTTCAGTTGGTCGTTGCAACTCCAAATTGGGAAATGTTTCTAAAATAGAGATGATATAGTCTGTTGTTTGATATTCGTGGAATGATAATTCTGGATGCGCGTGTAGATGGTGACGCCAAGTTACGATATCTTGCACAGGAACTTGAGCGAGTAAAGATTCAGTAGTCATTAAAATTCTCCTTAAATTATACAAGGCCTATTAAGCCAAGCCTATTTCAATTTGATATGAGGTACTAAGTGTAACCTTAGGTAGTCTCCTATTTAAGTCATATTTCATGGTGCTGGTCGCTAATTGCTTATAGTTCATGTTCAAGTAATTCCTCAGTCTCAGTCATGACTGGTGCTTCATCAATTGGTGCATAGTGTTTAGGCAAAAAACGAATTGCAAGCGCAAAAAGTAAACCAACAACTAAAAATGATGTGAAAACACTAGCATAGCCACCTGTTTTTTCGACTAGAAAGCCAATCGAGTAAGGTGCAATAAAACCTCCTAATATACCTCCCATTGCCACACAAGCATAGCTTGGCGCAAATTCAGCAGGTTTGAATCGCTTCAAAGGTAAACTTAGAAGTGTCGTGAAAGCAATGGCATATGATAAATCACCAATCGCAAAACAAATCGTCATCGGTATCATATTCATGGCATCACCATGTGGGATATGAAAAGCCGTAAAGAGCGCAACTGATCCCAAAATCGCAAAAACGGCGATAACATCGCGTTCTCTATCCGCAAAAAACTTACCGACAAGATAGCTCCCACCTAAGGCACCAATCAGAAAGAATGCACCCGCAACAGAAGTCATTTTGCCTTGCTGTGTCAATGTAAAACCAACTTCATCACTCGTTAAAAATGAAGGAGTCCAGTTAATCACGCCATACATCACGGCGTTAACAAAAAAGTCACAAATAAGCAACAGCCAAACGATTTGATTAGATAATATTTTGCCAAGTGACACTTTAGTCACATATTCGCCATTTGTATTTGCCATCTGTGCATGATCAGAATTTGGAATAATAGCAACTAATACCAAACCAATCACTAAGGCAATAACGGTCAAAATGATATAAGTTTGCTTGTAGCCTAAATTTTGCACGGCAGGTGAAACAAAAATCGGTCCTAAAATACTCGCAATACCAGATGATGAAAGTAAAATACCATTGGCAAATGTTCTCTGAGAGACGGGGACATTGGCTTGCACTTCTTTACTGACACTCTGAGCATAGCCTGAATGCGCAAGTGCCCCAGATAAGAAACGGATCAAAACAAAATAAATCACCGATGTCCCAAAGCTAAAGAGTGCCGCAAATAGGCCTAATGCAAAAATGCTTACTGTTAAAATTTTCTTTGAACCAATCTTGGTATTTAGAAACCCAATCGGTACTTGCATGATAGCATAGCCCAGAAAAAAGGCACTCATGATAAGGCCTTTTTGCGAAGGAGATATCCCCAAATCTTTTGACATCGGTACTAAGCTGATACTAATTGATAATTTATCAATATAAATCATCGTATAGCCTAGGAACATCGTGGCGATCAAGATAACAGTCTGTAACCCCGTTTTACCCCCTGATGATGTCTGAGTTGAACGTGTATTAATCATATGTAAAATTTCCTTCTAACTAGAAAAGAGTGTTTGTTATATTGTGAAGTTTTAACACAACTATTATTGTAACACTTTTTTATTAGAATTGGAAATAATTATCATTAGATGGATGATGAAATAGCCTTATTAAAAACTCAGAATTTAACAGATTGCAGGATAAAATAACCTTTTTCTTTAGAAATCACCTCACAATTACCAAAGACTTCTGTCATCTTCTTTTTAGCACTGGGTGCACCTTGTTTTTTCTGAATAACAATGGTCAATGTTCCCTGTTCACGCAAATGTTCGTAAGCGCCTGAAATGACACCATGCACAACATCTTTTCCAGCACGAATCGGTGGATTAGAGACGATATGATCAAAAAGACCTGAAATATTGGTATAGAGATTGGACTGGAAGATATCTGCTGTCACACCATTTTTAATGGCATTTTTCTCTGCAAGTGCAAGAGCTCGCAAGTTAACATCTATTAATGTGGCGGTCACGCCCTGTACTTTCGCTAAGCTCAATCCCATGGGTCCATAACCGCAACCAACATCTAAAAGGGTGGAGTTTTCTGGAAAATGGACGGCATTCAAGAGGACCTGGCTACCAAAATCAATGGCTTTTTTACTAAAGACACCAGCATCCGTCGTGAAGGTCATTTTTTGACCGAGCAAGACGGTTTCCAATTCATGTAGGTCGTGCGCAGCATCTGGATTTTCATCATAATACATTTTTTGGAATTTTTCAGACATGTGTTTTAGCAAGCTCCCGTGATTTGACATCGACCGCAATTAGCGAAGTAATTAGTTCATACCCGTCTTGTGAAAAATGAACGCCATCTGGACCAACGAACTCGTCAGAACCTGGGTAAACCGTCATCGCATGGTTGAGGTCAACGATTTTGGCGCCGGTTTCCTCAGCGACAGTCTTGGTGGCTGCGACATACTGTGCGACATTTGCATTACTGCGACCAAGCATTTCATGTGTTTCGGCAATGGCCACTTCATTCACGTACGACGGTGTTAAAATTGATGTTTTGTCAGCACCCAAGGCAGTGACAAATGTGGTTAGATTCGTAATAAAATCGGCAACTGAAACATCATGGTGAGCAGCCGCATCGTTAGCACCAAAGAAAATATAGTTATAATCTGCTTGAGCTGCCACGACTTGGTCCAATCGTTTCAAGGCATCTGACGTATCCTCACCAGGCACAGCGAACAACTCGACCTGTCCGGGAAACCCCATACGAGTCAGAAAGTCTTCTGTCCAGTTTTTCATGTCAAGTTTCGCTGAAATTGAGTCACCAAACACTGCTACTTTCATTTTTTATCCTCTTTTCGTTTTATTTCTATCCCTATTTTAACACAGGACGATGATTTTATCTCTTTTAGATATTGAGAAACAATTCAGCAAATAATCTATAGTGATTAAATGCATCAACACTAATTTAATAGATTTGTAAGCGCATTCTGGCAAAACAGGTCTTATTGTGGTAAAATTATTTTTATGGAAACTGAACTGATTAATTATGAAAAAATTACCCGCCATATTTGGCAAAATCTCTATAAAAAGACGATACCGCCTCTGACTGAGGCAGAACTTGATAATATCAAGTCAATCAATGATGAAATCAGCGTTCAAGATGTTAACGATGTCTACTTGCCGCTAGTCCAACTTATCCGTATTTACAAGAAAACGATGAGCGACCTCAGCTTTTCTAAGGGGCTATTTCTCCAGAAAATTGCTGAAAATCAACCCTTTATCATCGGCATTTCAGGCTCCGTTGCCGTCGGAAAATCGACAACAGCACGCTTGTTACAGTTACTTTTAACACAGTCATTTAAGACGTCAACTGTGGAACTTGTGACAACGGATGGTTTTTTATATCCCAACCAAACCTTGACGGAGCAAAATATTCTCCACCGAAAAGGGTTTCCCGAGTCCTATGATATGGAAAGCTTGATTCGCTTTTTGTCTGAGATTAAGGCTGGCAAAGACGTCGAAATTCCAGTTTACTCCCATGAAATCTACGACATTTTACCTGAAAAAACCTTAGTCAAATCTCCGGATATTTTGATTGTAGAAGGCATCAATGTCTTTCAAAGCACCCTCAATAAACGTCTGTATATCAATGATTTCTTCGATTTTTCAATCTATGTCGATGCAACAGAAGCCAATATCGAGCGTTGGTATTTAGAACGCTTTAAAACACTATTAGAGCTTGCCAAAAAAGACAGCACCAACTACTATCATCAGTTTACAACTCTCTCCGCTAATGAAGTGCTAAAAATGGCGCGCGATACTTGGAAAAAAGTCAACTTGGTAAACCTACGAGAATTTATCGAACCCACACGAAGTCGCGCAGAAGTCATTTTACACAAGGATAAACGCCATAAAGTCGATAAAATTTATTTGAAAAAATACTAAAAGGTTTGATACTGGGTATCAAACCTTTTTTCTATTGGAATATCTCGCGAATCGTAAGCATTTCCGAAAGGCTCAGTTGACCAGGCGCACTAGTCGTGCCCACAGAGGCAAAGGTCCAACTACTGCCAAAACTATCGCTTGCCACTCGCGTGATTTTTCCAAGCTCACCCATCGCCATGGTCACTAACGTCAAGTCCGAATGTTTTTCCGCAAAACGTAAGGTTTCAGTCATCAGTCTCAGGACATCTGATTGCTGCTGTGGCATACCGGCAAATTTAATAATTTTTGCGCCTGACGCTATCATTTTTGATAAAATCTCTGGTAGATTTTGAGGGATTTGCGTAAAATCATGGTAGGACACGACGGTATTTTCAGGCAAAACAAGCCCTGGGTATTTTAATATTTCAACATCAACGTAAGTAAATTCAGCCGAAAATTGATGAATGACTCTAGCGTAATCTTCTGCTGAGATAATAGGCTCAGCTTTGTCTTCTGTTCGATATGTAAATATAATCTCTTGATTGGGAAACTGAGCCTTAATGTCTTGTGCTGCCTGCTTTAGATCAGGTATAGGCATGAAGTCTGCACGCCATTCGACCAAGTCGGCATTAGCGTACTGGGCCGTATCGAGTTTAGCGATTTCGCTCAGGTTTTTTGGCATAATCGGAACTACTATTTTCATTTGTTATTTAACCTCTAATACAAAGACTTTGAGATAGTCAGACTGGGCGTCCGCAGGGTTGGTCGCAAAGTCTGCTGGTAATCTAAATTCTGAAATGATTTCAAATTTTTGAGTGCCGAAACCTTTACGCAATTCGTCTAAAAAGTCTGTACGACTCAATCTGGCGTGATTAGTTGAAGCAATAATTTTACCGTGACGGTTTAAAATTGGAAGCGCATCAGTAATGAGCTGGTGGTAATCTTTGGCGACTGAGAAGGTCATTTTTTTATTGCGCGCAAAACTTGGTGGATCGATGACGATGAGGTCAAAACCTAGTTTTTTTCTAGCGGCATACTTGGCATACTCAAAAACATCCATGACATGAAATTTGTGGGCATCAAGTGATAGGCCGTTGGCTTTGAAATGTGCCTCGGATAATTCTCGTGAGCGCTTAGCTAAATCAACAGATGTCGTTGACTTTGCGCCACCCATGGCAGATGCAACAGAAAAAGCTGCGGTGTAAGAAAACAAATTTAAGATATCTTTTCCGGCTGCCAAATATTCAAGTAAGGCGCCTCGTACTTCATGTTGATCTAGGAAAATACCTGTCATGAGACCGTCATTTAGGAAAACTTGGTATTTAACACCATTTTCTAAAATGATAAATTTTTCTGGTGCCACTTTGCCGTAGATATGGCTAGAAATCGGTAATTTGCTTTCAAAACGAACCTTTTCATAAGCGCCTAGAATTTCTGGAAAAACAGTCTGAAAAGCCGATAAAATCTCATCTTTAAGTGTATAAATGAAAGCATTATACCAGCTGAAAAGGGCATAATCACCGTAGATATCAATAGTCATGCCACCAAAACCATCACCATCTTGATTAAAAATGCGATAGGCTGTCGTAGATGAATCTTGCGCATAAGTTTTGCGTTTATTTTTAGCATCTGTCAGGAGTTGGCTAAAATCAGTAGATGTGACTGTCCAACCAATCCCTTTATTTTGGCGTGAAAAATAAGCCTTGCTGACAAATTGGTGCTCAAAATAGAGGTCAGCAAATCCCTCAGTATAACTATTACCAGGAAAATCACGCGCATCAAGCACAGCAATTCCTTGGGAAATCTTTTTAGCAGCGTATTTATTTATCGTTAATTTAGTCATTACTCTAAATTATACACAAAAATCAAGTTTATTGCTATGGTTTGAGGGATGATAAGGCTAGTTTTAAGGTAGATGACACATTTAAAACACCGATTTTTTCATAGTTTCTGACAATAGATACATCAATATTTGCGAAAAAGACTAAAAAAGCGTAAAATGAAAGGAGATATTTTAGGGAAAATTTTGTCATCCAATGAGGGTTGTGCCTCTGAGGTTGACTATTAAAAGGAAACTACTAACTTGTTAAAGAAATTTTCAAACATTGTTTCGACACGGCTTGGATTTACAGCTTTTTTAGTCATTCTATTTTGGCTCAAGACTTTATTTGCCTACTTTTTTAAATTTGATTTGGACTTTGACAACTCCTTTCAAATCCTTTTAGCAATCATCAATCCGATTTCAAGTTCACTTTTACTGATTGGGCTTGCACTTTATGCAAAAAACACCAAGCTTTACTATATTTTATCAATGGTCATCTATATCGCTTTGACTGCTCTACTTTTTGCTAATTCGACCTATTTTGGTGAATTCACTGATTTCATTACCATCAATACGATGTTAGCAGCTGGTAAAGTTTCTGCGGGACTAGGTGAATCTGCTATTAACTTATTCAATTTAAGTGACCTCGTCTTTATAGTTGACTTTGTCTTAATTGCTATTTTGATGTGGCGTAAAGTCATTCGGTTTGACCAAAGGCCATTTAACAAACGCGCAAGTTTTGCGATTACATCCCTTTCAATTCTAGCCTTTACGGTCAATCTCTTTATGGCTGAAATTGACCGCCCTGAACTTTTGAGTCGTGGGTTTTCTAATACTTACGTCGTCCGCTACCTCGGTCTCGTTCCTTTTACAGTTTATGATGGATTTAATACCTATAAAACAAATCAGGTTCGTAAAGAGGCTAAAGCAACGGATGTCAATGAAGTCAAGAAATACATCGCAGACAATTACGCCAAGCCTAATCCCGAGACTTTCGGGATTGCTAAAGGCCGAAATGTTATCTACATTCATTTGGAAAGTTTCCAACAATTTTTAATCAACTACAAACTGAAAGTTACAGACCCTGAAACCAAGGTTGAAAAAGACTATGAAGTAACACCATTTCTCAATTCACTTTTCGGCTCAAAAGAAACTTTTGCTTTTGACAACTTCTTCCACCAAGTCAAAGCTGGCAAGACATCCGATGCTGAAACATTGATGGAAAATTCCTTCTTTGGTTTAAATCAAGGCTCATTTTTCGTCAGCAATGGTGGAAAAAACACCTTCCAAGCAGCGCCTGATATTTTAGGGCAGGTTGGTGGCTACACCTCTGCTGTCTTTCATGGCAATGTCGGTTCATTCTGGAATCGGAATGAAACTTATAAACGCTTAGGTTATAATTACTTCTTCGACCAAACTTACTTTGATGTTGATAAATCTAATTCTTTCCAATATGGTCTACATGATAAATACATGTTTGGTGACTCTATTAATTATCTGGAGCATTTGCAACAGCCTTTCTACACGAAGTTTATCACGGTATCCAATCACTATCCTTATGTTCAATTTAACGGTGATGAATCAGGATTCCCATTAGCTAATACCAATGATGAAACAATTAATGGTTATTTTGCAACAGCGAACTATCTAGACTCTGCTGTTAAAGAATTTTTTGACTATCTCAAAGCATCTGGTGTATATAAGAACTCTGTTATTGTACTTTATGGCGATCACTACGGAATATCAAACTCTCGGAACCCTGACCTAGCAGAATTATTAGGTAAGGACAAGGAAACGTGGTCCAATTATGACAATGCCATGCTCCAACGCGTTCCTTACATGATTGTCGTGCCTGGGATGGATAAAGGTCATGTCGATCATACTTATGGTGGTGAGCTTGACAATCTCCCAACGCTGCTGCATCTCCTGGGCATCGATAATAGCAAATATCCTGAGCTTGGGCAAGATTTACTGAGTCCAGACCATCGCAACTTACTCGCAATGCGAGCAACCGATAACTGGGTGTCTCCGACATTAACCAATTATGCTGGTAGAATTTATAAAACGCAGACAGGAGAAGAGATTACCAATCCTGACCCGACGACCAAAAATGAAATTGATACGAATAATAAAAAGACTGAGGAGCTACTGAAGATTTCAGATGCGATTACGACGGGGGATTTAATTCGTTTCTGGCCAAATGATGGTCTCAAGACAATCGACCCGAATGATTATTCTTATGTTAAAGGCTTGCAAAAAGCTAAGGCAATTGAGAAGAAATTAGGGGACAAATCTACTTCTATCTATTCTTTAAATGGCGATAAATCGACGAAAAAGCTCTGGAAAACAGAGACTTTCAAAGAACTGCATCCTGAACTTGCGACAGAAAAGTCAAGTGAGTCAAGTAAAAAATAATAACAAAAATAGATTAGCTGATTTGAGCTAATCTATTTTTTGTTATTGCATGTCATGACTACTGTAGTAACCAGCCACCGTCTACCGAAATTAATTGACCAGTTATGTAATTCGCATCAGAACTGGCTATAAAAACAGCTTGATGCGCAATGTCATCACCTGTCCCACGTTTGGATAGGGGCAAGCGATCAATTAAGGCTTGGTAAACTGCTGGGTCACTATATTTTTTTCTTGTCATATCGGTATCGATACTACCTGGTAAAATCGCGTTGACACGAATGCCTTGCTTACCTAAATTTTTGGCAAGGTTTTTCGTTGCTTTATTCAGCCCTGCCTTACTGACACCATAGATAAGATTATGTGTCTCATCAAATTTAGAAGCGATGGAACTGATATTGATAATACTGCCAAAATCATCTTGTCTGGATACAAATTGGGCAGCGAAAGCCTGCGATAACAGGATAGGGGCAATCAAATTGACCTGAAACACGCGGTGAATATCAGTCAAATCACTATCTGCTAAACTTGTAGGGGCTGATATACCGGCGTTATTGACCAAGATATCGACTGGCTCCCCACCTAATAAATCACTGGCTTGATTAAAAACTGCTCCTGCATCTGTCAGAATAGTCAAGTCTAAAATCAAACCTTTAACTGTCTGTAAGTCATTAGCCTGAAACTGTGATAAAGCTTGAGCTAATGTTTCCTCACGTGTCGCAGTGATGACAACTCTAGCGCCTTGAACTGCAAAGCGACTGGCAATGGCAAAGCCAATACCACGCGAGCCACCAGTAACAAGGACATTTTTGCCTTTAAAATCTTGACTCATAATACCACTCCTTTCTGCGATTTCACTTTCTGAAATCTTGAAACTCGACCTACACTAACACGCCAATCAAACAAGGTCAATTACATGTTTAAGCTCGTACAAAATCCCCTAATATTCTAGCCAAAAATTGTTGTGTCCGCTCTTCTTTTGGAAACTCGAAGATTTCTTCTGGTCGACCTTGTTCAACGATTACACCACCGTCCATAAAGACAACTTCGCTTGCGACTTCTTTAGCAAAGCCCATTTCATGTGTGACCACAACCATGGTTTTCCCGGCTTTAGCTAGAGACTTCATAATTGCTAAAATATCACCAACAAGTTCTGGGTCAAGCGCACTCGTTGGCTCATCAAACAATAGTACTTTAGGTTCAGCTGCGATAGCGCGAGCAATACCGACACGTTGCTGCTGCCCACCAGATAACTGGCTCGGATAATGATGCGCAAACTCACGCAAACCGACTTTTTCTAGCACATCCTGAGCAATCGTTTTAGCCACATTTTTGGATAACCCAAGACCATAAATCAACCCTTCTGTGATATTTTGCTCAGCCGTTTTATTCGCAAACAAATTATAGTTTTGAAAGACAAAGCCAGTATGTTTACGAATACCTTGAATATCTTGCTTTGTCGCCTTAGCAATCTCAAACGTCTCACCGTCTAGCTCAATTGTGCCTGAATCCGCTGGCTCTAAAAAATTAATACTACGTAAAAGGGTCGTCTTCCCCGATCCCGAAGGGCCCAAAATGACGACCACATCGCCTTGGTTGACAGTTAAATCAATCCCCCTCAAAACCTCATGACTGCCAAATTGCTTGTGCAAGTTACGAATGTTCAGCATATAAAACTCCTTTCTCGATCGTGACTTTCTCATTATGTTGCTTTTCCATTTGCTTTAGAGGCATGCGTCTGTCTAGAGCGACATAATCGGCTAACTTTTTGAAAACGACCTGAATCGCCGTACACACCAAAATGTAGATAGCGAAGATAACCAGATAGCTTTCGGCATAATTATAGCCATAACTGGCCTGAATTTTAGCAATTGCAGTGATATCTTTTACAGTCATGACAAAAACAAGTGAGGTTCCTTTAACTAGCGTAATCGCAAGATTACACAAGTTGGGCAAGCTAGAAACCAAGGCTTGCGGTAAAATAATCCGAGCATAAATATGAAAGGTTGACAGATTTGCCACCTTGCCTGCCTCAAACTGTCCCCCATCGACAGCAAGTAAAGCCGAGCGAAAAATCTCAGCGACTGCTGCAATGGCAACAAGTAGAAAAACGGTACAGGCATAAAATAGAGGGTTAACCTTAAAGATATCAATTGCGATATCATGCGCTTTAAAAAAAGCATTAAGAAAACTTGGTACAAAACTGTAAAAAAGTAGAATTAAAAGAATCAAAGGTGTACCACGAATAATCAACGTATAAAGTCTAGCCAATTGACTCAGAACGGGTATTTTTTTAAGCCGTGCAATCGCAAGTAACAATCCCAAAGGCAGCGCTGCAATCAAGGCGAAAAAAGTGATGAAAAGTGTCGTTGGAACACCTTTTAAACTTTCGATAAAGGTTGCGATTAAATAATCAATAGCCATTACGTTTGTCCTTCCAATCTTTGTCCTTTATGTCGACTCAATATTTTTTCAAGTTGCAGACTGCCACCTTCTATCACAAGCGCTACTACCCAGTAAACTAAGGTTACCGCCACATAAGTCTCTAAGCCAAAATTCCCTAAATTTCTTGAAATGATATTCTGAGCCTGCCCCATAATATCAACATAGCCAATCATATATGCCAGTGAGCCTTCTTTTAACAAGGTCAAGAGATTATTAGCGATATTAGGAAGCGCAATGACTAGAGCTTGGGGTAATACGATTCTGAAAAAGGTTCTGGTCTCAGATAAACCACTCACCAAACCTGCCTCTGTTTGCCCCTTAGGAACAGCCAGATAGGCAGCCTCAAAAGTCACTGCGATATTGGCTGAAAACAAGAGGACAAGCGCACTGATAACGAAAATACTTTTTGGCCAACCGTTGATATCTACCAAAAAGATAGTCTCAATCAGCTTGGGAAAGGCATAGAAGACCAAAAAGATTAGAACAATCGGTGGGGTACAACGCATCGCCGAAATATAATATTGTGCTATTTTATACTTGACACTCCCTGTTTGTAAATGCCATTTTGCAAGCATAGCGCCTAGAATTGCTCCAAGAAATGCTGTCAAAACAACGATTTCTAGCGTTTTTGGAAATTTTGAGAGAATATCCGGTAAAACTGACCAGACGCGCTCTAGATGAAATGGAATCATAATCTTTACCTCACAGGCAAGCTAGTCCTTTATGTACGAAAAGACATCCTCACCGAAATACTTCTTAGACAGTTTTGTTAGCGTCCCATCAGCCTCGAGTTCTTTTATCGCTTTATCATAAGCTTTGGCAAAAGACTCATTTGTCGCATTTTTATGGATAATTGGATAAGTTGGAATTCCTTTATAAGGCACGTAAGACAGTTTGCTCGCATAGTCATGATAAGGACCGTCAGCTGCAAGTACTGAGTTATCAAAGCTGAGTTTAATGTCGAAGAATCCATCGTAACGGCCTTCTAACAGCCAAGCGTAGGCATCACTAATCGTGAATTGATCGGCTGCATCTAATTTAATCGGGGTCTTAGGATTGGTAGCGTTGAAATCTTCAATGACCTTATATTGGGCATTTTGTGGGCTAATTGGAATGAGCTTGCCGTTTTGTTTCGCAAAATCTTCAAGATTGCTATATTTGGCTTTGTCTGCTGTCCGATAAGTCAAGCCGATGACAGATGCCGCGATTTTTTCTTCTGGAATAATGAATTTCTGTTCACGTTCTGGCGTTTTCCAAGCACCTTTAGTTCCGATATCGTATTTGCCAGATTCCAAACCAATCAGTAAATCTTCATCACTTGTTGGAGTATAGTTGAATTTATAATCTGGTAGTTTTTCGTCCACCGCTTTTAAAACTTGAACTTCAAAGCCATCTGATTCGCCCTTGTCATTGACAAAGTCATAGGGCTTATAGCTTTGCGTGTGTGCGACTTGAAGGACTTTTTCGACTTTTGCTTTCGCACCGGTAGTGGGTAATTTTTTACTTTGGATTGTTCTGACAGCAACAATTGCACCAGCAGCAACCACAACTGCTGCACCAATTAGGATTTTTTTATTTTGATAGAATTGAGTCATAGATCATCTCCTTATTTGAACTTCTAGGTAAAGTGTGCGGCTACGATTACTCGCACACTTTCAGTATCATTCTTTATTGATTTGCTGGTGCATTTAAACAGTAATTGGTTGTCTGACTGCGGCTTTTCTTACAGCTGCCAAATGTTTCAGGTCAATGTCACGTGGAACTGTGCAGTCAGCACCGATTAAGAAACGGGTATCATCGCCAAAGGCATTGATAATCTCTTGGGTTTCTGCCACAATATCATCTGTTGTACCTTGATAAAGGATGTCTTTTGTCGTATTGCCAAAACCACCTAGTAGCACTCGATTCGGGAATATTGCTCGACCTTGTGATAAAGTAACCCCTTCAACAGCTGTCGCCCAATTCATAATATCTGCGGGATAGTTTGCGAAATCTGTTAAGCGATTACTAGCGCCTTCATAACCGCAAATATGTAAAATGTTAGTGCCACCTGCTGCTTTAGCTGCTTTTAGGACAGCAATATCACTCGGTTTAATAAATTGATTAAAGATAGTTTGATCACTTGTGCTTTGGATGTTCTGTGTACTATAATAAATCCCGTCGGCACTACCTTGCTTGATGACTCTTGCTACTAAAGTAGCGATGTCATGACTGACGATATCAAAGATATGCTGAATACTCTGTTCACTGTGCGTATTGACAAAATTAACCAACTGATCATCACCGCCCAAGGCAAATTTAAGGTAGGTCGCGGGAGCAAAAATATTGTAGAAAGAGAAAATATCTTCGCTAAATTGCGCATGTTGCGCTTTGACTAGTGCGACTTGCTCTGTTATCCAGATATGGTCATGTCCGATTGATGTGACTGTTAACAACTCAGCATCGCTAGCCGTGCGCCATTTTGAGGCATTTGGATAGTGAAAATAACCGTCGCTCATCAGTTTGATAAAATCTGGCTTAAAGTCTGAGATGAATTTTTGATGTCCCATTACATTATCAGCGATTAAATCAGCCTGACTAGTAGCCTCGTCTAATTCATCTTTGAAAAAGTGGTACCAAAAACCTGTTGGAATTCGGTCAACTGCTTGACCATCTAAAACGGCTTGAAATCTTGCTCTCTTTTCTGACATTGTCAAATCCTCCTAAAATATGGTGTTGTTAGCTAATGCTTGTTATTATTTTAACCGCGTTTCCTCATGTCTGACTTTCTTTTTTTTAATTCCGGTGTTAATATTTTTCAATACCGTTTATTTATGAGAATAGATCCAGTAGAAACTCGCTATTGTTCATAAAAAAAGTAAGCCCTAGGGCTTACTTTGGAATAGTTATTTTTTGCGTCTAATGACTGTCATAACCTTAGCGATATTTAATTAATCAAAAGTGCCAAAGCCGGACGTACAGGCTGCATACCAGAGTAAATACTATTACGGTAGCTGATATCCCCTGCTCTTACAACACCTACTCCCTTATAGTTAACGGCAACTGAGCGGAGCCAGAATTGATTATCCAAACTGCTACTGAAATTCAGAAGGTCTGAAATCTTATCTGTCGGTGATACAGGCATGCCCATATGAACATGAATATCTCCATAGCTAAGCGCAAAAGCCTGTTTGGTACCTGTGACCTCTAACTCTGTTGCAAAATGATCATCCATATAAGAATTGTTCCAACCAACGCCACCTCCGTTATAACCCCAAGTTAAATTATTAGCTGCATTATACTCAGCTAGAGTCGGGTTGTGTAGATTAACGGCTTGAACATGGTCAGTATAGTTAGCCGCAACGGTCGACATATAATAATGGTCAATCGCACCTCTAAGCCCTGTTCCTACAGCCTGTTCATAACTATTCGTACCATCTGAATTAAAATAGTTATCAGGGTTGGTGGTGTCATCTTTGAAGTGTGAAATGTAAGTAGCCATACCACTGTCACCCGTAGCCTCGTCTGATGTCAATGCTTCCATTTTAAGTACCAGTGCCTGTAAACCATTCGTGACATTATTATCCATATCATCGTCAATAATTTGCCACCAGCTATTGGCAACCCAGACGGTATCACCTTGGTCACCTAGAGTATTATTACCATATTTTGTTCCTAAATCATTATTGGTTCCTGCCTCAGTAACAGGTAATCCCCATTTGGCATAGAGCGTTATATTACCTGTAATTGGTGTGTTAAAGTCAAAGGCAGTTGTTAATTCTGGATCAATATACCAGCCTCTGAAGATAAAATCATGTTCCGGAATAGGACCAGTGGTAGATACACCAACTATCTCATCATCTTTTTCTGGGGCTGTTGGCTCTGAAACTATTGCCCCATGTTCAACATCTTGTATCGTTGATGTCGCATCCGGAAATGCACCACCTTTTAAATCAAAGGTAACTTGATAGACATGAGGTACTGTTTTACCATAGAAAACTTGATGACCTGTTGTCTCTTTAGAAAAACTTGTAAATGCATCACCAGTAAATGTTGCATTATTATACCAACCTGAGAAATCATAACCTTCAAATGTTGGCCTTGGCAAATAAATTGTCTTAACGCCAGAAGTATAACCATCTGGATCTAAATCTGTGACTTTTTCTCCGTTGATGTAGTAAGTAATCGTGAAGTTGTTAGAAACACCTGGCTCACCATTGTCACCCTCAAAGTCTCCCTCAGCGGCTAAGTGGAACACATGGGTTGTCCCAGCTAGCTCAACCGCATGATTGCGTACTTCATCACGATGATGATAGGTCTCTTCTGCCGCCTTGACAGTGGCAGCGCTACCCAGTCCTACGATAAGTAAGACTAATGCCAGTACATTTTTAGCGGTTTTACGATGTTTGATAGCGATAATAAGCACTGCTGCTAATACGCCCAGACCAAGCACCATCAAAACTGGGGTCATTTTTTCACCAGTTGACGGTAATGGTGTACTAGTTTTTGTTGCTGTGTTAGTAGCGCCTGTTGTTGGTAAGTTGCCTGTCGTTGGCAATGGCGTTGTAGTGACCGTGCCGTCAGTTTTCCGATTAACTTGATACGTTTTCGCGTCACCCGCTTTTAAGGTACCCACGTTAAACGTGACTTTTTTCAGGTCCTTATCGTGGAAGATCGTGGGTAAATCAGCCTCAAAAGTCACATTGGTGCCCGTTTTACCACTGATATT
>MTLD01002897.1_pt2 | contig 74159 bp, 67 predicted proteins | sample 1982471 | NCBI WGS metagenome assembly MTLD01 (sample SAMN05712604, study PRJNA340218) | biofilm metagenome | isolation source: sample SPM anode biofilm adapted to -50 mV | place: USA | collected 2012-02-03
TCCGGTGGCCGGGGCCCTCCGCGCCGCCGCAGCCGAGGCGGCTCCGGAACCCGCCTGGAGCGTGGCGACTCGGCCGGACGGCTCCCTCCGGGTGACGGTGCTGGCCCTTCCGGGCCGGCCGGTGCTGCTCCTGCGACGCACGGCCGCCGGCGTGGCGGTGGCGCGGCCCGTGGCGGAGGGGCGGGAAGGTCCGCGCCTCCGCTGGCAGATCGACCTCCATCCGGCCCCCGGGGAGGCGCTGGACCTCTACATCCTGAACGCGCCGGTGGCCGATCCGGCGGGCCTCCCGGCCGAGGGAACCGTGGATGGGTTCCGCGCCCGGATCCCCGTTCCCGGGAAACAGGCGCCGACGCCCTGAAAGGGATCTGATCCCCGCGGCATTCCCTCCTGAACCGCGCCTTTCGCGCGGTCCTGCCGGGAGGATCCCATGTCGCACCGCGTCCCCGCCTTTCTGCTGGCCTGCTGCCAGGGCCTGTCGCCCCTGGCCTCCGCCCGCAGCCGCCCCCAGCCCGAGCGGACCGATCCGCAGGCCTCCGCCGACCGGACCCTCTCGCCCTGCTTCTTCGTGAAGGGGGAGGCTGCCGTGGACGCGCTGCCGTTGAAGGCCACCTCCGCCAGGGTGGCCATCGCGGGCGTCCTCGCGGACGTGACGGTGACCCAGGTCTACCGCAACACCGGCACGAGGCCGCTCGAGGCCATCTACGTGTTCCCCGGCTCCACGCGCAGCGCGGTGCATGCCCTGACCATGCGCATCGGCGAGCGGGTGCTGCGGGCGCAGATCAAGGCGCGGGACGAGGCCCGGGCCGACTACGAGCGGGCCAGGCAGGAGGGGCGCAGCGCCTCGCTCCTGGAGCAGCACCGCCCCAACGTCTTCCAGATGAACGTGGCGAACATCCTGCCTGGCGACGAGATCCGGGTGGAGCTTTCCTACACCGAGCTGCTCGTGCCCACCGGGGGGACCTACAGCTTCGTCTTCCCCACGGTGGTGGGCCCCCGCTATGCGGGGAAGGCCGGAACCACCTCGGACACGGGCGAGGCCTGGGTGGCGAACTCCTATACCCACGCGGGCGAGAAGCCCGCCACCACCTTCGACCTGTTGCTCAGGCTGGCGGCGGGCATGCCCATCGCCCGCCTGAGCTGCGACACCCACAGGACCGCCATCGCCTTCGATGGCAAGGCCGACGCCACCGTGAGGCTGGATCCCTCGGAGGCCCACGGTGGCAACCGCGACTTCATCCTGAGGTACCAGCTGGCGGGCGCTGCCGTGCAGTCGGGGCTGCTGCTGGACCAGGGGAGGGAGGGGAACACCTTCTTGCTCCTGGCCCAGCCCCCGAAGCGCGTGGCGCCGAAGGACCTGCCGCCCCGGGAGTACGTCTTCATCATGGACGTCTCCGGCAGCCAGATGGGCTTCCCCATCGAGGTGTCGAAGGTACTCATGAAGGAGATGATCGAGGGCCTGCGGCCCCAGGACCGCTTCAACGTCATGGTCTTCGAGGGCAGTGCGGCGTTCTGGTCGCCGGAGGGCTCGGTGGCCGCCACGCCGGAGCACGCCCGGGAGGCCCTGGCCTTCGTGGGCGCTCAGAACGGCGGCGGGGGCACCGAGCTGGCGAGCGCCCTGCGCAAGGCCCTGGGCCTGCCCCGGGTGCCCGGCATCTCGCGCACCTTCGTGGTGTCCACGGACGGCTACATCAGCGCCGACGGGCAGGTCTTCGACCTCATCCGCCGGAACCTCGGTGCCGCGAACCTCTTCGCCTTCGGCATCGGATCCTCCGTGAACCGCCACCTCATCGAGGGCATGGCCCGCGCCGGCCAGGGCGAGGCCTTCGTCGTCACCCGGCCCGAGCAGGCCGCCGCAGAGGCCGAGCGGTTCCGCGCCTACGTCTCCTCGCCGGTGCTGACGAACGTGCGGCTCACCACGAACGGCTTCCAGGTGAAGGATCTCGAGCCGGTCCAGCTGCCCGACGTGCTCGCCGACCGGCCCGTCCTCTGCCTCGGCACGTGGACCGGCGAAGCCCGGGGGACCGTGACGATCTCGGGCATGACCGGCGCGGGGCCCTGGCACCAGACCTTCGACGTGGCCCAGGTGGCGGACCGCGCGCACCCGGCCCTCGGCCAGCTCTGGGCCCGCCAGCGCATCCAGCGGCTCGCCGACGACGACCCGGCCGGGACGGACGCGGACCGGAAGGCCGAGGTCACCCGGCTCGGCCTGCGCTACCACCTGCTGACCGCGTACACCTCCTTCGTGGCGGTGGATACGCAGGTGCGGAACGCGGGCGGCGGCAGCACCCCCGTGACCCAGCCCCTGCCCATGCCCGAGGGCGTGTCCGACGCGGCCATCGGGGGCGGCGTCTTCAACGGATCGCTGGCCTCTGCCCCGGCGCCCAGAATGATGCCGGTTCCGGCCTACCTGGCCGCGGAAGTCGTGGCCCAGCACGAGGAGCGCCGCCGGGAGACCGGCCGTCAGGCGAAGGGCGCACCGGCCCCGGGTCGCGGCGAGGTGGCCCTGCCCGGGGTGCGCATCCGGTCCCTGTGGGCTCCGGCGGCGCCCGACCCGGCCACCCTCCGCCAGGAACTCCAGGTGAAGCTTGGGCGCGGGGGCCTGCGCACGGCCCTGGTGGGCCTCTCCGCCGGCACCGTGCTGGTCCTGAAGGTGGATGCCGCCGGCCGAGTGGTCTCGGCGGCCTTCCAGCCCGGTTTTGCCGGTTCCGCTCAGGCCGTCGCCCTGATCGGGGCCTGGCGGCTGAAGGCCTGGGGCGGGCAGGTCGGGGAGGTGCGGATCACCCTGGATGGGGAGATCTGAACGGCTGGCGCGAGGCTGTGCCGGGGCTACCTTCGGAACCATGCGAAGACACCTCGGCGCGGCCCTGGCGCTGATCCTCGGAGCGTGCGGGGCGGAGCGGGCCCAGACGCCCGCTTCGCCCTCCGAGGCGTTTCTGGCTGCGGCCCGGATGAACATGGTGCGCGAGCAGCTTGCGGCCCGGGGGGTCCGGGATCCTCGCATCCTGGCGGCCATGGGGCGGGTCCCCCGGCACGCCTTCGTGCCCGCCGGGGTCCAGGACCGGGCCTACGACGACGGGGCCCTCCCCATCGGCTACGGCCAGACCATCTCCCAACCCTTCATCGTGGCGCTCATGACCCTGGCGGTGGATCCCAGGCCCGGCGACCGGGTGCTGGAGATCGGGACAGGCTCGGGCTACCAGGCCGCCGTGCTGTCGGGCCTGGTGGCCGAGGTCTACACCCTGGAGATCGTGGAACCCCTGGCCCGCCGCGCAGAGGCGGACCTGAAGCGGCTGGGCTACGCCAACGTGCGGGTGCGCGCCGGCGACGGCTACCGCGGCTGGCCCGAGGCCGCCCCCTTCGACGCCATCCTCGTCACCTGCGCCCCCGACCATGTACCGCAACCCCTGGTGGACCAGCTCAAGGTGGGTGGTCGCATGGTCATCCCCGTGGGCCCTGCCGGGGGCAAGCAGGAGCTGATCCTCCTGCGCAAGACCGCCCGGGGCCTGGAGCGGGTGGAGGTCCTGCCCGTGCGGTTCGTGCCGTTGGTGCGGGAGCGGGGATCCTGACGGTTGGCTGGATCCGGGATCGTCCCCTCGGGACGGGATTCGAACGCACCCGGCTGCACCGTGCGCCGGTCCCGCTCCCGACAGCGCACTGCGCTGTCTCCGCGGTCCCACTCGGAGGTGGGCCGTCCTCCGTATCAGGAACCGCCACACCGGGGCGGGATTCGAACGCACCCGGCTGCGCCGTGGGCCGGCCCCGCTCCCGACCGCGCACCGCGCTGTCTCCGCGGTCCCACTCGGAGGTGGGCCGTCCTCCGTATCAGGAACCGCCACACCGGGGCGGGATTCGAACGCACCCGGCTTCGCCGTGTGCCGGTCCCGCTCCCGACAGCGCACCGCGCTGTCTCCGCAGTCCCACTCGGAGGTTCGAATCCTCATCGTTCAAAACACCAGAAGGGCCCTCCGAAGAGGGCCCCTCTGGTGTTTTGGTCGGCGCGAGAGGATTCGAACCTCCGACCCCTACCACCCCAAGGTAGTGCGCTACCAGGCTGCGCCACGCGCCGTGAACCTTCGACTGTAGACCGTCCAGGGGTTCAGGTCAAGGACGGGGCGGAGCGGAGAGGCGATCGAGGAGGCTGCGGAGGGCGCGGATGGCGGGCTGCAGGTCGGAGCTGGCCCGCAGCAGGCGGGGGATGGTGGGTTTCGGCTTCGGGGCCGGCGCAGCGGGCGTCTCCTCGGGCTCGAGGCCGAGATCGAGGCGCTGGGCGAGATGGCCGTGGAGGAGCAGTTCCCGGCAGTCGGCCACGGTGAGGCCCTCGGCCAGCCAGGACCGGATGCGCTTGAGGCGGGGCAGCTCGTCGGCGTGGTAGTAGCGGAGGTTCCCCTTGCTGCGCCGGGCCCTGATCTCGGGGATCACGTCCTCCCAGTAGCGCAGTTCCTTGGGGGAGACGCCCACCTGCTGCGCCGCTTCGCCGATCTTGAACCACTTGCGGTCGGACATGGCCGCTCCGCCTAGTTCTCCCTGGGCTCGATGCCCAGGGCCTTGAGGCGCTTGTAGAGGTTGGAGCGGTCCATGCCGACGCGCTCGGCGACGCGGGTCATGTTGCCGTTCTGCAGCTTCAGCTCGCGCTGGAGGTACTGACCCTCGAACCAGTCGCGGGCCTCCTTCAGGCTGGGGAACTCGGGGAAGGAGAAGGGATCGGGCTCGGCGAGGTGGCGCACGGCCAGGGGGCCCAGGTCCCGGGGGCCGATCTCGGCGCCGCGGCCCAGGATGACGGCCCGCTCCATGAGGTTCTTCAGCTCGCGCACGTTGCCGGGCCAGTCGTGGCGCAGCAGGGTGTCCTTCGCGTCGGGTCCCAGGCGCTTGGGCGGGCGTCCGTACTGGCGGGCGATGCGGACGATGAAGCCTTCGGCCAGGGGGATGATGTCCTCGGGCCGTTCGCGCAGGGGCGGGATGCGCAGGGGCACCACGGCCAGCCGGAAGTAGAGATCCTCGCGGAAGCGGCCCCGGGTGATCTCGCCGGCCAGGTCCTTGTTGGTGGCGGCGATGACGCGCACATCCACGCCCACGGCGCCGCCGCCACCGATGGGCTCCACGCGGCCCTCCTGGAGGGCGCGCAGCACCTTGGCCTGGGTCTTGAGGGACATGTCGCCCACTTCATCCAGGAACAGCGTGCCGCCGTCCGCCTCGCGGAACTTGCCCTTCTGGTCCCGCACGGCGCCGGTGAAGGCGCCCTTCTGGTGGCCGAAGAGCTCACTCTCGATGAGCTCCTCGGGGATGGCGGCGCAGTTGACCTCCACGAAGGGGGCATCCTTCCGGGCGCTCTGGGCGTGGATGAGGCGGGCCACTTCCTCCTTGCCGCTGCCGTTCTCGCCGGTGAGCAGGACGCGGCCCTCGGTGGGGGCCACCAGCGCGACGTCGGACAGCAGCCGCCTCATGGCGGGGCTTTCGGCCAGGAAGAACCGCCCGCCCTCCACGGCCTCCAGGAGGCGCTGGTTCTCCTGCTCCAGGCGGGACTGGCGCAGGGCGTTGCCGGTGACCAGCAGCAGGCGGTCCAGGTCGATGGGCTTCTCGAGGAAGTCGAAGGCGCCCAGCTTGGTGGCCTGCAGGGCGGTGTCGATGCTGCCGTGCCCGGAGATCATGACGATGGGCAGGGCGGGGCGGAGGAGCCGCGCCTGCTTGAGGGTCTCCAGGCCGTCGATGCCGGGCAGCCAGACGTCCAGCAGCACCAGGTCGATGCCCTCGCCATCGGGGTTCTGCAGCAGGTCCAGGGCCTGCTCCCCCCGCTCGGCCTTGACCACGTGGTAGCCCTCGTCCTTGAGGGCCTCTCCCAGGGAACGGCGGATACCCGGCTCGTCGTCCACCAGCAGGATGGTCATGGGGGGGCGCATGATTCCAAGCTAGACGGGCCCCAAGCCCCTGTCCAGCGCGGGCTTGGATGCGGTCAGGCCAGCTCGGACTCGGTGGCCTTCAGCAGCTCCCGGGCCAGCTCCGCTGCCCCCAGGTAGTAGGCGTGGGCATGGATCTGGGGGAGCTGGGTGGCCACGGCCCGGACGAGGGGCTCCAGGTGCTCCCGGATCAGGCGGAGGGCCAGGGCGGTGAGGCGCTCGCGTTCGGACGGCTCGCCCGCTTCGGCGTCCTCCAGCTGCTCCAGGAGGTAGCCCAGGCAGGCCAGCTCGAGGCCCAGGTGGTCCGGTGGAATGAGCAGGTCCTCCTGGGGGCTGATGTCGGCGCCGTCGTAGATCTCCTTCAGGGGACCGAGGATCTCGGGGGCCATCAGGAAGCCCCGGGCCTGCACGGAGCCGTAGAGGTGGACGACGTCCGCCTCGCGGCTGTGCATGAAGAGGCGGGCGTATTCCACCGCCTGGGATTCGGAATCCTGGACCGAGTCGGCCATGCGGCGCAGCGGGGCGTACAGCGAAGGGCCGGGGCCGCTGCTCAGCAGCTGCCCCAGCCTCTCGTTCAGATCGGCGCCCGGTTCCAGGAAGACTTCGGCGAGGGCTTCGGAGAGTTCCGCCAGGAGGGCGAGCGTCATGGAAGGTCCTTTTCTATTGCAGCAGCCCCATTTTGCTGTGGAAGCTGCTCATCTGGCCAGCGTAGACGAAGATGTAGCGGAGCAGGAAGCCGCCGATCAGCACCAGGCCGGCGGCGGTGAGGGCCAGGTTGCGGTTCCCGTGGAACTCCTTGCCCTTGAAGATGGCGGGGAACAGCTCGTAGACCTCGATGGCCAGGGGCACCAGCAGCCCGAGGAACAGGAAGGGGCCCCAGAAGATGAAGGTGAAGGGGCCGCCGAGGATGAGGTCGAGGGCCTGCTTCACGGCCTGGGTGGAGAGCTCGCCGTGGATCAGGTAGGGCAGGATGATGAACAGCTCCAGGGAGATGAACACCACGTCCAGGGTGACGAGGAACTTGGTCTCGTGCTTCTCGATGGGGTTCTTCTTGTCCAGGACCATGGCGAGCAGCAGGGCCGCGGCGCCGCTGGAGAGGGCGGAGAAGAGGAACATCTGGGCCACCAGGTTGGTGTTCCAGAAGGGCCGGGCCGACACGGCGCCGAGCAGCACGCCGGTGTAGATGCCCACGCCGATGGAGAAGGGGAAGCCGATCATACCCAGGGTCTCGCGCCAGGAGGAGATGTCCACGTTGAGGCGGTGGACGAGCTTCCAGGAAGCGGGGATCCTGCTGAAGATCCACGTGCGCTCATCCTCCTTCAACCAGGAATAGAGGTAGAGGAAGGCGACGACCGTGAAGACGGTGAGGAGCCAGGAGCCGATGGACATCGGGCTCTCCCACCGGAAGTGCATGAACAGCTTGTAGAACCGGTACCAGTTCCCGAGATCGAGGATGAGCAGGCCGGAACCGATGGCCACCGGCCAGGGCGCCAGGAGGGCCCCCATCCGGGCCACGCGGGCATAGGCGGGCTTGTCATCCACCTTGAGGTAGTTGGCGAGGCCCGAGGCGAAGAAGAGGCCCGCGGAGAGTCCGCCCAGGAAGAGGTAGACGACGATGAGGAGTCCCCAATTGGTTTCGTGCATGGCTTCCTCCTACAGCAGGTAATAGAGTTGAGGGCCGTTGCCCGTTTGGGGTTCCTTGACCTTGTAGCGGCGCGTGGCGAGCAGCTCGCGGATCCGGCTCTTGGGATCCTCAAGGTCGCCGAAGACGCGCACCTTCGAGGGGCAGGTCTCCACACAGGCCGGCACTTCGCCCTTGTCCACCCGCTGCACGCAGAAGGTGCACTTGTCCACCACGCCCTCCTCCTCGTTGAAGTAACGGGCGTCATAGGGGCAGGCGATCATGCAGTAGCGGCAGCCGATGCACTCGTCGTAGTTGACGAGGACGATGCCGTCCTTGCGCTGCCAGGATGCGCCGGTGGGGCACACCCGCACGCAGGAGGGCTCGTCGCAGTGGTGGCACTGTTCCGGCTCGAAATTGATGCTGAGGGTCGGGTACTCACCCTTCCGCTCTTCGTTGATCCGGTTGCGGAAATGGCCCACGGGGACCTTGTTCTCCGCCTTGCAGGCGACGACGCAGGCCTTGCAGTTCAAGCACTTCCTGGAGTCGATGACGAGGGCGTAACGCTTCTTCTTCATGGCCATGTCTCACCCCCTCTACGCGTTGCTGACCTTGACGAAGGTCCCGTGGAACGCGGCGTTCCCCGATACCTTGTCCCAGGCGGTTTCCAGGATGACGGCGTCGCTGGCGCCGACGTTGTAGACCAGGCTCTGCATCTTGGACTTCTTGCCAAACCCGTGGAGCATGAACACGCAGTCGGGCCGGATCTCCTCCGTGACGCGGGCCTTGATCCTCACGTTCCCGACGCTGCTGGCGACGTTCACGTACTCGCCGTTCTTGATGCCCAGGCGGGCGGCGGGCACGGGGTTGATCCAGAGGTCGTTCTCCGGCATGAACTCGTGCAGCCACACGTTGTTGGACTGGTTGGCGTGCGTGAAGTAGCCCACCCGGCCCAGGATCAGGCGGAAGCGGTCCGCCGGAGGCTGGGCGATCTGGGTGTAGACCGGCAGGGGATCATAGCCGTTCTCCTGGAGCCGCTCGGAGAAGATCTCGATCTTCCCGGACTTGGTGACGAAGCGGTGGTCGGGCGTCAGGGTCTTGCCGTAGTGGGCCTCGCCGCTGGCGGCCCAGACGCCATGCTTCTTCATGTGCTCGGCGGCCATGGGGATCGGAAGATCCTTGAACTCGGCCTCCACCCACTGGTCGATGGTGTAGTCGAAGTAGTCGGAGAGCCCCAGCCGCTTCGCGAGGCCCTGCACGATCTCGAGGTTGGGCTTGGTGTCGTGGATGGGCTTGACCACCTGCTGCCGGTAGACGACGGCGGGCCAGATGCCGGGCATCACCTCCACCGGATCCGTGCGCTCCAGGTAGGCGCTCTCGGGGAACACGACGTCGGCATACCAGGCCATGTCGCTCATCTGGAGATCGATGACGCCGATGAAATCCATCTCCTCGATCATCTTGAGCGTCTTGCTCTGGTCGGGCAGGGCGTTCATCGGATCCTGCTTGTAGACCATCCACCCCTTGATGGGGTAGGGCTTGCCGGACAGGACGTTCTCGCGCAGCTTCAGGTAGACGCCATCACTGGCGGCGGCCAGCGGGAAGTTGGTCTTGACCTCGTCCACGCGGGAGGCCTTGGGATCGTCCCAGGGCATGAAGAGGAACTCGCCCTTGGGCAGGGAGGCGTTGGGCACCATGCCGCCCATCTGGTCCCAGTTGCCCACGATGGTGTTGAGGATGGCCTGGGCCCGGCGCATCTGGAAGTCGTTCTCGTACCAGGAGGATCGGCGGCCGGAATAGTAGAGGGCGCGGGTGCCGGCATCGGCGAACTCGCGGGCGATGCGGATGATGTCCTTGGCGGGGATCTCCGTTTCCTTCTCGGCCCACTCGGGGGTGTACTGCTTCACGTGCTCGGCGAGCTGGTCGAAGCCGAGGGTGTAGGTGTCCACGAAGTCCTTGTGGTAGCGCTTCTCGGCGATGATCACGTTCAGCATCGCCAGGATGAAGGCCAGGTCGGAGCCGGGCTTGATGGGATACCACTCGTCGGCCTTGGCGGCGGTGACGGTGAACCGGGGATCGAGGTAGACCAGCTTGGCCTTCCGCTCCATCACGCTGCCGATGAGATCCATCGTGTCGGGCGTGATGATGCTCTCGAAGCGGTTCGCGCCGGACATGATCACGTACTTGCTGTTCAGCATGTCGAAGCTGGGCACGGTGCCGAAGGTGGTCCCGTAGGCCAGGTTCACGGAGGCCAGGCAGAGGGTGGGGTGCCGCACGATGTTGGGGGAGCCGAAGGCCTGGCCCAGGTTGACGAAGAACTTCTCCTGGAATCCCTCGGTGGAAGACCACAGGGTGCCTTCGGGGCCGTACTTCTGCTTGATCTCGGCCAGCTTCTTGGCCGTGTAGTCGAAGGCCTCATCCCAGCTGACGGGCTTCCACTTGCCCTCGCCGCGGGCGCCGACCCGGATCATCGGCTGCTTGACGCGATCGGGATCGTAGACCTGCATGACCGCCGCGTTGCCGCGGGCGCAGAGCATGTCGCGGGACTTCGGATTCTCGGGATTGGGATTGAGCTTGCGGATGAATCCGCCCTCGACCACGGCGATGGCCGAACACTTGTTCGGGCACAGTTCGCAGGTCGTCGGAATCTCCTTGGCGTCGGCCGCCGTGCTGCGTCCCTTCTTGAAATACTTGAAGCATCCCACCTGTGTGGCGGCGACGGCTCCGGCGGTGGCACCTGCTGTCTTGAGGAACAGCCGGCGATCCATGCGAATGGTTCCCATCGTGGTCTCCGTGGTTGAGAGGAAGGGGCCGGAGGGGAGTGCCTCCGGCCCCGGTCTGTGGCTAGAACTTCACTTCGATCGCGGCGTAGGTGTTCTTGACCGTCGCGGGGAAGGCGTACTGGAGCATGGGGTTCTTGCTCAGGTCGTACGAGTCCTCCCAGCTCTGGCCGGGCATGGCGCCGGGAGAGATCTGCCAGCCGCTGAAGGCGTGGCTGTACTTGTAGTCGATGTAGCCCAGGCGGAGGGCGGCGTTCTTGGCGAAGCGCCAGTGGATGTAGCCTTCCCACACGTCGCCGCGGGCGCCGAGCTTCTCGGTGTACTCACCGGTGGCCGGGCTGTAGGTGAACCACCGTGGCGAACCGTGGTTGAACTCCACGCCGATCCCGACCTTCTCGGTGGGGTCCCAGCGCACGCCGGTGTAGTAGGCGGAGGCGGTGTGGCTGTTGATCGGATCGCCCATCAGGCCGCCGAAGCCGGCGAGCTGCTGGGTTCCGCCGTAGGCCGCCGGGAAGTCCCAGTAGGCGCCGTACTGCGAGACCTTGCCGTTCGGATGGCTCTTGAGGTAGCCGCCGCTGATGAAGTAGGTGAACTGCTCACCCACGCGGTGCTTCCAGGTGGCGGTCCACTGGTCCATGTCGCCGAGGTTGTTGGTGGCGGTCACGTACTGGGTGGAGGGCATGCCGGCGACGCCGGGCATGGACGGCACGGGGAAGTTGGTCAGGCTGCCGAAGGGGATGTCGGTCATGTTGCCGAACCGGTTGTAGCCCAGGTAGAAGTTCGCGCTCTGGACGGTCTCGCCGATCTGGAAGAGCAGGGGCATGTCATACATGGCGCCCAGCACCGTGGTGTCCTTGAGGGGCCCGATGCTGTTGACCTGCATGGCGGCCTTGGACATGTTGGGCTGGCCGGTGGTGGTGTTGATGTCCACGTTGGTGAAGTTGAAGCCCACGGGGGCCGCGTTGGTCTTCACCAGGCCGCCGCCGCCGAAGCCGCTCTCGTAGCCGACGCCGTAGCAGATGCCCAGCAGGGTGCCTTCGGGAAGGCCGATCTTCTCAAGCTCGAACTTCCAGCCCATGCCGTCGATGGTGGCGTTGACGGCCAGGGCCTGCGGGGTGGCCTCGCGCTCACCGCCCTCGCGCACCTCGAACGGCGGGCCGTCCGTGGTGTTCTGGCGCCCGATGGACAGGATGCCCAGGGGGAAGTGGTAGACCAGGCTGGCGCGCTCGACACGGAGGACGTCCGTGCTGGGGACCTTGCCGGTGTTGAAGGAGTTGGCCACCGTGTTCGGGGAGCCGTTGAACACAGGCACATCGGCGCCGCCGTGCACCTTGTACATCACCAGGCGGCCCATGATCTTGGCGTGCTCGTTGATGGTGATGCCCATGTTCAGGCGCAGCCGGGTGGACCACTGGACGGAGTTCGTCCAATCCTGGGCCGGCGACTGCTGGGTGAGGGGCATGGGCATGCCGGTGGCAGGGTTCTGGGCGAAGCCCATGAAGGCCTGGTAGGGCTTGAAGTGCCACTCGGCGCTGTCAAAGCGGGTGCGGAGGTCGCCGCCCCACTGGATGTTGTCGGGGGCGATCTTGGTCTCGACCTTGGTCAAGCGGGCGTCCATCTCCTTGGCGGCATCAGCCTTCTCTTCGAGGGCCTGGATCTGCTGCTTCAGGCCTTCGATCTGCTTGTGCAGGTCGTCGTTGGACTGGGCGCTCAGGGCCACGGGCGCCAGCGCGGCGACCAGGGCGAGCATGATGCGGGAGGATTTCATCGGTTCGTCTCCGTGAATCGGGGGGTTCAGGGGTAGGGGAGGGGGGATTGCAGGTCGATCGGAATCAGCCGCCGCAGGTCATGGGCTGCGGGGAGTCGGAGGCGTGCTGGACGAGGAAGGTCATCACGTCCTTCATCTGCTCGGGCTTGAGGTCGGTGCCGGTGCCGAGCTTCTCCTTGCCCTTGTTGTGCTTGTTGGCGGCGAAGTAGGCCTTCCACTGAGCCTGGGTCTTGGTCAGGGGCGTGACTTCCTTGCCGGGCTTGCCGGCGGTGTGGCAGGTCTTGCAGGTCTTCTTGAAGAAGAACTTGCCCTTGAGTTCGCTGCCCTGGGCGGACAGGGGCGCGGCCAGAGCGGCCAGCGCGAGAAGGGACAGCAGCGTGTTCCGCATGGAGCACATCCTTTCTGGTGGGTTGGAGAAGTGGAGTGCGTCGGCGGCCTGGGGCCTGGGATGACGGGGACTCCGGGTTGGGGAGGTAATGCGGGTCCGGGAGAGGCCGGAGGCGGGCGCTAGGGCGACACGCTGTCCGGGAGGAGCGAATCCATCAGCCGCCAGGTGCGCGTGCTGTGCTCGAAGCGGGCGATGTCCGCGAGGGTGTTCTGCTTCAGGTGGGCGTGGATTCGCTCCCGCTCTTCCTTCCAGAAGGCGTGGGTGGGGCATCCCCGGTCGTCGGAGCAGGTGCTGAAGCCCAGGAGGCAGCCGTTCCGCCAGGACTCGCCGTCCACGGCCTCGGCGATGACATCCAGGCTGATCTCGCGGGCGGGCTGGGCCAGGATGACGCCGCCCTTGTTGCCGCGCTTCGCCTTGATGAGCCCCTTGTGGGCGAGGCTGTTCATGAGCTTGGAGAGGTAGGCGCGGGGGATGCCCGTGCGGGCGGCCACGTCCTGCACGAGGGCCGGATCGCCGCCCGGGTCCTCGAGGCAGCTGAGGGCCAGTACCGCGTAGCCTGCTGTCTGGGAGAGGGGGAGCATCTGTTCCATCCGATTCTGGACCCATCCGGGTTCGATATAGAGGATGAAACGGTGAGCAACGAGGTCAAGTCGTTCGTGACCATCATCACTATTAATTAAATAACTACTAAAGAATAATGATCAATCGACAATCAAATCAATAGATCAAAACTGAATCAAACTCAAATCATCCGCTGATAAAGTGTTCAATCCTTGGGGGTCCACCATGTCCGATCCAGGCCCGACATCTGCGTTTGAACAGGACGCCCAGCTGGCGCCGATCATGGCCCACCCCCTCCAGCGGCAGGTCTTCGTCTGCACCTCCAAGAGCTGTGCTGCCAATGGATCCGAGGCGGTCCTGGAGGCCTTCAAGGCCCAGCTGATCGAGGCGGGGCTGCTCTACACCAAGCGCAATCCGGATGGCGAGGTCCAGTGTCTCCACTGCGGGTCCGTCGGATTCTGCGCCATCGGGCCCGCCGTGCTGGTCTACCCCGACGGCATCTGGTACGCCCACGTCACGGTGGAGGACGTGCCGGAGATCATCGAGTGCCACCTCAAGGGGGGCGTCCCGGTGGAACGGCTGGTACGCAAGCGCATGGGCGCCTGAGTCCCGACCTCCGAGCAGCCTACCGTTCCGCCTCGAAGGCGCGTCGATCCTCGGGGGTGTCCAGATCCAGCCATTCCGGTCCCCCGGCGGGCAGCACCAGGTGTGGAACCGCCAGCGCGAGCCGGGTGAGGGAGCGTTCGCCGGAGCTTGCGATCAGCCCTCGGAGGCTTCCCGCGAGGATCCCGCCCAGGGGCTGGAGGCGGTCTCCGCATTCCGCCATCACCCAGTGCGCCGCGAGGGGGTCCGCAGCCTCCACGCGCCGGAGCCAGGCGGCCAGGCGGTCGGGCGTCCAGCGGATCTGGTCGCAGGCCACGAGCCACCAGCGGTCCTCTGGCGGGGCCGGCGCGGCGCACCAGCGGGCGAGGGCGACGGTGGGGCCTTCGCGGGGGTCATCGAGGCGGGGCAGGGCGGGGCGATCGGCCAGGGGCTCACCCAGGACCACCACGGGCCCGACCGGGCACACGGTCTCGAAGACCCGCACGAGGTGCCCTCCCCAGGTGCCGCCCTCCGGGTGGGCCAGGGCATGCTTGGGCTCGCCCATCCGGCGGCTCTGTCCTCCGCTCAGCAGGAGGAGGCCTGTCAACCGCCCACCTGCCACATGCCCTTGTCGAGCTGGGGAAACTGGCCCTGGCGCATGGGGTGGCAGTCCAGCTTCTCCACGAGGGCCTGCCGGATGAGGCGGGTGAGATCCTCGTGCGAGGCGTGGTTCCGGAGGGGCTCCAGCAGGTCCACGGGCTGGTTGCCGAAGAGGCAGGCCTTCAGCTCGCCGCGGCTGGTGAGGCGCACGCGGTTGCAGCGGTCGCAGAAGTCGGCGCTCAGGGTGGAGATGACGCCCACTTTCCCGGGGGCACCGGGGATGCGGAAGATCCTCGCCGGCCCTTCCTCGAGGCCCACGGCGGGTTCCTCCTCCAGTGCCGTTCCCAGCCCCTCCTGGATGGTGGTCAGGATCTCGGCGGCGGGCATGAACTGCTCCCGGCCCCACCCGTTCCCCTGGTAGGGCATGAACTCGATGAAGCGCACCTGCACCGCCTCGGTGAGGGCGAGGCGGGCCAGGGGCACGATCTGATCCTCGTTCCAGCCTCGCAGCACCACGGCGTTGAGCTTGGTCTTCAGGCCGGCGGCGCGGGCGGCCTCGAGTCCCGCCAGCACGCGCGCCAGGCCATCCTTGCGCGTCAGCCGCTCGAAGCTGGTGCGCTCGGCCGCATCGAGGCTCACGTTCACGCCCAGGAGCCCCGCGTCGCGCAGGCCGCGGGCGCGCCGGGCCAGCTGCAGGCCGTTGGTGGTGAGGTGCACGCGGCCCTCCACCTCGGGGCTGATGCCCGCGACGATGGTCTCCAGGTCGCGGCGCATGAGGGGCTCGCCGCCGGTCAGGCGCACCTTCCGGATGCCCAGGCTCGTGAAGACCTGGATCAGCTGGACGACCTCGTCGCGGCTCATGGCTGGGGGCTCGGACCGCTCCAGGGCACCGGTCCGCGGCTTGCAGTAGACGCAGGCGAGGTTGCACTGCTCGGTCACCGAGACCCGCAGGTAAGTGATCGCCCGGCCCAGGCCGTCCTTCAGTCCGTCCTTGAGCCGCAGCATCCGCGGGGGCTGGCTCTGGGACGGGATGGGGAAGGCGGATTCCACGGCGGCTCCGGATGGACACCAGGATGCGCCCGTTCCGGAGGTGGACCTTGGGTTTATGGCATTGGTCACACGCCCGGTGTCATGGCTCTTCGGGGGCCAGGGGCAGGACCATGCGGAAGCTGGCGCCCTGGCCGGGTTCGCTGGCCACGAGCAGGCGTCCGCCATGGACTTCCAGGATGTCCTGGCAGATGGAGAGCCCGAGGCCCCAGCCCTGGGCGGCATCGCCGGCCTTCACCTGCCGGAAGGGTTCCAGGATGTCCTGGATCTGCTTCGCGTCGAGGCCCCGCCCGGTGTCCCAGACCTCCAGGGACCAGAGGCCCTCCGCGGCATCGACGCTGGAGCGGATGCCGACTTCGCCTCCCGGGGGCGTGAACTTCAGGGCGTTCTCGAAGAGGTTCAGCATCACCTGGTGGAGCGTGGCGGTGTCGGCCTGGATGCGGACCCGGGCGGTCTCCGGCGCCACCTCCAGGTGGAAGGCCAGTTCCCGGGCCTCCGCCTTCAGCCGCAGCACGTCCTCGAAGCCTTCGGTGACCTCCATGGGCACCGTGGGCGCAAGCTTCAGGCTGTGCAGCAGGGCCTCGGAGCGGCTCTGGTCGAGCAGGTTGCGGACCAGGGTCTCGATGCGGTTGGTCTCGCGATCCATGATGTCGATGAGCCCGCCGCGCTCGGGCACCAGGTCGCGCAGGCGGTCGAGGGTGAGCATGATGCTGGTGAGCGGGGACCGGAGGTCGTGCGTGACCATGTCCATGAGCTTCAGGCGGGACTCCAGGCTCCGCTTGATCTGACCGTGGGCCTGCTCCAGGGCCCGGTTCTGGCGCTCGAGAACCCGGGTCCGCGCATCCACGGTGTCCTCGAGGGCCTGGGCGCGGAGGGAGAGCTGGTGGATCCGCAGCCAGACGAGTCCCCCGAGCAGGGCCAGGACGAGCAGGATGAAGAGGATGCGCACGGCCCAGGCTTCGTACCATGCGGGCAGCACCCAGATGCGGATGGGCCGTGATTCCACCCAGGGGCCACCTTCCTCCGAGACGCGAAGCCGGAGCCGGTACGTGCCGGCGCCGAGGTTCCGGTAGTGGAGCAGGAGGCCCTGCTGGGTGAGGGGGCGCCAGCCGGGATCCACACCCTCGAGCAGGGTCTCGTAGTTGGGCCGCCCGGGGGAGACGGGCTCGCCGGTGTCGAAGCTCATCTCGAGGAAGTCGGGATGGGGGGGGACCGTGACGTCGGAGGGGAGGCCCGCGACGCCGCCCGGCCAGCGGATCTCCAGCACCGTCGGGGGGCGCATGGGCGGGTTGCGGAACCCCGCTGGATGTTCCAGGACGTTCACGCCGCCGATCATGCCGATCCACAGGCGGCCCCGGGTATCCACCAGGAAGCCGTTGTGGTTGGTCTCGTCGGAGATGAGCCCCTGGCTGCGGGAGAGGTGCTGGAGGTCCTTCCCCTTCAGGAGATCCACCCCCCGGTTGTGGCCGAAGGCCATGACGCCCTGGCCCAGGTCGGCGATGAAGTTCAGGCTGTCGTCGCCGAGCCCCTGGGCCACCCCGTAGGTGGTCCAGTGCCCGCCCGCCAGCACATGCAGGCCGTTCATGGTGCCGATCCATAAGTGGCCCTGGTCGTCGGTGGTCATGCAGGTGACGGTGACGGTGGAGAAAGGCGCATCCTCGTAGGCCCGGACGATCCGGTTCCCCGCCAGCCGCCACAGGCCGAGGGGCGTGGCCAGGAGCAGCTGGCCGCGGTAGCGCAGGATGTCTGCGATCTCGGTGCTGCCCGCCTCGGCCGGGAGCCCGATCCGGGCCAGGAGGCGTCCGGAGGGATCCAGCACGAAGAGACCCTGCTCGGTCCCGGCCAGGATGCGATCCCGGTCGCGGACGAGGGTCAGCACGCTGGTGCGGGCCATCTCCCGGGGACCGGCAGGCGCCACGCGGCCGTTCCGCCACCGGGCCAGGCCCCGGTCCGTGCCGACCCAGACACCGCCTTGGCCGTCCGCGAGGAGGGACCACATCTGGTCCGCGGGAAGGCCCTGGGCCCGGGTCCAGTGAGCGGTGATGCCCCGGCCCTCGTCCACCTGGTAGAGGCCGGTGCTGGTGGCCAGGAGGACCCGTCCCTGGCCCAGCTCCCGGATCGCGGTGACCGCGGCCAGGTTCTCCCCCGTGAGGTTCGAGGAGCCGTCGAGGGAGGAGAGACCGGGAAGCACCTGGGCGGAGAGGCCGTCGCCGTCCGAGCCCACCCAGAGGATCCCCCGCCGGTCCCGGATCGCCACGAGGATGCGGTCGCGGGGGAGCCCGTCGGTGGTGGTGAGGCGCCGGGCCGGCGTGCCGGGGGCCTTGACGAGGAGCCCATCCCCTCCCAGGGATACGAGCATGCCTCCGCCGTGCGCGTCGAAGCGGAGGCTGGCCATCTTCGGGGAGGGCGGGAGGCCAGCCAGGGATTCCTGCACCCAGGCGCCCCGTTCCATGTGGAGGAGGGCGTCCTCCAGGAGGACCCAGACCTTCCCCGCGGGGTCCACCTGCAGGTCGCGGATGGGGGTGGTGGCGTGGGCCGCGGGCAGGGGGTACAGGTGGACGGCGGTGCCGTCCCAGCGCCCCAGGAGGTGGCCGTGGCCCACCATCCAGAGCCCGTCCGCGTGGTCGCGGGCCAGGAACCGGATCGGTTGTCCGGCGAAGGGCGGGGGGAGGGGCACGGACTCGAACCTTCCGCCCGCCTGACGGTAGAGGCCCCGGCGGTTCCCCACGAACACCCTTCCGGTGCCGTCGAGGGCGAGGGACAGCGTGGGGGAGCGGTCCAGTCCCTGGTCCGGTCCGTAGTTCGCCACGGTGTCGCCCATGATCTCGGAGACGCCGTTCTCGCTGCCCACCCAGATGTGGCCGGCCCCATCCTCCAGCATCCCCTGGACGAAGCGGGCCTTCAGTCCCTGGGTGGCGCCGAAGGACTGGAAGCCCGAAGCGCCCAGCCGGGCCATCCCGCCGGTGTTGGTCCCGACCCACAGGAAGCCCCGCCGGTCCTCCAGCAGGGCCGTGACCTGGCTCTGGGGCAGGCCGTCCCGCAGGCCGAAGTGCCGGAAGGCCAGCTGCTGTCCGGCGGCCGGGAGGACAGGCCACCCGAGAATCAGCCAGCAGAGGGCGCGGAGGAGGAGGGAACGGGCGTGGGGCATCAGGTCGGTGATGGAGGGCCTATCGGCAGAAGGGGGATCCCCCTCGATTTCCGGTGGACGTGGGAACATGGTGGGCCGGGAGGATCATGCTCGTCGATGCCCATTGCCATTTGACCGGGAGCTACCTGGTCCCCGAGGCCATCGAGCCGACCCTGGCGCGTGCCCGGGCCGAAGGCGTAACGGGGTTCATCGCCGTTGGGACGGACTTGGAGGATTCAGCGCTCGTGCTGGACCTGGCTCGGACGGTGCCCGGTGTTCGGGCCAGCCTCGGCGTCCACCCCCACGAGGCCAGGACCTGGACCCCGGAGGTGGAGGCAGGCCTGGCCGCGATGGTCGAGGACACCGCCGTGCGCTTCGTGGGAGAGACGGGGCTCGACTGGCACTACGACCTCAGCCCGCGGGAGGCGCAGGAGGCCGCCTTCCGGGCCCAGATCCGCCTGGCGAAGCGGATCCGCAAGCCCCTGATGATCCACACCCGCTCGGCGCCGGAGGCCACCCTGCGGATCCTGGAGGAGGAGGGCGCCGACGAGGTCCGCGGCCTCATCCACTGCTTCAGCGAGGACCGGGCCTTCGCGGCCCGGGCCCTGGACCTGGGCTTCTACCTCAGCTTCTCCGGCATCGCCACCTTCAAGAAGGCCGAGGCCGTGCGCGAGGTGGCCGCCTGGGCTCCGCCTGACCGCATCCTCGTGGAGACCGACGCCCCCTTCCTGGCGCCCGTCCCCTACCGGGGCAAGCCCAACGAGCCCGGCTTCGTGCGGTTCACGGCCGCGGCGGTGGCCGAACTGCGTGGCATTCCCGTGATGAAGCTGGCGGAACTCACCACGCGCAACCTGGAGGCCCTGTGCGGCTGGGCGCCCGCCTCCTGACGGTCGCGCTCCTGGCGGGCGCCCCCCTGGGGGCCCAGGCGCATCCGCGCCTGCCCTGGGAGCGCGTGATGCCGCTGCCCTGGCAGCCCTCCCCGCGGAGCGGGGAGCCGGAACCCCCTCCCCCGGCGGTTTCCAGCGGCCCGCTCTCCCTGCGGATCTCCGCCGACGGCACGGTGCGGGTGGTGGACGGCCGCGGCCTGGTGCGGCTGCAGGAGGGCCTGCCGGGCCGGCCCCTGAGGGCCTGGCGGGACGGCGGCGTACCCCTGGATCCCGCCATCGGCGCCTGGGGCTTCCCGGCGGAAACGCCGCTAGCCCAGGGGCTCGGCGCCCTGCGCTGGTGCGCGGCGGACTTCCGCCCCTTCCTCCAGGGGCTGTGCTGGGTGATGGAGGATGGCGAAGGCCTCCTCGCCGTGATCCACCCCGCCACTGGCCGGATCATCTACCTGCCGCTGCCCCCGGGCCGGGATCTGTCGCTCCGCTTCCTTCCCGACCGGCTGGAGGTGGTGGCCGGCCGGGCCGAGCCGGGCGGAGCCACCCGATGGACCCTCCCGTGGATCGGCCTCCTGCCCCGCCTGGCGGGCCTGGCGCCCAGGACCGACGCGGAACCCAGGGGGACGGCCCTGGCGCCCTTTCCCCATGAGTGAGGGACGTCAACTTGGCACGCCCCTGGCGTGTCCCTAGACCGGAACCGATCCTGGATCGGGCAGCATCCAAGCACCTGGAGGCAGGCCATGAACGAGACCTTCCGCAATTCCCGATGGCTGGCGGCGGCGCTGCTTCCCGCAGCCGTTCTCTCCGCCGCGCCCCAGAGCACGATCGCCCCCGCCGCCGATGAGGGCAGCTACCAGGGCGAGAACCCTGACCGCTATGCGATGGTGCGGATCCTCGAGGGCGATGTGCGCATCCGCAAGGGGGACATCGACGAGGACCTGAGCCGGGGCACGCCCGTCGGCGAAGGGGACGTGGTGGAAAGCCGCGGTCGTGGTGTTCTGCAACTGGGCGACGGTTCGCGCATCGCCTTCGCCGGCGCGACGCGCTTCACGGTGGCCGGCCTCTTCACCACGCAGAAGGGCGAGAAGCAGGTGCTCCTGCGCCTCGATTACGGCCGCCTGCGGGTGCAGCTCGGCGGCCATTCCGAGGCCCGGTTCCGGGTGGACACGCCCTCCGGTTCCGCCACCTGCTTCGACGACGGCGCCTTCTCCATCGAGGCCGAACGGGATCGCACCACGCGCCTGCTGGTCTACAGCGGTCGCGTGGACTTCAGCAACCAGCGGGACCGGACCGTCATCTCGGCCGGCGACCGGCTCACGGTGTACAGCCCCGAGGACAGCCTGGACCGCGTGCGGGGCTTCAACACCTACGACGGCGATGATTTCGACCGCTGGAGCGCCCGGGCCCTGGTCGTGCGCCGCGGCGAGAGCTGGGATCGCGTCCCCGCGGAACTCCGCTACTACTCCGATGAGCTGGACGACCACGGCCATTGGGTGAATTCCAGCGAATACGGCTGGGTGTGGCAGCCCGATGGCGTGGCCGAGGACTGGCGACCCTACTACGACGGCCGCTGGGCCCCCTACAGCGGAGGCATGACCTGGATCTCCGCCGAGCCCTGGGCCTACGTGGCCTACCACCATGGCCGGTGGCACTGGAGCGTGGGGGTGGGCTGGTTCTGGATCCCCGGGGTCTACTACAGTCCCGCCTGGGTGGCCTGGGACTATTCCTCCGGCTACTGCGGCTGGGCCCCCCTGGGCTACTACAACACTCCGTGCCACTGGGGCTACGGCGCCTGGGGCGGCGGGTACTGCTGGAACGTGGTCTCCGTGAACCACATCAACGGCCGGAACCTGCGGGGCCACATCTACTCCGATGCCAACGTGCTGCGCACCTTCGGCGGTGGCACCGGCGGCACGGCCTGGACCGGCGGCGGACGGGACCTGACGCCTCCCTGGCGGCGGAGCCCCCTGATCGTGTCACCCACGGAATTCCGGAACCCGGGGCAGATCCAGTCGGCCTTCCGTCCCGAGATCCACCGCGACCGCATGCTGGCCTACGAGCGCCAGGCCCAGTCCACCACCGGCCGCACCATCTTCCGCCGGGACATGGCCCCGCCCCGCGGGGGCGATGGCCGCTCGGGCGCCGTCCAGGCCGGTCCCCAGCGGCGGCCCTTCGAGAACCGTCCGGCGCCGGGCCAGGACCGTCCCGCGCCGGCGCCCCGGGAGCGCGGTTTCGAGAGCCGCCCGGCCCCGAACCAGGACCGCCCTGCGCCGTCGCCCCGGGAGCGCGGCTTCGAGAACCGTCCGGCCCCGAACCAGGACCGCCCCGCGCCGGCGCCCCGGGAGCGCGGCTTCGAGAACCGCCCGGCCCCGAACCAGGACCGACCTGCGCCTGCTCCGCGGGAACGGGGTTTCGAGAGCCGCCCGGCCCCCGCACCGGACCGCCGCTACGAGGCCCCTGCGCCCCGCGAGCGGGTGTTCGAGAACCGCCCCGCGCCTGCGCCTGAACGCCGCTACGAGGCCCCTGCGCCCCGTGAGCGGGGCTTCGAGAGCCGTCCCGCCCCGGCCCCTGCCCCTGAGCGCCGCGAGGCTCCAGCCCCGCGGGAACGGGCTCCCGAGCCCCGCCCCTCCGGGGGAGGGAACCACGGCCGCGAGATCCGCCGTTGAACCCATGGAAAGGACGAGGGCCCCGCGATGCGGGGCCCTCGCAAGTACGGCGGAGCGGATCAGATGATCTCGATGGGGTACGCGCCCTTCTGGATCAGCTGGCTGGCGATCCGGCCCCGCAGGCGGGCGCTGGAGGTGGGGTGGAACTCGGCGAAGGCCTTGATGCCGGCCAGGGCATGCCGCAGGGCCTCGCCCTCCACCACGTCGGCGCAGAGCATGCGTGAGTCGCCGTGGACCCGATGCCAGCTCTCGTTGACGTAGAGTTCGGTCATGTCGCGGGCCAGTTCGGCCCACCGGTGGCCGTTCTCCAGCATCCGCTCGGCCCGCACGACGGAGCTCTCCATGGCGTAGATCTCCATGAGCATGTTGCTCATGCGGGCCATGACCTCCTGGTTGTCCACCAGCTTCTGGCCCAGCACTTGAACCGCGAGGCCGGCGGCCAGCATGCACTGGCGCTTGCTCAGCTCCACGCCGTGCTTGAGGCGGGCGAGGGGGCCGGTGAAGGCCTCGGCCTTGATCGGGTTGGCGATCTCCTTGGCCACCTGCTGGCCGAACTGCATGAGGGGCAGCTCGCCCTTCATGGCGCGCTTCAGCAGGGTTCCGGCGATGAGGAGGCGGTTGATCTCGTTGGTGCCCTCGAAGATGCGGTTGATGCGGCAATCCCGCTCGGCCTTCTCGGGGGGGTACTCGGCGCTGAACCCGTAGCCGCCGAAGGCTTGCACGGCCTCATCTGCCACGGAGAAGAGGGCCTCGCTGGCCCAGACCTTGGAGATGCTGCACTCGATGGCGTACTCGTCGATGGCGGCCATCTTGTCGGCGCCGGCGGTGGGGCTGTCCCAGCTGGTGGCGTGGAGGGCGTCGTCCAGGTAGCCGATCGTGCGGAAGTTCAGGGATTCGGCCACGAAGATCTTGGTGGCCATGTCGGCGAGCTTCTGCTGGATGAGGCCGAAGGCGTTGATGGGCTTGCCGAACTGCTGGCGCTCGCTGGTGTACCTGATCGTGTACTCCAGGATGCGCTTCATGCCGCCCTGGCTGCCCAGGCCCAGCTTGAAGCGGCCGATGTTGAGGATGCCGAAGGCGATCTTGTGGCCCTTGCCCATTTCGCCCAGCAGGCGGTCCTTGGGGATGCGGCAGTTCTCCAGGATGACGGTGCGCGTGGAGCTGCCCTTGATGCCCATCTTCTTCTCTTCGGCCCCGGTGCTGATGCCGGGGTCGGTCTTCTCGACGATGAAGGCGCTGAAATGCTGGCCGTCGACCTTGGCGAAAATGATGAAGACATCGGCGAAACCCGCGTTGGTGATCCACATCTTGGTGCCGTTCAGCACCCAGTGGTCGCCGTCGAGCACCGCCGTGGCCTTGGCGCCCAGGGCGTCGGAGCCGCTGCCGGCCTCGGTCAGGGCATAGGCCGCCAGCCACTCGCCCGAGGCCAGCTTGGGCAGGTAGGCCTTCTTCTGGGCCTCGGTGCCGAAGTAGACGATGGGCAGGGTGCCGATGCCGGTGTTGGCGCTGTAGCTCACGGCGAAGCTGCCCTGCTTGCTCATCTCCTCCAGCACGAGCATGGCCGTGCGCTTGTCCACGTCCATGCCCTCGTAGGCCTCGGGGATCTCGAGCCCGAGAAGGCCCAGCTCGCCGGCCTGCTTCATGAGCTTGATGGTGAGCGGGAGGTCCAGCTTGTCGATCTCCTCGTCCCTGGGGATCACTTCGCCCTGCATGAAGTCGCGGGCCGCGCGGGCGAACTCCTTGGCGTCGTCCTCGAACTCCTCGGGGGTGAACTGGGGCAAGTTGCCGAGGGGCGTCAGCAGGAAGCTGCCGCCCTTGATCTGCTCGATGGCCGAGGTGCTCATGGGAAGGTCCTCCGGATTGGGTAGGTCCCAAGATGGAGGTCCGGGGATTCCTTGGCTAGCCTCTACCTTTGGTCAACCGCACAATCGCGGTTCAATGGAGGTTCCAGGGAGGCGCGATGCCGGAAGGCAGGCAGGTCCAGCAGATGTTCTCGGGCATCGCCGGGAGGTACGACGTGCTGAACCACGTCCTCTCCGGCGGGGCGGACTTCTGGTGGTGGTGGCGCATGGCCCGTGCTTCGGGGGCTGGGCCCGGAAAGCGCTTCCTGGACGTGGCCGCCGGTACGGGCGACTCCTCCGTGGCCCTGGCGCGGCGGGGGGCCGAGGTGGTGAGTACGGACTTCACCCACGCCATGTTGCGCCTGGGGCCGCCGAAGTTCGCCCGCAAGAGGCTCCAGGACCGCATCTGGGCCTCCAGCGACGCCGACGCGCAGCGCCTGCCCTTCCGGGATGCCACCTTCGACGGGATCACCATCTGCTACGGCATCCGCAACGTGGAGCAGCGTCCCCGTGCCTACGCCGAGTTCCTGCGGGTGCTGCGGCCCGGCGGCCAGCTCACCATCCTGGAGTTCAGCGCCCCGGTCCTGCCCGGGCTGAAGCCTCTCTACGACTGGTACAGCCTGAAGGTCCTCCCCCGCGTCGGAGGCTGGATCAGCGGCGACGCCTCCGCCTACACCTATCTGCCGGAGAGCATCCGGGGCTTCCCCGACCAGCGGGCCCTCGCGGGTGAACTGACCACCGCGGGTTTCCGCGACGTCCGCTGGACCAACCTCACCGGGGGCATCGTGGCCCTGCATACTGGCCTGAAATAAGGGAGCCTGGGAAAAATCCGCGAGAACCCTGCCGGGCGCTCCGTGTTTAGCCCCGGTGCCGCTCCTCCACCATGCAGTCCAGGGCGTCCATCACTTCCTCGCTGGCCTGTTCGACTCCCTGGAAGGTGGCCAGGATCTGCTCCTGGACCGCCGCGTCGGTCTCCCACCGCCCGGCCAGGAGCCCGAGGGCCTGGTGGATGCCCTGGTGCACCCGGGCATGGGGATCCTCCAGCCGGGCGTAGCAGAGCAGGTCCCCGAAGCTCGCCTGGCCCTCGCCGCCCTCGTACCACTGCCCCAGCCGGCAGCCGTGGTGATCCACACGCGTGGCCTGGGCCTCCGGCGAGGCGAGCCCAGCCTGGACGACCCGGTAGCCGTTCTGCTTGAAGACGAAGTGGTCCACCTTCACCAGGGAGGCGAAGCTGACGTCCTGGGCCTTGGACACCTGGGCCAGGCTGGTGCGGGCGGATTCCGAGAAGCGCTGGAACTGGCCGGCGAACTCGGTGATGGCGCTCCGGGAGGTGTCGGCGATCTCCTTCATGCTGCCGGCATCGTCCATCATCCGCGTGGTGGCCTGGCCGAAGGCGCCGATGCTGGACGCGATGCTGGCGGCGGCGTCCTTGGTGTTCTCGCTGAGGGTGCGCACCTCCTCGGCCACCACCGCGAACCCCTTGCCGGCCTCTCCGGCGTGGGCCGCCTCGATGGCCGCATTGAGGGCCAGCAGGTTGGTCTTGTCGGCCACCTCGGTGATGACCTGGATGATTTGCTGGATCTCAGCGCTCTTCTGGTGGATCTCGGTGATCTGGCCATGGGTGGAGGTGATGAGGTCGATGACCCGGTTCAGGTCCGCCACGATGGCCTGGATCCCCGCCGTGCTGGCGTCGGCCTCGGTCGCCGTCTCCCTGGAGAGCGTGGCCACTACGTTCATGTCCTGGTACTGAGCCACCAGGAAGTCCTGGATGGTCTTCAGATTCCTCACGAGGTTCACGGCGCTCAGCTCGCCGACCCGGGCCAGGAGTCGCTCCTTCTGCTCCAGCCGCTGGGATTCGGCCATGGCCTCGACGGAGACGTTCACCCGGTCCAGGGATTGGCGGAAGGCCCCGTGGAGCCCGGCGGTCATGGCCTTGCGGTACGTGTGCCCCTTCTGGGCGTGCTCGAAGGCCGCATTCGTCTCGCGGAAATAGGCCTCCACCTGGTCCAGCAGGTCGTTCAGGGCCCAGGCGGCGGCCTCGGTGGCGGCGCCCTTCTTGATGCCCGTGATCCGGCCCTCCAGCCGCCCGTCGGCGGCCGCCTGCATGCGGGCGGTGATGCGGGCCAGGGCCACCTGGATCCGATGCAGGGTGTACAGCATGAGGAGGAACACGACCACGGACAGGGCCATCAGGGTGATCATCCAGCCGTTCGGGCCGGCCGCGCGGAAGCCCAGGGCCGCGAAGGCCACGTAGAGGACGAAGGCCACCCCCGCGAGGAGGTGGATCCTAGACCCCAAGGACAAATTCGTCATAGCTCACGCCCTTTTCCTGGAGTGTGTGGTCGAGCAGCGCCTTGGAGGCCTTCATGCCCTCCTGCCCTCCGCCCGCCCGGCGCTCGGCCTCGAGCATGGCCTGGTAGATGCCCGTGAAGGCCTGGATGGCGCCGGCCTTCGGCTTCCGCCGCACGGAGTAGTACCCGGACAGGGCACCCCGGTCGTCGAAGGAGGGGGTGACGTTCGCGAACACCCAGTAGAAGCTGCCGTCCTTGGCCAGGTTCTTCACGTAGGCGTTGATCTCGCGGCCCGCCTGGATGGTGTCCCAGAGCAGCTTGAAGACCGTGCGCGGCATGTCCGGGTGGCGGAGGATGTTGTGGGGCGCCCCCAGCAGCTCGGATTCCTCGTAGCCGGAGATCCCGATGAACACCCGGTTGCCGTAGGTGATGAGGCCCCGCAGGTCCGTCTTGGACACGATGAAGTCCTCGTCCTTCAGGACGCGCTCGTTCAGGGTGGGTATCGGCCGGCTCATGGAGGTCTCCCGCAGGGGGTCATCGGGAACAACGGACCTCCGTGTGAGAAATGACGCGCCTGGGCACGAAAGGGAGGGACTTGACGTAAGTAAGTATTTACTTACAATCAAACCCTGTCGGAGTTCCCCATGCCCCTCTCCCCCAAGCGCGCCGAGATCGCCGATGCGGCCCTCCGCATCATCGGGAGCCGGGGCATCGCCGCCCTCACCACCGCCACCCTGGCGGCAGAGCTGGGCGTCAGTTCCGGGGCGCCCTTCCGGCACTTCGCCAGCCTGGATGACATCCTCGACGCTGCGGCCCAGCGAACGGAGGAGATCCTCCAGTCCACCCGCCCCGACCCGAGTCTCCCGCCCATGGTCCGGCTGGAGCAGCTCTTCATGGCCCGGGCGGAGACCGTCGGGCAGCACGCCGGAGTGGCCCGGCTCATCTTCTCCGAGCAGTTCGCCCTCGCCCTCCCGCCGCCGGCGGCGGCCCGCCTGGTGGGCCTGGTGGCAGACACCCGCGCAACCGTCCTCGAGATCCTCCAGGCGGCCGCTGCGGAGGGGCGGATCCGGGAGGACCTGGCCCCGGAGGACCTGCTCCCGGTGGTCATGGGGAGCCTGCAGCACCTGGTCTTCCTGAGCGCCATGGGCCCTCGGATCGCGAAGGTGCCCAGCCCCCGCACGGTCTTCCACACCCTGGCGAGCCTGCTCGCCCCCGCACGGCCCCGAAGGAGCTGAGATGGAATCCCCCGCCGCCGGCAAGATCCGCTTCCGCCGCCCGTTCCTGCTGATCCTCGTCCTCCTGGCGGGGGGCGTCCTGGCTGTGCGGTTCACGGTGCCCGTCGTGGCCCTGGCGCAGCCGGTGGACCGGGGCCCGGTCCTTCGCGAGGTGCGGGGCACGGGCACCCTGGAGAGCGTCCAGGAGGTGCCCCTGGCCTTCAAGGTCGGCGGGCGGATCCGCGACCTGCCCCTGGACGAGGGCACCCCCATCCGGCAGGGGCAGGTCCTGGGGCACCTGGATCCGGCGGACCTGGCGGCGCAGCTCTCCGTGGCGGAGGCGGGCCGGCAGCAGGCCGAGGCGGGCGTGGGCCGGGCCGGGGCGGAGCTGGACCAGGCCCGGGCCACGGCGGGACGGGCCAAGGCGGACTTCCAGCGGCTCCAGGAGCTCTTCCGGGACGGCATCGTCAGCCGGGCGGATCTCGACGCGGCCCAGGAGCGGCTCCGGGTGGCGGAGGCCGCCGCCAAGGCCATGGAGGCCTCGGGCATCCAGGCGCGCCGCGGGGTGGCCCTCGCCCAGGGCACCGAGTCGCTCCAGCGCATCGCCTACGCCGAGGGGAGGCTCCTGAGCCCCGTGGACGGCCTGCTCGTGCGGCGCCTGCGGGAGCCCGGGGACATCGTCCCGGCGGGCACGCCGGTCCTCACCGTGGTGAGTACCCGGAAGCTGTGGGTCCGCGCCTGGGTGGACGAGACGGCCCTGGGGGACCTGCGCCTCGGCCAGTCGGCCCAGGTGGTGTTCCGGTCCCAGCCGGGTCGGGCCTATCCGGCCCGGGTGGACCGCATCAGCCGGCAGACGGACCGGCAGACCCACGAGCTGCTGGTGGATGTGGAGATGCTCGGCCTGCCCGGCGGGTTCGCCGTGGGCCAGCGGGCGGATGTGCGCATCGCCGTGTCGGGCCGGGAGGAGGCCCTGCGGGTGCCCGCGGCCTACGTGGACCGGGCGCGCGGCGTCTGCTTCGTCAACCAGGGCGGCAGGATCCACCGCGTGGCGGTGAAGGTGGGCTTCGCCGGCAGCGACTACGTCGAGATCCTCGACGGCCTCCAGCCCGGGGAGCAGGTGCTCCGCTCGCCGGAGGCGGGGAAGGCGCTGCCCGCGCTCCGCCGCGTCAAAGCGCGGGAGGACGCGTGAACCTCGCGATCCTGGACCTGCGGCGCCAGAAGGCGCGCTTCGCGGCCACGGCCCTGGGCCTGGGCCTGCTCTTCGCCATCGTCCTGGCCATGGGCGGCATCTACCGCGGCCTGGTGGAGGACGCGACCCTGCTGGTGGACCACATGGGCGCCGACCTGTGGGTGGTCCAGCGGGACACCCGCGGGCCCTTTGCCGAGCGGTCCACCGTGCCGCCGGAGCTGGAGGACCGGCTGCGCGCCGTGGCCGGCGTGGCCTCGGCCCGCAGCTTCAGCACAGCCACCATCCAGCGGGTGCATCGGGGCCACAACCTGCGGATGACGGTGGTGGGCCTCAGCTGGCCCGAGGACAAGGGCGGCGCCCTCCCCCTGGTGGCGGGCCGCCCCCTGCGCGATCCCCACCGGGAACTCATCGCCGACAAGAGCCTGGGCCTCCCCCTCGGCGAGATCCTCGCCCTGGGTGACGACACCTACACGGTGGTGGGGCTCACCCGCGGGATGCTCTCCTCCGGGGGCGACGGCGTGGTCTTCGCCACGGAGCTGGATGCCCGGGCCATCCTCAACTGGCTGGCCCCGGAGGCGCGGCGGCTGGAGCGGGAGGGGCGCCTCGCCCGCCTGGCCGCCTCGGACCTGGACAGCCGGGCCCTGGAGGACCGCCTGAGGGACGAGCGTTCCGTGCTGCCCGTGCTGGATCCGGCCCCGGCGAATGCCGTCCTGGTGCGCCTGCGGCCCGGGGCGTCCGTGGTGGAGGTCGAGCGGACCCTGGCGGGCTGGCCGGATGTGACCGCCTACTCGGCCCAGGAGCAGCGGGACCTGCTGCTCAAGGGCGTGGTGGAGAAGTCCCGGAAGCAGATCGGCCTGTTCCGGGCCCTGCTCTCCCTGGTCTCGGGCATCGTCGTGGCGCTGATCCTCTACAACATGACTGTGGCCAAGACCCACGACATCGCCCTCCTCAAGCTCATGGGCGCCCGGGTCTCAGTGGTGGTGAAGCTGGTGCTGAACCAAGGGCTGCTCCTGGGCGGGCTGGGCTACGGGTTCGCCCTGTTCCTGGCAGAGGTGGCCTTCCCCCTCTTCCCGCGCAGGGTCGTCCTCGGGCCCGGGGAATACCTCGGCGTGGGCGTCCTGGTGCTGGTGCTGGTGACGGTGGCGAGCCTCGCCGGCATCGTCCGGGCCCTGCGCATCCCCCCCACCCTCATCCTGGCGGGGTGAGCCATGGAAGCGGTGCGAGCCGAGAACCTGCACAAGACCTACGGCCACGGCGACACGGAGGTGAAGGCCCTCCGGGGCGTCTCCATGGTCGCCCACGCCGGCGAGGTGGTGGCCCTGCTGGGTCCCAGCGGATCGGGCAAGTCCACCCTGCTGACGGCCCTGGGCCTCCTGAACCCGCCCGAGCGCGGCACGGTGGACCTGATGGGCGAACGCGTGATCGACGAGGGCCGGCCCCGCGGCGACCTGGCGGCGCTCCGACGCGCCCGCATCGGCTTCGTGTTCCAGAAGTCGAATCTGATCCCCTTCCTCACGGCCCACGAGAACGTCCGCCTGGCCCTGGTGCTCAACGACCGCGAGGGGCCGGAAACCCATGCCCGCGCCCAGGAGCTGCTGGACTACCTGGGCGTGGGGAAGCGGGGCGGCCACTTCCCGGAGGCGCTTTCCGGCGGGGAGCAGCAGCGGGTGGCCATCGCCCGGGCCCTGGCGCCGGCGCCGCAGCTGATCCTGGCGGACGAGCCCACCGCCGCCCTGGACAGCCACCGCGGCCGGGCCGTGATGGAGCTGTTCCGCAAGGTGGCCCGGGAGCAGGGCACGGCCGTGGTGGTGGTCACCCACGACCACCGCACGCTGGATGTCTTCGACACGATCTACGAGATGGAGGATGGCCTGCTGAGCCGGTCCACGCCGACTAGTGAGGGGTGACCGGATAGCGCCCTTGGTCCACCAGGGCCTCCGCGATCCGGGCCCGCACCGGGGCCAGGGCCACGGGGCGGGGAGCCTCCGCCTGGAGGCGGGCGAGGGCCGCATCGAGGGCCTCCCCGTCCACCAGCTCCGCGGCCAGGAGGGCCCCCTCGGCCTGCACCCGGAGTCCGGCTTCCTGCGCCTGGACCAGGGCCAGGTCGCGGGCCAGACCCGCCCAGCGGTGGCCCGAGGCCGTCATGCGGGCGGCGCGGATGGCGGCGGACTCCGTGGCGTAGGCCTCCATGAGCAGGTTGGCGAGGCGGGCGGCGGCCTCCTGGTTGTCCAGGAGCCTCGGCCCCTGCTCCCGCTGGGCCAGGGCGGCCAGATCGGCCACCCGGGCCTTGAGGCCCTCGGCGAGCTCGAGGAGGGGATCGCCCAGGGCGACCGCCGGGCGGGGTTCGCCCAGGGGCAGGCCATCGGCCCCGCCGCAGCGCTTGAGGAAGGTGCCGGCGATGAGCAGGCGGTTGATCTCGTTGGTGCCCTCGAAGATGCGGTTGATGCGGCAGTCGCGGTAGATCTTCTCGGCGGGGTATTCGGCGCTGAAACCCGCGCCACCGAAGCTCTGCACCGCGTCATCCGCCGTGGCCCAGAGGGCCTCGCTGCCCCAGACCTTGGCCATGGAGGCCTCCACGGCGAACTCCTCGATGGCCTTCATCTTGTCGGCGCCGCCGGTGGGGCTGTCCCAGCTGGTGCCCGCCAGGGCGTCGTCCAGGTAGCCGATGGTGCGGAAGTTCATGCTCTCGCCCACGAAGATCCGCACGGCCATGTTGGCCAGCTTCTGGCGGATGAGGCCGAAGGCCGTGAGGGGCTTGCCGAACTGGTGGCGCTCCCCGGCGTACTTCAGGGTGTATTCCAGCACCCGCTTGCCCGCCCCCGCGGAGCTGGCGCCCAGCTTGAACCGGCCCACGTTCAGGATGCCGAAGGCGATGCGGGCGCCCTTGCCCTTGCCGCCCAGGATCCGGTCCTCGGGGATGCGGCAGTTCTCCAGGATCACCGTGCGGGTGGAGCTGCCCTTGATGCCCATCTTCTGCTCCTCGGCCCCGGTGCTCAGGCCGGGATCGGTGCGCTCCACGATGAAGGCGCTGAAGTGGGTGCCGTTCACCTTGGCGAACACCACGAAGACATCGGCGAAGCCGGCGTTGGTGATCCAGGCCTTGGTGCCGTTCAGCACCCAGTGCCCGTCCTCCAGCACGGCGGTGGTCTTGGCGCCCAGGGCGTCCGAGCCGCTGCCGGCCTCGGTGAGGGCGTAGGCGGCCAGCCACTCGCCCGTGGCCAGCTTCGGGAGGTACGCGGCCTTCTGGGCCTCGTTCCCGAAGTAGACGATGGGCAGCGTGCCGATGCTGGTGTGGGCCCCGTAGCTGGTGGAGAAGCTGGCCTGGCGGGCCATCTGCTCCAGCACCAGGAGGGCCGTCTTCTTCTCCAGGTCCAGGCCGCCGTAGGCCTCGGGGATCTCGATGCCGAGGATGCCCAGGTCGCCGGCCTTGCGCAGCAGGTCGCGGGTGAGGTCCAGGTCCAGGTGGTCGATGGCCCCGTCCCGGGGCATCACCTCGCCGTCCACGAAGTCCCGGGCGGCCTCGGCGATGGCCAGGGCCTCCTCGCCGCAGTCCTCGGGCGCGGCCTGGGGCAGGGAGCCCGCGGGATGGAAGAGGAAGCTGCCGCCTCGGACGAGCTGGGCATCACTGATGACCATGGGGTCCTCCATGCCCAGGATCATCTACCCGAAGTCAGGATCGGGCCACGATCCAGAAGGGGATCTGGATCACATTTCCGCGTCTAGACGCGGAAATGGCCTACCTCGCCCCGGATGCTCTCGGCGATCCGGGCCAGCTCGGCCGCCGTGCCGGCCACCTCGGAGACGGTGGCGGACAGGTGGTGGCTGGCGGCGGCGTTCCGCTCCACGTCCCCGGAGACCCGTCCCACCAGGCCCGCCACGTCCCGCGTGATGCGGGCCTGCTCTCCGGCGGAGGCACCGATGCGGCCCGTGGTCCCGGCCGCTTCGGCCATGTGCGAGTGGATCTCCTGGAGGGCCTGGGTGGTGGCCTCCACCGTGACTGTGCCCTTTCCCAGGGCCTCGTCAGTGGCGGCGATCAGCTGGTTGATCTGGTGGGTGGCCTGGGCCGAGCGCTCGGCCAGCTTGCGGACTTCCTCGGCCACCACGGCGAAGCCCTTGCCCATGGCGCCGGCCTTGGCGGCCTCGATGGCGGCATTGAGGGAGAGCAGGTTGGTCTGGCGCGCGATCTCCTGGATGACGGAGACGGCCTTGATCATCTCGGACGTGGCGCGGCTGATGTCCTCCATCGCCCGGGCCGTGTCCTGGCCGGTGGTGATGCCGTGCTGGATGGCCTGCTCGGAAGCCTCCGCCAGCGTCCGGGACTGGGTCACCAGGGCCATCACCTCGTCCAGGGAGGTGGACAGCGTGTCCATGGCCCGGGCCATGCTCTGGGCGGAGGTCTGGGTGGCCTGGGTGTGGGTGTCCAGCTGGGCCGCGGTGCCGGTCAGGGACTCCGCGGTGGCGGACAGCTCTGTGGCGCCGCTGGCCACGCCCTGGGAATGGAGGCCCAGCCGCTGGAAGAACCCCTGGTAGAACGCCATGAGCTGGTTGGCCTGGGCCGAGATGCCGCTGATCTCGTCGCTACCCTCCACGGGGATGCGGCGGGTCAGGTCACCCTTGCCGCTGGCGAGGCCAGCCATGGCCGAGTGCAGGTCTCCCAGGCGGCGCTGGAGGTTCCGGATGGTGAGGATCAGCAGGAGAGTGCCCAGGGCGCCGGCCACCAGGCCGGCCACGAGGGCGATGGCCATCGCCCGGCCGAGGGCGTCCACGGAATCCACCTTCACCTGGGCCATGCGCGCCTGCTGGGCCTTCATCAAGCCGAGGAGCTGCTGACGGATGTCGCGCCAGGCCGGCGTGATCTGCGTGTTGAGGAGGTCGGCGGCGGCGGCCTGCCCGAGGGTGCCGGACTTCAGGGGGGCCTGGAGCTGGAGGAGGGCCGCCCACTTGGCCTGGACGGCCTGGAGAGCGGCCTGCCGGTCAGGCGTGTCCTCGGTGAGCTTGAGTCCGGTGGCCATGGCGCCCCCGAACTCCTTCACCGCGGCATCGTAGTTCGCGGATGCCTTGGGGTTGGTGGGGTCGAGCACGATGTTCCGGAGCGCCTGGCCCGTCTGCAGGCCATTGGCGTAGAGCTCGGTGTAGGCCAGCAGTTCCGGCGACTGCTCTTCGGCGTAGTACTTGAAGGTGGCCCGGCCCGACCAGAGGCCCCAGAGGGCCACCCCCAGGGCCGCGGAGAAGAGCAGGCCGGCCCCTCCCGTGGCAAGGAGGAGCCGGGTGCCAATGGTTCGTGCGCGAGCGAACATGGAGCCTCCTGGGACGAGATGGAGTCCATCCACCTCCTTCGGGCCCGCGGCTCAGAACTTTCAGAATGGATGGATTGCCGACATGAACATCGGGCTATCCGAGACGGATTTCACCCAAGCATCGGCTTCTGCCCCTTGGGGTGGTTCAGCACCACCTCCTTGACCCGGTGGATCCAGCCCGGCCGGCCGGCGGGATCCAGGCGTTCGTGGGGCAGGTTCCGTTCCGCCAGCAGCTCGTCCACCAGGTGGTCAATGGATTCGGCGAAGAAGGTGTCCGTGTCCCGCACGCCGTCGGCCGACACCACGCCGGAGAAGGGCACTTTGAAGAGCAGGTCGTAGGTCTTCATCCAGTGCTGCATGTAGCGCTCGATGGGCTTCTGGCGGCCGAAGGCGAACATCAGGTAGGCGTAGTTGTCCAGCACGCTGCGGTCGCACACCACCACGTCGTGCTGGCTGGCGGACCGGATCTCCTCGGCCATCTGGGTGAGGAAGATCCAGGTCTGGGCCTCCAGGGAGGTCTTCTGGTTGATGGGCAGGGGCGAGAGCCGCGCCACCTCCTTCACGATGTCCGCGTGGATGCCCTCCCGCTTGAGGGCCCCGGCCAGCTCGTAGCAGAGGGTCGTCTTGCCGACGCCGTGGGTGCCGATGAACGCCACTTTCATCCCTCCAGTATTCCGGGGATCGGACCGGCGGGATGTGTCCTTCATCAACTCGAGGCCGGTCCCGGGTCCCCGGGGTCCTCCGGCCGCCGCCGCGCCCGCATCTCCTTCCGGAAGGACTGTTTGCAGTCCGGGCAGAGGCCGTGGGTGAAGGTGGCGTCGGTGTGCCGGGCGAGGTAGGACTCGAGGCTGCTCCAATAGCCCTGGTCGTCGCGGATCTTCTTGCACTGGCCGCAGATGGGGAGCATGCCGCCGAGGGTCTTCACGGCCGCCAGCGCCTGGGTCAGCTCGGCGATCAGCCGCTCCCGCTCGGTCTCCATCCGCTTCCGTTCGGTGACATCGCGGGTGACCCCCTGGAAGCCGAGCAGGCTCCCCTCCGGGCCCCATACGATCTGCCACTGCGCCTCCACCTGGATCTCCCGGCCGTCCTTGCAGGGCACCGTCACCTGCAGGAGGTCATGCACGAAGGGCTGGGACCCCGGGGGGAGGGCGCCGGCGGCGTCGATGCGTTCCCGGATCAGGGAGGGGTAGTGCCGGGACAGGGCCCGCCGGGAGGGATCGAGGGCCATGAACTCCTCGGGGGTCCACCCGCGCTGGTTCCGGATGGAGGGGCTGATGTAGGTGAGCCTTCCCCGGGGATCCAGGGTCCAGACGACGTCGAGGGCGTTCTCAGCCAGCAGCCGGAACCGGGCCTCCTCCTGGGCCAGCCGCGCCTGGTCCGCCAGATGGCGCCGCCAGGTGGAGCGGGCCAGCCAGGCCATGCCGGCGGACAGGGCGATCAGGCCGAGGACGGCGAGGCCCGCCAGCCAGGCCTCCTTGCGCCAGGCATGGAGGTACTCCGCTTGGCTGAGGGAGACCAGGAGGTAGAAGGGCGGGTCGGCGATCCGGAGGAGGGTGTAGGTGCGCACCTCGCCATCCAGGCGCGAGCGGGCGGTGAAATGGCGCAGCCGCTGGCCGGACTTGACGGCCTTCTGGTACTCGCCTTCGACGCCGGTGTTCCCGATCAGCCGGTCGAGGCCGGGGAGGGCCGGGGTCCTGGCCAGCAGGGCGAGGTCCGCGCCACGAAGGGAGATGGAGCCGCGGCGGCCCACGTCGATCTGGGCGAGGCGCTGTTCCAGGCTGTCAAGCGGGAGGCTGGCGAAGACGATGCCGGCGAACCCGCCGCCGGGGGCCTCCAGCCGCCGTGCCAGGACCAGCACCCATTTCCGGCTGAAGCGGCTGAGGAGGGGGCGGGAGACGAACAGGCCGGTCCCGGGGTGGGCCTTCAGATACTGGAAATACTCCCGGTCGTCGACCGTGCCGCCCGCCTCCGCTCCCCGTGGGGAGTGGCCGTGATCCACGCGGCCCCGCGCATCCGCCGTGCGGAGGCCCCCCAGCAGCGGGATGCGGGGGAACTGGGCCTGGAGGCTGGCTTCGATCCTCCCCCCGCGGTCCGGCACCCCCGGGCGCTCGGCCTCGTCCTTGACCGCGAGGAGGACCAGGTCGATCTGGTGGATCGTGGCCAGCAGGTTCTGCTCGAGGACTTCACCGAGGTTCCGGGTGGCCACCTGGGCCTGCTGGACGTACTGGGCGCGGCTCCAGGTCAGCGTCCATCCCGCGAAGGCCACCAGGAGCAGGTCGAGGATGGCGACGCCCCAGACCAGGGACCGGGGGGAGCGCATCCCGGTCGCGGGCGCCTTGTCGGAAGGGCGAATCATGCCGGCTCCGGAGGGAGGGCCTTCCGCTATTCAACGGACCGGGTGGGAGGGGGGCTGAGGAATGTCCAGGTCAAAGGAGGCTCTTGCCGTCCATGGCTCCGGGCTGGTCCAGGCCGAAGAGCCTCAGGAGGGTGGGTGCGACGTCGCTGAGGGCGCCGCCGGCGCGAAGCTGGCGGCCCTCGAAGCCGGCGGCCACGAGCACCGCCGGCACGGGGTTCAGGGTGTGGGCGGTGTGGGGGTTGCCGGTCTCGTCGCGCATGCACTCGCAGTTGCCGTGGTCGGCGGTGATGAAGAGGGCGCCGCCCGCCTCCAGGGTGGCATCGGCGATGCGCCGCACGGCGTCATCCACGGCTCCGCAGGCGCTCACGGCGGCGGAGAGATCGCCCGTGTGGCCGATCATGTCCGGGTTGGCCAGGTTGCAGACGAGGAAGCGGTAGCCCCCGGAGCGGATGGCGGCCTCCAGCCCCCGCACCACGTCGTGGAGGCTCATCTCCGGCTGCAGGTCGTAGGTGGCCACCTTGGGGGAGGGCACCAGGCGGCGGTCCTCGCCCTCGAAGGGCGCCTCCCGGCCGCCGTTGAAGAAGTAGGTGACATGGGCGTACTTCTCCGTCTCCGCCGTGCGGAACTGCTTCCAGCCCTGGGCGCTGACGAGCTCGCCCAGGATGAGGTCCAGGCTCTGGGGCGGGTAGGCCACGGCGAGGTAGGGATCCAGCTCGATGTCGTAGGCCGTGAAGGTGACGAGCTTCACCGCAGGGCGGTGCTTCGGCGCGAAGCCCGCGAAGGCTGGATGCACGAGGGCGTGGCACATCTGGCGGGCCCGGTCGGCGCGGAAGTTGAAAAACAGCACGCCGTCCCCGTCCGCGATGGGATGGAAGGCCTCCAGGCGGGTGGGGGCCACGAACTCGTCCGTCTCGCCGCGGGCGTAGGCGGCGGCGATGGCCGCCTGGGCGTCCGGGGCCGTGACGGCGGCCTCGCCGTCCACCAGGAGCTTCCAGGCCTGCTCCGTGCGCTCCCAGCGCTTGTCGCGATCCATGGCCGTGTAGCGCCCGCAGACCGAGCCGATCGTCACCTGGGGGCAGTCCCGCAGCTGGAAGGCCAGCCACTGCAGGTAGCCGTCGGCGCTCTTCTGGCCGGTGTCCCGGCCGTCCGTGAAGGCGTGGATGGTGGTGGGCACCCCTTCGGCCTGGGCCCACTGGGCCAGGGCCACGAGGTGGGTCTGGTGGCTGTGGACGCCGCCGTCGCTCACGAGGCCCAGCAGGTGCAGGCGCTTCCCGGTGGCCTTCAGGTCCGCCAGGAGGCCGCCGATGGCCCGGTTCTCGCGGAAGGTGCCCCGGCGGATGGCGGCGTCGATGCGAGTCAGCTCCTGCCACACCACGCGGCCGGCCCCCAGGTTCATGTGGCCCACCTCGGAGTTGCCGAACTGGCCCTCGGGCAGGCCCACGGCCTCGCCACCGGTGAGGAGCTGGGTGGCCGCGTAGGTGCGCCGCAGGGCGTTGAAGTGGGGCATCCCCGCCACGAAGGTGGCGTCGAAGGCGTTCCTCGGCCCGTCGCCGAAGCCATCGAGGATGAGGAGGGTGACGGGGCCTTGGATCATGTCCGGAATCAAGGATTTCCCTTCTGGCTTTCGCGGCGGAAGGCCTCGGCCAGGATCTTCTCCATGGCCTGGTTGCGCAAGGCGTCGGCCTGGAGGTGGGCGCGGCCGCCCTGCCAGAGGGCCACGGCCAGCAGGGCGGCTTCGCCGAGCAGGGCCGCCGGGTGGCGGGGGGCGAGGAAGGCCAGCAGGATCGCCGCCAGGGCCAAGGCGAACCAGGCCCAGGACACCCGCTGGGCCCGGGCCTTGGCGGCCATGATGGCGTCGAGCTGCCGGGTCAGTTCCGCGTCCTCGGCCTGGCTCACGGCTGGCCCTTTCCCGCCCGGTCGCGGGCCTTCAGGCCATGGGGCAGGTCCGCCTCGGTGACGAAGCCGATGGGCCGCTCCTTGGGGGCGCCTTCCGGTTCCTCGCCCTGGAGGACCTTCAGGACCATCTCGAGCTTCTGCTCCAGGGCGGTCACGCGGATGGAGAGCTCGGCCTGGGCGGTGAGCAGGTGGCGGGCCTCGGCGAAGGCGGGCAGGAGGACGAGGAGGGCCGCCTCCTTCCCCGGCACCAGGCCCGTGAGCAGGGCCGCCCCGGCCTCCGTGAAGGCCAGCACCGGCGCCTCGGGGATCCTCTGGCGCTCTTCGGCGGTCAGATGGAAGACCAGGGTCTCGGGGAAGCGGTCGGGGTGGGCCTGCACCAGGGCGGCCAGGGCCTTGGCCTCCAGCCCCAGCTGGTCCGCCAGGGCGGTGTCCGGGATGGCCGCGGCGTCGCGGATCCAGAGCAGGCGGGAGAGGATCTCGACGGGGGCGGCCATCAGGGCACCTGCTCCCCGTGGGGATGGGACAGCAGGTAGAGGACGGCCATGCGGACGGGGACGCCGTTCGTCACCTGGTCGAGGATCAGGTTGTTGGGGCCGTCGGCCACCTCCGAGGTGATCTCCAGGCCGCGGTTGATGGGGCCGGGGTGAAGCACCACCACATCCTTCCGGGCGCGGGCCATGCGCTCGCGGTTGAGCTGGTAGAAGCGGCTGTACTCGCCCTGGCCGGGGATGTAGGCGCCGGTGCCGCGCTCGAACTGGGCCCGCAGCATCATGACGACGTCCTGCTGGGGAAGGATGGCGTCCAGATCGTGGCTGATGTCCACGGTGGGCCAGGTGGCCTGCATCTCGCGGGGCACCAGGGTGGGCGGGCCCACCAGGGTGACCTTGGCGCCCATCTTGGTGAGCAGCCAGAGGTTGCTGCGCACCACGCGGCTGTTGCGGATGTCCCCGACGATGGCGACCCGCAGCCCCTGCAGCTGGCCCAGCTTCTTGCGCAGGGTGTAGGCATCCAGGAGGGCCTGGGTGGGGTGCTCGTGGGCGCCGTCGCCCGCGTTCACGATGCTGGCCTTCATGTGCCGGGCCAGGAGGGCGTGGGCCCCGGGGGCGCTGTGGCGCATGACGATCAGGTCGGGGTGCATGGCCTCCAGGTTCAGGGCCGTGTCGATGAGGGTCTCGCCCTTGTTGAGGCTGCTGGTGTCCGCGTCGAAGTTGATGATCTCCGCCGAGAGGCGCTTCTCGGCGATCTCGAAGCTGTTGCGGGTGCGGGTGCTGTTCTCGAAGAAGAGGTTCACCACCAGCTTCTTGCGCAGGGCGGGGACGATCTTGATGTCGGGCCGCTCGCAGACCTCCTCGAAGGCCAGGGCCTGGTCGAGGAGGGCCGTGATGTCCCGGGCGGAGAGGGGTTCGATGCCAAGCAGGTGCTTGTGGGGAAAGGTGTAGCGCTCGGCGGACATCAGCAGGCCTCCACGGTCACGCGATCCTCGCCGTCGATCTCCCTCACCCGGACGGCCACCCGCTCGCCCTTGGCCACCTCCACCCGCATGCCGGCGAAGTCGGCCTGGATGGGCAGCTCCCGGCCGCCCCGGTCGGCCAGGACCAGCAGCAGCACCCGCCGGGGCCGGCCGTGGTCCAGGAGGGCGTCCAGGGCCGCCCGGACGGTGCGGCCGGTGTAGAGCACGTCGTCCACCAGCACCACGGTGCGGTCCTTCAGGGTGAAGGGGATCTCCGTGGGCCGGACGATGGGGCTGCCCACCATCTCGGTGAGGTCGTCCCGGTAGAGGGTGATGTCCAGGGCCCCCACGGGCACCGGTGCCTTCAGGGCCGCCTGGAGCAGGGTGCCCAGGCGCTCGGCCAGGGGCAGGCCCCGGGACCGGATGCCCAGCAGGACCACCTCTTCCCCGGCCTGGAGCTGGGCCGCCAGCTCACCGGCCAGGCGGCGGAGGACCGCCTCCATCTGGCCGGAGTCCATGGGGCAGGGGCCTGGGGCAGCGGGCATGGAACCTCCGTGGGCGCCCTGGCGGGGGGCGCGTTCCCAGGTGATTCTAGCCGAGGCTGGCCCCCGCCCGGCCCGGCGGTGCAGGATTCAAGTCGGGACGGCACCCCACCGATGCCCCTCCTGAGGATGCCCCGCATGTCCCAGGAACGCCGACAGTACCGACGAATGCCCCTGGAGGCCACGGTGAGCTTCCAGGAGCTCAGCTTCCACAAGGGGGACACACCCGCCCAGAGCAGCTACAAGGATGTCTCCGTCGGGGGCCTGCTGCTGGAATCCTCCCGGCCCTACCCCCTGGGTACCCTCCTCAAGCTGGAGATCCGGGTCCCCGGCTGGGGCCGGTTCCAGAACCACTTCGGTCCGGTCCAGGACGCCGACAGCCGGCCCCTGGTGGCCCTGGGCATGGTGGTCCGGGTGGAGCAGATGGACCAGGGGGGCTTCGAGCTGGGGATCAAGTTCCAGAACGTCTACCCCGATGACTTGGCAGCGCTCATGAAGTTCGTGGAAGCCTCGGCTTCATCCCCCCAGTAGAACGACCTGACTCGACCTTTCCACCCAGGAGGCCCCCGTGAAGATCCTCATCGTGGATGATTCCTCGACGATGCGGCGCATCATCATCAACACCCTGTCCCGCATCGGCTACACCGACGTGGTGGAGGGTGAGAACGGCAAGTCGGGCCTCGAGAAACTGGGGCAGGGCGGCGTCGAGATGATCATCACCGACTGGAACATGCCCGAGATGGACGGACTCGAGTTCGTCAAGACCGTGCGCGGCCAGAACCCCGCCATCCCCATCCTCATGGTGACCACCAACGCCGCCAAGGAGGACATCGTCGAGGCCCTCCAGGCAGGCGTGAACAACTACGTGGTGAAGCCGTTCACCCCGGAGACGCTGAAGGAAAAGATCGAGTCCCTCCTCGGGTAGGGAGCAGCCATGGACCAGTCCGAAATCGACGCCCTCCTCGCCGGCGGGGGCAAGGCCCCCAAGAAGCCCAAGGCCGCCAAGGCGGCCCCCGAGGCGACGCCCGCGCCCGCCCCGGCCCCCGCCCCGGTGAAGGCCCCGGCCGCCGTGGCCCAGGGCACCCCCCACCAGGACGGCAGCGGGCACGTCATCGCGGAACTGGACACCGTCACCGCCGTCACCGAGCGGGAGTCGAACAAGGTGATGGACCAGCTGGACATGATCAGCCAGCTCGTGTCGCGCCAGCAGCAGCTCATCACCGGCATGATGCGCCACGAGGGGGCCCAGTCCCCGGGAGTCCAGCAGGCCATCCACGAGGTCATGAGCGCGGGAAAGGAGATCCAGGACAAGGTCTTCGAGGCCATGGATCTCATGCAGTTCCAGGACATCACCCGCCAGAAGCTGGAGCGCATCGTCCACCACCTCCGCCAGATCCACGACTACATCGTGGATCTCCTGGGCACGGGCCTGAAGAGCGATGTGGAGCGGGCCTCCATCAGCCACACCATCGCCCAGACCGGTACGACCCCCGACGAGAACAAGGCCCACGCGGATTCCGTGATCGAGGCCTTCAAGTCGCAGAAGAAGGGCTGATCCATGTCCGCCGAGTCCTCCCAGGCCCTCCTGGCCAGCGAGCTGGTCCCCTCCGGCCAGCTGGTGACCTTCACCCTGGACGGGGTCGAATTCGGCCTGGACATCGACCGGGTGCAGGAGATCACCCACCGGACGGACGTCACGCCAGTTCCCGGGAGCCCCAGCTTCATCCTCGGCGTCATCAACCTCCGGGGCCTCATCATCCCCGTCATCGACAGCCGCATCCGCTTCCACCTGGCGCCCAAGGAGGCCACCCCCAAGACCCGCATCATCGTGTTGCGCCTGGCCAGCGGGCCCACGGGCCTGCAGGTGGATTCCGTGGCCGAGGTGGTGAAGCTGGAGGATCACACCCTGCGGGAGACCCCCCCGCTCGTGGCGGGCATCCGCGCGGAGTACCTGGCCGGCATGGTGACGGTCGGCACCCGTCTCATCACCCTGATCCACCTGGAGAAGCTGCTGGACAGCGCCGAGCTGAGCCGGCGCAGCCAGCTCGACGAGCTCGGCCTGGCTGGCGCCCTGGGCGGGGGCGAGGAGAGCGTGGAGGAGCTCGAGGAGGATGGCAATCCCTACGTGACCTTCCGTCTCGGCGCCGAGTCCTTCGGCATCGCCCTGCACCAGGTGGAGGAGATCGTCGAGCTGCCCGACGTGACCAAGGTTCCGGACGCGCCTGAGTACGTGTTGGGAGTGATCTGCCTGCGCGACCAGGTCCTGCCCCTGGTGGACCTCGCCGAAATCCTCGCCATCGAGCAGGGCGGGGCGGAGCGCCGCCGCGAGATGGTGGTGCTGCTGTCCTTCGGCGCGGCCAAGATCGGCGTCGTGGTGGACGAGATCCAGGAAATCCTCCGGGTGGAGGAGGAGCAGATCCTGCCCCCGCCCCAGACCCTCTCCGACCTGGAGCGCGAGCACCTGGAGGGAATCCTCCTGCTGCCGGGCCGCATGGTGAGCCTCATCAATGTGCTGAAGATCATCACCGGCGACGACCAGGAGAAGATCGCGGCCATGGGCCAGGGCCTCGGCCTGTCGGATACCCGGGCCCAGGAGACCGTGCCCTCCATGGAGCTGGTGGTCTTCCGGCTGGGGCCAGAGAACTACGCCCTCCGCCTCCACGAAGTGCGGGAGATCATCATGGTGGGCCAGGTCACGCCGGTTCCCCGGGCGCCCCAGTTCGTGGATGGCGTCATCAACCTCCGGGGCGAGGTGATGCCCGTGGTGGATCTGCGTACGCGGTTCGGCCTGCCGCGGGTGGAGGCCACGTCCATTTCCCGCATCCTCATCACGGCCATCGGCGGGGTCTTCACGGGCCTGGTGGTGGATGCCGTGGATGAGGTGCGCCCCGTGGAACTGCAGCGGTTCGGCCCGCCTCCGGCGGTCACCGCCGTGGGCGCCAACCGCTACATCGAGAAGGTGGCGCGCATGGACAACGGGATGATCTTCCTCCTGCAGATCCAGCAGCTGCTCACGGAGGCCGAGACCGAGCAGCTCCAGGGGCTGCAGGGCCGGAAGTCCGCCGCCCAGGCTGGAAGGGGTGAATGATGAGCGACTTCGCCCTCGACGATCCCAGCTTCTACGAGGACTTCCTCGTCGAGGCCCAGGAGCATTTCGAGCAGATCGAGACCAACTTCCTCGCCCTGGAGGAGGCCCCCGGGGACCTCGACCTGCTGAACGCCATCTTCCGCAGCGTCCATACGATCAAGGGGGCCGCGGGCTTCCTGGGGCTCCAGAAGGTGCAGTCCCTGGCCCACGTGGGCGAGAACGTGCTGGACGATCTCCGCAAGTCCCGCATGGAGCTCGGCGACCGGGTGATGGAGCTGCTCTTCGAGACCGTGGACATGCTGAAGATCCTGGTGGACGACGTGCGCATCCAGGTCCGCAAGCAAGGCACGCCGGAGGATCCTGATCCCAGCGAGTTGATCCGGGCCCTGGAGGCCCTGCGCAAGGGCGAGGCCGCGGTTGGCGGGGCCGCCAAGGCGGCCGCCACCACGGGCGAACTCCACCTGCCCGCGGCCCTGGCCGGCGTGGCCGAGGCCGGCCGGAAAGCCGCTGCCACGGCCTTGGCCGAGGGGAAGACCGTCGTCGGCATCCAGGTGGAGCTGGGGCGCGCCATCTTCGGCACGGCCTTCAACCCGTTCTCCCTCTTCCAGCTGGCGGATCTGGTGGGCCGCCTGCTCCACCGGCAGATGATCCCCCGCGAGCCCCTGGTGGACCTGGACAGCTTCGAGCCCGGCGCCTTCCACCTGGACCTGGTGATGCTCATCGAGGCCACCGAACCCATGGAGGAGGTGCGGAAGGTCTTCGGGGCGGTTGCCAGCGCCACCGTGACCTTCCACGAGCTCAGGCTGGGTGCCCCTTCGGCCGCGGAGGCGGGCCCCGTTGAGGACCGCCGCAAAACCGGACGCAGGGCCGCCGACGAGAAGACCGCTTCCTCCGACACCATCCGGGTGAGCCAGGCCAAGCTCGAGCAGTTCATGAACATCGTGGCCGAGCTGATCATCAGCAAGACCATGATCAGCCACCTGGTGGAGCGGCTCACGCCCCTGGTCAACGGACAGGAGGCTGCCGGCGTAGCCAAGGAACTGGCCCACGCCTCGGTGTACCTGGACCACGTCAGCAAGGAGATCCAGGCCTCCGTGCTGGGCATCCGCATGGTCCCCGTGAAGACTGTCTTCTCGAAGTTCCCGCGCATGGTCCGGGATCTGGCCAAGGCCAGCGGCAAGAAGATCGATCTCCAGATGACGGGCGAGGACACCGAGATCGACAAGAGCATCATCGAGGAGCTGGGCGATCCGATGATCCACCTGATCAGGAACAGCGCCGATCACGGCATCGAGAGCCCCGAGGTCCGCCTGAAGGCCGGCAAGTCCGAGACCGGCACCGTGGTCCTGCGGGCCCGCCACGAGGGCGACAGCGTCATCGTCGAGATCGAGGACGACGGCAAGGGCATCGATCCCGCCATCATCCGGGCCAAGGCCGTGGAGAAGGGGCTCATCAGCCAGGACCGCGCCGACCAGATGTCCGATGACGAGGCGGTGGACCTCATCTTCCTGCCCGGCTTCAGCACCGCCGCCAAGGTGACGGACATCTCCGGCCGGGGCGTGGGCATGGACGTGGTGCGTTCCAACGTCCGCAAGCTCAACGGCCGCGTGGGCGTCCGCTCCACCGTGGGCAAGGGGTCGATCTTCACCATCAAGCTGCCCCTCACCCTGGCCATCATCGATGCGCTCCTCGTCAAGAGCGGCGAGCAGGTCTTCGCCCTGCCGGGCACGTCCGTGGAGGAGACCCTCATCGTCCCCGCGGACCGGGTGTCCCACCTCACCCGCCGCCTCGCCATCGACCTGCGGGGTGAGGTGCTCGGCGTCTCCCGGCTGAAGACCCTGCTGCGGTCCGAGGACCATGCCCTCGCCGCCGACGACCGGGACGGCCTCTCCGTGGTGGTGGTCTCCTCCGCCGGACGGCGCATGGGCATCATCGTGGACACCTTCGTGCGGCGGCAGGAGATCGTCATCAAGCCTCTGGCCCCCTACCTGGCGAGCCTGCCGGGCATCAGTGGCGCCTCGATCATGGGCGACGGCGGCGTGGTGCTGATCCTGGATCCCGCCGAGCTGCTGCAGCTCGCCGTCCAGGAGGCCGTGTGAGCCTGGTTCCCGCTCCGTCCAGGGCCCAGCCTGGCCAGGGCGGGGAGGGTTCCGCCCTCCAGCGGTTCATGACCTTCCACCTGGACGGGCGGACCTACGGCCTGCCCCTGCGCTTCGTGGCGGAGATCAGCCCCTGGCGAGAGCTGAACCGGATGCCCCACATGCCGAAGGCCGTGGAGGGGCTGCTGGATCTTCGGGGCCGCGTGATCCCCGTGGTCAACCTGCGGGTCCGCATGGGCCTCCCCCCCCTCGAAGAGGGGAAGCGGGGCTCGATCCTCGTGCTGGACTTGGCCGGTACCCCTTCGGCGCTCCTGGTGGACAGCGTGGACGCCGTCCTCTCCGTGGAGGAGGAGCACCTGGTCCCCGCCAGTCCCCTCCTGGCCGGGATCGAGGGAGCCTGGGTCGAAGGCTTTATCGTGGAGGGCGAGCGGGTGGTGGCCATCCTCGACGCGGCCCTGGTCGCCAGCCAGGGCATCGCCCGGGGGCACCAGTCGCGGGAGATCCTGGCGAGCCTCAGCCTGGAGGAGCGCCTGGACGCCGGCCTCCGGAAGCTCATCGAACTGGCCCCCCCCAAGGAGGAGGCCGGGGAGCGGGTGATTCCCCAGATCGAGTCCTCCATCTCCTATACCGAGCAGGAGATGGCCAAGGTGCTGGACCGGGTGGAGGCCATGCTGGCCGGGGCCGACCGGGTCTTCAGGGGCCTGGGCTTCCTCAAGCAAGAGGCGGGGCTGGGCCGTCTCAAGGGCCACGAGAAGGCCGTGGCGGATTTGGAGCGGACCAACCAGGAGCTGCAGGACACCGTCTTCGCCCTCATCCAGCAGGTCCAGTTCCAGGACATCGCCCGGCAGAAGCTGGAGCGGGTCCTGAACCATCTCCGGGGCATGCAGGTGGCCATCAGCGGGAAGCTGCGGGCGGAGCGGAAGCGGGGCTGATCCCGGACCGCGCTGGAGCCACAGCCCTTCTCGCGGCACAATGGACCTTTGGTCCTGGAGCCTCCCGTGAGCACCCCCGCCTTCACCGAAGTCCGCTTCCTCGCCGGCCAGGTCGGCGAGACCGTCCGGCTGCGGGGCTGGGTGCGCAATGCCCGCACCAGCAAGACGCGCTTCATCGAGCTGCGGGACGGTTCGGGCTTCGTCCAGTGCGTGGTGGGCGCCGCCGAGGCCGATCCGGAGAGCTACGAGCTGGCCGGAAAGCTCACCCAGGAGGCCGCCATCACCGTCACCGGCGTGGTGCAGCAGCACCCGAAGACGGGCCAGCCGGAACTTCTGGTGAAGTCGCTGGAGCTCATCGGCGGAAGCCAGGACTTCCCCATCACGCCCAAGGAGCACGGCACCGAGTTCCTCATGGAGAACCGCCACCTCTGGCTGCGCAGCAAGCGCCAGTGGGCCATCCTCCGCATCCGGCACACCCTGGTGAAGGGCATCCGCGACTTCTTCGACGGCGACGGGTTCACGCTGCTGGACGCGCCCATCCTCACCCCCAGCGCCTGCGAGGGCACCAGCACCCTCTTCGGCACCGAGTACTTCCACGAGGGGATGGCCTTCCTCAGCCAGTCGGGCCAGCTCTACCAGGAGCCCGGCATCGCGGCCTTCGGCAAGGTCTACTGCTTCGGCCCGACCTTCCGCGCCGAGAAGAGCAAGACTCGCCGCCACCTCACCGAGTTCTGGATGGTGGAGCCGGAGATGGCCTTCGCCCACCTGGACGACGTGATGGCCCTGGGCGAGCGCATGACCAAGTTCCTCCTCCAGCGCGTGCTGGAAAGCCGCCAGGAGGAGCTGAAGATCCTCGAGCGCGATACCGCGCCCCTGGAGACCGCCCTGGCCACCACCTTCGACCGCATGACCTACACCGAGGCCGTGGAGAAGCTGAAGGCGCTGGGCAGCGACATCAACTGGGGCGAGGACTTCGGCAACGATGACGAGACCATCCTCATGAACGCCACGGACCGCCCGCTGTGGGTCCATCGCTTCCCCAAGGCCTTCAAGGCCTTCTACATGGAGCCCGATCCCCAGGATCCGCGGCTGGCCCTGGGCGCCGACCTGCTGGCCCCCGAGGGCTACGGCGAGGTCATCGGCGGCGGCGAGCGCGCCTCCAGCCTCCAGTACCTCCTGGACCAGATCGCCCACGAGGGCCTGAACCGCGCCGACTACGAGTGGTACCTGGATGTCCGCAAGTACGGCAGCGTCCCCCACGCCGGGTTCGGCATGGGGCTCGAGCGCGCCGTGGCGTGGATCTGCAAGCTGCCGCATGTGAGGGAGACCATCCCGTACCCCCGCATGAGGCCGAAGCAGGATGCGGAGGCCCACCGTGCCGGAGGCATGGCCCGCAGGGCGCGGCCCAGGAGGGGCCGCGTGATGAGGACGCTGCGACCCTGAGCCTGTCGCCATGCGCGCGGGTTTCGCTTGCGCACTACCGGAATTCGCGGAGTGGATTCCGTCTGGGCCTCACGCCTTCAGCGGCCCGTCGATGAGGGGCAGTTCCACATGGAAGGTGGTGGCCTCGTCGGTGCTCTCGTAGCCGATGTGGCCGTGGTGCAGCTCGACGATGGCCTTGGAGATGTGGAGGCCGAGGCCGGTGCCGCGGGCGGTGCGCGCGTCGCCCTGGTCGGCCTGCTCGAAGGGGTGGAAGATGCGCGATCGGAAGTGGTCGGGGATGGGCTCGCCGTGGTTGGTGACGGCGATGCGGGCCCAGTGCTCCCGGACGGACAGCTCCACCTGCACGGTCCGGTCGCGGGTGGCGTACTTGGTGGCGTTGGAGAGCAGGTTCGCCAGGACCTGATGCAGCCGCTGGGCATCCCCCAGCACCTGCACGGCGCCTTCGGGGCGGGTGAGCCGGCAGGTCACGCCGAAGCCCGCGGCGTACCCTGCGTGGTCCTCCAGGGCCTGGAGCAGGAAGGCGCCCAGCTCCACGGGGGAGAGGGCCAATTCCAGGCGTCCCGCCTCCACCTTCTGGTGGTCGAGGAGATCGTTGACCAGGGCCAGCAGCTTGAGGGCGTTCCGCTGGGCCATGTCCACCAGGTTGTGGGCCCGCTCCGGGAGCGGCCCCACCACGCCGCCCGCCAGCATGCCCAGGGAGCCCCGAATCGAGGTCAGGGGGGTCCGCAGTTCGTGGCTGATGGCGGACACGAAATCCGCCTTGGCCCGCTCGGCGGCCTCCCGGTCCGCCACTTCGCGGCGGAGGCTCTGGTTCGTGTGGAGCAGGTCCCGGGTGCGGGCCAGGACCAGGGCGGCGAGTTCCTCGTTGTGCCTCCTGAGCCGCCGTTCGCGCCAGCGCGTGCCGGCCGCTCCGAGGCTGACCAGACCCGCGAGGACCAGGGCGGCGAACCAGGTCGTCCGCCAGGGCGCCGGGCGCACGCTGAAGGAGAAGGCCTCCGGTCCGCTGACATTCCCCGCCGCATCGCGCCCCCAGACCTTGAAGGTGAACTCCCCCGCGGGCAGGTGGGTGAATTCCCGGGAGGTGCTGGTCCCCCAGGGGGTGGCCTCGGTCTCGATCCCCTCCAACTGGGTGCGATAGCGGTGTTCCCCGGTCTTGAAGAAGTCGATGAGGGTGAAGCGGAAGACGGAATCGGATTGCCGATAGGAGAGGACCGTCCCGGGCGGAAGGCGCCTCCGCCCCCCGGTCCCGCTGGCGGTCAGGCGCAGGGGTTTCGGGGTGGTGTCCGGGATGACGGCGCCAGGGTCAAGCACGGCCAGGCCGCTGGTGGTGCCGGCCCAGAGCCAGCCCCGCCGGTCCACGAAGCCGGAGCGGGGGTTGATCTGCTCCGAGGGCAGGCCGTCCTCGCCGTCGAACACCAGGGCGTGGAAGGGGTGACCGTCCGGGGTCCCGGTTCCGTCCAGTCTCAGGATGCCGTGGAGGGTGTAGAGATACACGTGTCCCGCCCGGTCCTGGTGGATGCCCTGGATGACGTCCTGGCGGGGCTGATCCGAGACGGCCACGGGCGTCCATCGGGGGGAGGGCCGGTCCAGGGGCAGCCGCGCAGCCCCCTTCCCGAAGGTTCCGGCCCACAGCTCCCGGCCACCGGAGGGGGTGCGGATTTCCTGGAGGGCCGTGATGTTCTCGTTGGGGAGGCCGTCGGCCATGGTGAAGCGGATCCAGGACCCGTCCGGCCTCAGGCCGGCGAGCCCCTGGCTGCGGAGGCCCACCCAGAGCACCCGGCCGAAGGTGCGGTCCTCCGTCTCCAGGAGGCAGTTCACGGTGGGGTAGGGCAGGCCCTTCCGTGCATCGAGGATGCGCCAGCGGCCGCCCTCGAAGCAGGCGAGGCCGCCGCCCTCCGTGCCGAACCACAGCCGGTTGCCGCCGCCCGGGGCGCGGGTGGCCAGGGCGCAGGAGACCCGGTTGGAGGGGAGCCCCGTGTGGTCGTCCATGTGGGTGACCCGGCCTCCGGGATCCACCCGGTAGACGCCCGCCAGGCTGCCGGCCCAGACGGCCCCGGCCCCGTCCACCGTCAGGCACATCACGCGCTCGTGGCCTGCCACGGCGGTCCATCGCCCCCGGTGCCAGCGGAGGAGGCCCCGCGAGGTGCCTGCCCAGAGGGAGGGGAGGCGGTCGGGCCCCAGGGTCTCCGCCATGCTCCAGACGTTGTCGTCCTCCATCCCTTCCTGGATGTCGAGGGTCTTCCAGCCGCCAAGGTCGAGGCGGAGCAGCCCGGCGCCGCCGGAGCCCACCCAGATGCGCCCCCGGCCCTCCGGGGACCGGGTGGTCAGGATCCGGTACAGGGTGGCGGTCGGCAGTCCGTGGCGGCGGGTGAAGGCGGTCCAGGTCCCCCGCCGGTAGCGGGCGAGGCCGTTGAGGGTGGTGGCCCACAGGGTGTCATCCCCCGTCTGGTCCACGAGGCCCCCCAGATCCGTGATGAAGTCGCTGGGCAGGCCGTCCCGGGTCGTGAAGAATCGCCAACCGCCACCTTCCCGCTGGGCTACGCCGTGGCCGTAGGTGCCCACATAGAGGGTGCTTCCGCCGCCGGGGGCGGGCCGTTCCACCAGGCTGTTGATGCTGACGGCGGGGAGGCCCGGCAGATGCGTGATCCGCCCGCCCTCCCACCGGGCGAGGCCGCCGTTGTCGGTGCCGATCCAGAGGCCCTTCCCGTCCGCCGTTGGTCGCAGGCACCAGACCCTTCCGTCGGGCAGGCCCTCCCGCACGCCGATCCGCTGCCACAGCCCGTGGTGGTAGCAGGCCAGCCCCTCGCCGTGCAGGCCCGCCCAGATCCGCCGGCTGCCGTCGGCATCCCGGGTTTCGGCCAGGGCGTTGACCCGGTCCTGGGGGAACCCGTTCGCGGTGCTGAAGCTGCTCCATGTCCCGTCCCGCAGGCAGGCCACGCCGCCGTCCTGCCGGGCGAACCAGGTGGCGCCGTCCGAGGCGTGGAGGATGGCCTGGACATAGTTGCTGCGGGCGTGGTCGGGAATGGCGACCTGGGTCCAGGCCGTCCCGTCTGAATAGGCCGCGCCGTCCGCGGTGCCCACCCACAGGAAGCCCTTCGCATCCATGGAAAGGCTCATGACGCTGGTCTGGGGCAGGCCGTCCTTGGTCCCGAGGGCGTGCAGATAGGGCCGCCCCTCGGGATAGTCCTGGGCCCGGGCCGGGAGGAGAGCCGCGGTCAGCGCGAGGAGCGCGGGGAGGGCGAGGGAGCGGAGCACGACCGGCTCATCGGCGGATCGGGGCCGGGGGTGGAACCTGGACCGGTTCCTACAGCTGCATCACCACGCCCGGCAGCTTCTGGATGGCCTCCCGCAGCGGCGTCTCCGCCTGACCGTGGGGAAGGGTGACCCAGAAGGTGTAGCTGATGAAGGCCCCCTTGCAGTTGGCCTGGTGCTGGCTGTCGCCGTCGGGCTGGGGACCGAGGTGGGCCAGGATCAGCTCCATCACCATGTCTGGACGCAGCTCCTCCATCCGGCCGATGACCTTCAGGGGAACGCGGTGGGGATAGGTGACTTCGGGGCGGCGGCAGGCGTCCATGGCCCCCATTGTACCGTTTGCTACCCTGGAAGGTCCGAGGTCCGCCATGGCGCACGAATTCGTCCCTCCCTTCTTCCTGGGCTCCTGCGAGCCCGAGGCGGCCGACATCGCCCTCTTCGGCGTCTGCTGGGACGGCACCTCCTCCTTCAAGGCCGGCAGCCGCTTCGCGGGCTTCGCCGTGCGGGAGGCGAGCTTCGGCATGGAGGAGTTCAGCTTCTACCAGCAGGCCTCGCTCCTGGACATCAAGTTCGCGGACTACGGCGACCTGTTCCTGCCGCCGGGCCAGAAGGCGCGGGTGCTGGATGACATCGCCTCCGCCGTGCGGGAAATCCGGGAGAAGGGCCAGTTCCCCATCGCCTTCGGCGGCGAGCACCTCCTGGCCTACCCCCTCATCATGGAAGCCCACGCGGACCACCCGGACCTGGCGGTGGTGCATTTCGACGCCCACGCGGACCTGCGGCCCGACCTCTGGGGCGACGAGTGGACCCACGCCACCTTCCTGGGCCGCGTGGCCGACCGCATCGGCTACGCCAACCTCAAGCAGTTCGGCATCCGGTCGGGCTCCAGGGAGGAGTGGGAGCTGGCCCGGGCCCACGACACCCTGCGCCCCTTCACGGTAGAGGCCCTGCGGGCTCACCTGGACAGCCTGGGCGACCGGCCGATCTACCTCACCCTGGACATGGACGTGCTGGACCCCAGCCTCTACCCCGGCACCGGCACGCCCGAGCCCGGCGGCATCACCTGGGACCTGCTCATCGCGGGCCTGAAGCTCCTCAAGGGGCGGCGCCTGGTGGGCATGGACTGCCTGGAGTTGGCGCCCCACTACGACCCTACCGGCGTCTCGGCCATCACCATGGCCAAGACCCTGCGGGAACTGATCATCCTGGCCGCCGGCCGGAGGCGGTAGCCCGATGCAGGCCCGGCTGGAGGAACTGGAAGCCCTTGCCCGCGCCCTGGATCCCGGCCCGGACCTGCGGGCGGGGATGTGGGACGCGGTGCGCGGCTACGGCGAGGCCTTCCTCCAGGCCCTGCCGGAAAGCCCGGCCTTTATCCTGAAGGAGCGGCCCGGCGCGGGGCTGGCAGACCTGCCCATTCCGGAATCGGGGCGCGCCTTCCCGGAGCTGCTGTCGGCCCTGGGCGAGCATGTGGACGGCGTGGGCGCGAACGGGGCCTCCGGCCGGCACCTGGCCTTCATTCCGCCCTCCTCGCTCTTCGCGGGGGCCCTGGGTGACCTGCTGGCGGCCCTCACCAACCGCTACGCGGGCTATTTCTTCGCCGGGCCCGGCGCCGTGCGCATGGAGAACCAGGTGATCGCGTGGCTGGCCCGGGAGTTGGGCCTGCCGGAGGGCAGCTCCGGCAACCTGGCGGCCGGCGGGAGCATGGCCCACCTCATCGGCATCTGCACGGCCCGCGAAGCCGCCGGCCTCCGCGCCGCGGATGTGCCCAGGGCCTGCGTGTATCTTTCGGAGCAGGCCCACCACTGCCTCGAGAAGGCGCTGCGCGTGGCGGGGATGGGCGAGTCCCCCGTGCGGAGCATCCCCACGGACGGGGACTATCGCCTGCGGCCCGAGGCGCTGGAGGCGGCGATCCAGGAGGATCTCCGGGCAGGCCTCCGCCCCTGGCTGCTGGTGCCCACGGCCGGCACCACCAACACAGGGGCTGTGGATCCGCTCGAAGCCTGCGCCGACCTGGCCGCCCGTTTCGGCCTCTGGATGCACACGGACGGGGCCTACGGGGCCTCCTTCGCCCTGACGGAGCCCGGGAAGACCGTGCTCCGGGGACTGGACCGCAGCGACAGCCTGGTGCTGGATCCCCACAAGGGGCTGTTCACGCCCCTGGGGCTGGGCGCCGTGCTGGTGCGCCACCTCGACCCGCTCCGGAAGGCCCACGCCTTCCAGGCCGACTACCTGCCCTCGCCACCCGAGGACCTGGAGGAGCTGAGCCCCTCGGAGACCACCCTGGAGTTCAGCAAGCATGCCCGGGCCCTGCGCCTGTGGCTGCCCCTCCAGCTGCATGGCGTCTCGGCCTTCCGGGGGGCGCTGGAGGAGAAGCTGCTCCTGGCGCGCTACGCCCATGACCGCCTGAGGGAACTGCCCGGCGTGGATCCCGGCCCGTTGCCCCAGCTGAGCGTCCTGGCCTTCCGGTTCCGGCCGGCGTCCGGTGATCCGGATGCCTTCAACCAAGCCGTGCTGGACCGCCTCACGGCCGAAGGCCGCGTCTTCCTCAGCGGCACGCGGCTTCGGGGCGCCTTCCACCTGCGCATGGCCATCCTCGCGGCCCGCACCCACCGGGACCAGGTAGACGAGACCCTGGACCGCCTCCGGGCCGCCGCGGCAGCGCTCGCCTAGGGGGATCGAGGCTACTTGACCTCGATCTCGCGCAGGTCCTTGCCGGGCTTGAAGCGGATGCTCTTGCCCTTGGGGATCTGGACGCTGGCGCCGGTCTTGATGTTGCGGCCCATGCCCCGCTTGCGGGGGCGGGGCTCGAAGACGCCGAAGCCCCGGATCTCGATGCGGTGGCCATTGAGGAGGGCATCCTTCAACCGCTCGGTGAGCAGGTCCACCACCTGGAGGGCGGTGGAGCGGGAGCAGGGGTGCACCTTCATCAGCGCATTGGCGATGTCGATCTTGATCATCGGCGACCTCGGTCCGGGGATGGGAGAGCCAGAATAGGGGAACGGTGCCTAGCGTGCCAGGGTGATTTTCACGTCCCCGCCAGGCGGCATGGGCATGGGGGTGCCGGGGACCGCCGCCACCGGCGGGGGCGCGACGGGGGACGTGTTCTCGCGTCCGCCGCCCTGGGAAATGGACATGCCCCGCTCCATGTTCGACCGGGCCATGTCCGAGGTGGAGGCGATGCCCTCCAGCTTGAGCTTGAACTCGCCGACGTTGGTGGCCCGGAGGAGGGCCTCCTCCTCGGTGATGAGGCCCTGGCGGAGCAGGAAGTAGAGGCTCTGGTCGAAGGTCTGCATGCCGTACTGGCTGGTGCCCGCGGCGATGACATCCTTCAGGAGCTTGGTCTTGTCCTTGTCCTCGATGCAGCCGCGGACGGTTTCGGTGGCCACCATGACCTCCACGGCGGGCACGCGGCCCTGGCCGTCGGCCCGGGGCACGAGGCGCTGGGAGATGACGCCCTTGAGCACGGCGCCCAGCTGGAGGCGGATCTGCTTCTGGTGGTGGGGCGGGAACACGGAGATGACGCGGTTGATGGTCTCCGTGGCGTCCAGGGTGTGCAGGGTGCTGAACACCAGGTGGCCGGTCTCGGCGGCGTGCAGGGCCGTCTCGATGGTCTCCAGGTCGCGCATCTCGCCCACGAGGATCACGTCGGGATCCTGGCGGAGGGCGGCCCGGAGGGCCGTGGCGAAGGTGCGGCAGTCGGCCTCGACCTCGCGCTGGTTCACGATGCTCAGGTTGTCCCGGTGGAGGTACTCGATGGGATCCTCGATGGTGAGGATGTGCTCCGTGCGGGTGGCGTTGATCAGGTCGATCATGGCCGCCAGGGTGGTGGACTTGCCCGATCCGGTGGTGCCCGTCACCAGCACCAGGCCGCGCTGCTCCTGGCAGATGGCCTTGAGGACCTTGGGCAGCATCAGGTCGTCAATGGTGTAGATCTTCCGCGGGATCACGCGGAGCACCAGGCCCACCGTGCCGCGCTGGTTGAACACGTTGCAGCGGAACCGACCCAGGCTCGGCACGGAATAGGCGAGATCGAGGTCCAGGTTCTCCTTGAACTTCGCCTTCTGCTTGTCGCTGGCCATGATGGCGTAGGCCATGGCGATGGTGTCCTCCTGCACCAGGCGCTTGAACTGGGTCAGGGGGGTGAGCTTGCCCCGGATGCGGGCGATGGGGTGGTTGCCGACCTTCAGGTGGAGGTCGCTGGCGCCCTGCTCGCAGACCACGGTGAGCAGTTCGTTGATGTGCATGGGCTTCTCCCGGGGAGGGTCCGACCATCTTACCCCCTGAAAGGGGCCAAGTGGCGCTTTGAACTGCGGATGGGAGGGCGAATTGAACTCGGAAACGACGCCGGATTCGTGTAAAATCGAGGGTTCTGCCCGGCCCGTGCCTGGGCCACTCCGGGAGCGAGATGACCCCCCTCGAGAAGATCCGCAACATCGCCATCATCGCCCACGTCGATCACGGCAAGACCACCCTGGTGGACGCCCTCTTCAAGGGCGCCCACATGTTCCGCGACAACCAGCGCGTGCAGGAACGCGCGATGGACAGCAACGACCAGGAGCGCGAGCGCGGCATCACCATCCTGGCCAAGACCACCTCCCTCCACTGGGGCGGCTACCGCTTCAACATCGTGGATACGCCCGGCCACGCCGACTTCGGCGGCGAGGTGGAGCGGGTGCTGAGCATGGTGGATTCCGTCCTCCTGGTGGTGGACGCCTTCGACGGCCCCATGCCCCAGACCAAGTTCGTGACCCGCAAGGCCCTGGCCCTGGGCCTGCGGCCCATCGTCGTCATCAACAAAGTGGACCGGCCCGGCGCCCGTCCCCTCTGGTCCCAGGACCAGGTCTTCGAGCTGCTCATCGAGCTGGGCGCCACCGAGGAGCAGCTTGACTTCCCCTGCGTCTTCGCCAGCGCCAAGCAGGGCTACGCCATGCTGGACATGAACGACGCCAGCGAGAACCTGGATCCCCTCTTCGACACCATCGTCAAGCACTGCCCGCACCCCACGGGCAGCCCCGACGCGCCCCTGCAGATGCTCGTCACGCTCATGGACTGGAGCGACTTCGTGGGCCAGATCGGCATCGGCCGCATCGTGAACGGCCGCCTCAAGGTGGGCGATGCCGTGGGCCTGGTGAAGCGGGACGGTGCTGTCCAGCAGCACAAGATCACTCAGCTCTATGGTTTCGAGGGCCTCACCCGGGTCCAGCTCCAGGAGGCCACGGCGGGCGAGATCGTCGCCATCGCCGGCATCACCGACATCCGGGTGGGCGAGACCATCGCCGACGCGGCCAACCCCCAGGCCCTGGCCTACGTGGATATCGACGAGCCCACCATCTCGATGATGTTCATGGTGAACGCGGGCCCCTTCGCCGGCCAGGACGGCAAGCACGTCCAGAGCCGCCGCATCCGCGAGCGCCTCCAGAAGGAGCTGCAGCACAACGTCGCCCTGCGCGTGGAGGACACGGACAGCCCCGATTCCTTCAAGGTCAGCGGCCGCGGGGAGCTGCACCTCTCGGTGCTCATCGAGACCATGCGCCGCGAGGGTTTCGAGCTCTGCGTGAGCCGTCCCGAGGTGATCCTGCACACAGACCCGGTGACGGGCGAGAAGCTGGAGCCCTACGAGGATGTGACCATCGACATTCCCGAGGCCTTCATGGGCGTGACGATGGAGCACATGGGCAACCGCAAGGCCGAGATGCAGGACATGGGCAACGAGGGCGGGCGGCTGCGCCTGCACTTCAAGATCCCCAGCCGCGGCCTCATCGGCTTCCGCAGCGAGTTCATGACCGACACCCGCGGCGAGGGCATCCTCCACAGCCTCTTCAGCCACTACGGTCCCTACAAGGGCGAGCTGCCGGGCCGCAAGAACGGCGTGCTCATCAGCATGGAATCCTGCGAGGCCGTGGGCTTCGCGCTCATGAACCTGGAGGAGCGCGGCGTCATCTTCATCCACCCCGGCACCAAGTGCTATGAGGGCATGATCGTCGGCGAGCACGCCCGCGAGAACGACCTGGTGGTGAACGTGGCCAAGGGGAAGAAGCTCTCCAACATGCGGGCCAGTGGCAGCGACGAGGCCACCCGCCTCACCCCGCCCCGGGAGCACACCCTGGAGCAGGCCCTGGAGTACATCGAGGCCGACGAGCTGGTGGAGGTCACCCCCAACTTCATCCGCATGCGCAAGCGGGTGCTGGACACCAATGAGCGGAAAAAGTCCGAAAAGCGGACCGAAGCCTGAGCCATGATGCCCGGGTGACCGGAGCCCGCCCCTACACCGCGCCCCCCCGCTCGACCTTCTGGCAGAAGCTCGGGCCGGGGGGGCTCGCATCCTTCCTGCTGGCGGCGGGGGGCACCGTGCTGACGCTGGGGCTTCCGGTGGGCTGGCGCCTGCGGCGGGTGCTGCGCGAGGCCGGAGGGGATCCCGTGGGACCCGCGGACCTGATCCTGGTGCTGGGCCGCCGCCTCGAAGGGGACCGGCCCACGCCCGTCTTCGAGGCGCGGCTGGCCCATGCCGCCGACCTGTGGCGCCGGGGATTGGCCCCCCGCATCCTGGTGGCCGGCGGTCCCACGGGGAGGGCCTCCATCAGCGAAGCCGAGGCGGGCCGGGTCTGGCTCCTGGCGCATGGGATCCCGGCGGAGGCCGTGGGAATCGAGGATCAGAGCCAGCACACCCTGGAGAACCTCTTCCACGTGCGGGCGACCCTTCGCGCAGAGGGCTGGCACGCGGTGATCCTCGTGTCCGACGGGCTCCACCTGGCCCGGGCCGGGGCCCTGGCCGAGGGCCTGGGCCTGGGAGTCCGCCGGAGTCCCGCGCCGGACGACCCACTGCCGCGCGGCTCCCTGGCCTGGTACCGGCGCGCCGTGATGGAGGCCTTCCTCCTGCACTGGTACCGCACGGGCCTGGCCTACAGCCGGCTCATCCGCTCCCGGCGCCAGCTGGAGCGGGTGACGTGAGGGCTGCCAGACTGGAAGGGCTATGACCGGCCACCTGATCCTCGTCCCCACGCCCATCGGCAACCGGGGGCCCCTCTCCGCGAAGCCAAGCGGAAGCGCAGGCTGAGTGGAAGGACGCGACTGAATGTCGCGTCCGATCGAGGGCTGCCAGACTGGAAGGGTTATGACTGGCCACCTGATCCTCGTCCCCACGCCCATCGGCAACCTCGGCGACCTCACCGAGCGCGCGAAGGAGGCGCTGGCGGAGGCGGATCTGGTGGCCTGCGAGGACACGCGGCGCACGGGCGGGCTCCTGAAGCACCTGGGGATCGACAAGCCCCTCCTGCGCTTCGACGACCACGCCGGCGCGGAGGCCTTCGACCGGCTGGGGCTGGAGTTGGCCGCGGGGCGGACCGTGGCCTACTGCAGCGATGCGGGCATGCCTGGCATCAACGATCCGGGCTTCGAGATCGCCCGCGCCGCCCGGGCGCAGGGCGCCAAGGTCACCGTGCTGCCCGGCGCTTCCGCGGTGCTGCTGGCGGTGGTGGCCTCGGGCCTGCCCAGCCATGCCTTCAGCTTCTGGGGCTACCTGCCGAATCGCGGGGAGCCCCGCCGCGCCATGCTGAAGAAGCTCGGCGCGGAGGAGGAGACCGTGGTGGTCTTCGAGACCCCCCACCGCATCCACGAGGCCCTGGCCGACCTGGAGGCGCTGCTGCCGGACCGGGAGATCGCCCTGGGGCGCGAGCTGACCAAGCTCCATGAGACCTGGTACCGCGGAACGCCCGCCCAGGTGAAGGCGCAGCTGGGCTCCGAGGACCGGGGCGAGATGGTGCTGGTGCTGGCGGGGGCCGCGGCCAAGCGGCTGGTGACGGAAGCGGCGGGCGTCCTCGACGGCGGGGAGCTGCCGCCCTGGGCCCGGGCCTACCTGGCCGCGGCCCGGGAAGGGGGCATGACCCTGCGGGAGGCTGTGAAGCCCCTGGCGCGGCATCTGGGCGTGAACGCTTCGGAGCTGTACCGGCTCGCCTCCCAGGGCTGATTTTCCGGACTGTCAAAATGGGGCAATTCTGCGCACGAGACCGAGGCGCGATCGGGAACCCGCGCCGGTCCTGGCCCTTCAACCCGGCAGTGCCCTGTCGGGGTCTAAAGCCACCATCAGATCCGTAATAGACGGACATCACATTCGAGGCCCTCGTTGTTGTGGGCAAGGGGGTGGGGACGTAGATTGCAGATGCCTCGGTAATCTTTGATTCGCCAGACGGCGTCCCCCGAGGTGCGGCCCCCGTTCCATTCCAAGGGAGATGTCCCCCATGCCCCAAGCCACCGCCGCCCCCGTCCAGGAAGCGATCCAGCCGATCCTCCAGCGGTTCGACACGGATCCCCAGAACCTCCTCCAGATCCTCGTGGAGGTCCAGCACGCCCTGCACTGCGTGCCGCCGGAGGCGGTGGACCTGGTGGCGGCCCACCTCGGCGCCACCCGCGCCCATGTGCGCGGAGTTGTGGGCTTCTACTCCTTCCTCAGCGACCAGTACCTCGGGGACTACGTCATCCACCTCTCCGACAACGTCACGGACCGCATGCTGGGGAACCGCGAGCTGGCGGAGTACCTCTGCAGCCGCCTGGGCGTGAAGCTCGGGAAGGTGCGGGCCGACGGGCGCGTGAGCGTGAATTACACCTCCTGCACCGGCATGTGCGACCAGGGTCCGGCGGCGCTGGTGAACGGACTGGCCGTCACCCGGCTCAGCCGCGAACGCATCGACCGCATGGTGGAACTCATCACAGCCCGGACGCCGGTCTCGGCCTGGCCTTCCGAGTTCTTCGAGGTGGAGGACAACTTCCGGCGGTCGGACGTGCTGTTCCGCCGGCCCTTCGAGCCCGGCGCGGCCATCCAGGCCGCCATGCTCCGGGGCGGAGACGAGACGCTGAAGGACATCCAGCTGGAGGAGGCCGTGGATCCGGCCTCCGGAACCCTGTGGAAGCGGGGCGCGGATGAGACGCTGAAGGAGCTGTACCGCTCGGACCTGCGGGGCCGGGGCGGGGCGGGCTTCAAGGCGGCCATCAAGTGGGAGACCTGCCGCGACACGGCCGGCGGCGAGCGCTACGTGGTGTGCAACGCTGACGAGGGGGAGCCGGGCACCTTCAAGGACCGCGTCCTCCTGCACACCTATGCCGACATGGTCTTCGAGGGCATGACCGTCTGCGGCTACGTGGTGGGTTCCGGCCTGGGCATCCTCTACATCCGGCAGGAGTACTGGTACCTGAAGCCCCACCTGGAGGCGGTGCTGGCGAGGCGGCGCGAGGCGGGCCTGCTGGGCCGGAACATCCTGGGTACGGGCTTCGCGTTCGACATCGACATCCACTGGGGGGCCGGGGCGTACATCTGCGGCATGGAATCCGCCATGATCGAATCCATCGAAGGCAAGCGCGGAAAGCCGCGGAAACGCTGGCCCTTGCCCGTGGTGGCCGGGGTCCGCAAGAGCCCCACCGTGGTGAACAACGTGGAGACCTTCGCCGCGGCGGGCATGATCGCCCTGAAGGGCGGGGCCTGGTTCGCCGCCCACGGGACCATGCACTCCACGGGCACCAAGCTTTTCTGCGTATCCGGGGACTGCGAACGGCCCGGCATCTACGAATACCCCTTCGGCGTCAGCGTGCGGGAGATCCTGCGGGACTGCGGCGGCAGCGAGGCCCAGGCCGTGCAGGTGAGCGGCCCGTCCGGCACCACCATCACCCGCTCGGAGTTCGACCGGGTCCTGGCCTACGAGGACCTGTCCTCCGTGGGGACGATGATGGTGTTCGGGCCCAAGCGGGACATGTTCGAGGTGGTGGAGAACTTCTCGCACTTCTTCCAGCACGAGAGCTGCGGCCTCTGCACCCCCTGCCGCGTGGGCACGAGCCTCCTGGTGAACCTGGTGGACAAGGTGGCCCGCGGGAAGGGCAGCCCCATGGACCTCGACGATATCCAGAAGCTCAGCCACATCATGAAGACTACGGCCCATTGCGGCCTGGGGCAGACGGCGTCGAACCACCTGCTGGACAGCCTGCTCAAGTTCCGGCCGGTCTGGGACGCCCGGATGATGACCACCGAGTTCGAGCCCGCCTTCGACCTGGACGAGGCCCTGGAAGAGGCCCGCCAGCTCTCCGGGCGCGATGACGCCGAGGCCCACCTGTGAAGGGACGCACCATGGACCACACCAAGACCTTCTTCCTGGACGGCCAGGAGATCCCCTTCAAGGAAGGCCAGACGGTCTTCGACGCGGCCATGGCCGCGGGGGTCTACATTCCGCACCTGTGCCACAACCCGGACTACGAGCCCCACAGCAGCTGCCGGCTCTGCACCGTGATCGTCAACGGGCGGCCCTTCGCGGCCTGCACGCAGCCGGCCGTGGCCGGCCAGATGATCCAGAACGACACGCCCGAGCTGCGGGAGATGCGGCGGACCCTCACGCAGATGCTCTTCGTGGAAGGGAACCACTACTGCCCCACCTGCGAGAAGAGCGGCCACTGCAAGCTGCAGGCCACGGCCTACGATCTGGGCCTCCAGGACAACCACTTTCCCCAGTTCTTCCCGAAGCGGGCGGTGGACGCCTCCCATCCCGACTTCGTGCTGGACCGGGACCGCTGCATCCTATGCGGCCACTGCGTCCGCGTGAGCCGGGACGTGGACCGGAAATGCGTATTCGCCATGACCCACCGGGGCATCCAGACGGAGATCGTGGTGGATTCCCCCACGGGACTGCTCAGGGACAGCCGGCTCGCCGTGGAGGACGAGGCCGCGGAGGTCTGCCCCGTGGGGGCCCTCATGCTGAAGCGGAAGGGCTTCCAGGTCCCCATCGGGGAGCGTCCCTACGACAGGGCGCCCATCCGGGTGGATTCGGTGAAGAACTTCAAGGTGAGGGAGGAGCGGCGCCATGGCTAGCAAACTCAAGGTCGCCACCTGCTCTCTGGCCGGCTGCTTCGGCTGCCACATGAGCCTCCTGGACATCGACGAACGCCTTCTCGATCTCCTGGAGGTCGTCGAGTTCGACCGCAGCCCCATCAACGATCTCAAGCGCATCGAGGGCATGGTGGACCTGGGCCTCATCGAGGGCGGCCTCTGCAACTCGGAGAACGTCCACGTGCTGCGGCACTTCCGGGAGCACTGCCGGATCCTCGTGTCCGTGGGGGAGTGCGCCGTGACCGGCGGCATCCCATCCATGCGGAACCACTTCAGCCTGCGGGAGTGCCTCGACGAGGCCTACATCCGGGGCGTGGGCGTCGAGAACGCGCAGATCCCGTCGGATTCCGAGCTGCCCCTGCTGCTGGACAAGCTCCGCCCCCTCCACGAGGTGGTGAGGATCGACTACCACCTGCCGGGGTGCCCGCCCTCGGCGGAGGCCTTCTGGCACTTCCTCACCGAACTCATCGCGGGCCGGGATCCCAGCCTGCCCCTCCAGCTGCTCCGCTACGACTGATCGAGGACCCCATGAGCCGAACCCTAGAAACCGCCGCCCAGCCCGCGGACCTGAAGCGGGTGGTCATCGAGCCCGTCACCCGCGTGGAGGGCCACGGCAAGGTCACCATCCTCCTGGACGAGGCGAACCGGATCCACCAGGTGCGGCTGCACATCGTGGAGTTCCGCGGCTTCGAGAAGTTCATCCAGGGCCGGCCCTACTGGGAAGTCCCGGTCATGGTCCAGCGGCTTTGCGGGATCTGCCCCGTGAGCCATCACCTCGCCGCGGGCAAGGCCGTGGACATGCTCGTGGGCGCCCGCACGCTCACGCCCCCGGCGGAGAAGCTGCGCCGCCTGCTCCATGTGGGCCAGATGCTCCAGTCCCACGCCCTGCACTTCTTCCACCTCTCCAGCCCCGATCTGCTCTTCGGGTTCGACTCGGACGTGGCCAGTCGGAACGTCATCGGGGTCATCGCGGCCCACCCCGAACTGGCGGTGCAGGGGGTGAAGCTGCGCAAGTACGGCCAGGAGGTGATCCGCCACATCACCGGCAAGCGTGTCCACGGCGTCGCCGCCATCCCCGGAGGGATGAACAAGGCCCTCAAGGTGGAGGAGCGGGACCTCATGCTCCGGGATATCGGGCAGGTGATCGAGTGGAGCCAGGCAGCGGTGACCCTCAGCCGCCAGGTCTTCGAGGCCAGCGATGAGCACCGGCACCGCTTCGGGGTGTTCCCCTCCAACTACCTGAGCCTGACCGGACCCGCGGGCGAACTGGACTTCTACCACGGGGGCCTCCGCACCCGGGACGCCGAGGGGCGGAGGCTCTTCGACCAGGTGGACTACACCCACTACAACCGCTTCATCCGGGAGGAGGTGAAGCCCTGGTCGTACATGAAGTTCCCCTTCATCATCAGCGAGGGCGCCGAGAACGGCTGGTACCGGGTGGGACCGCTGGCCCGGGTGAACAACTGCGACAGCATCCCCACGCCCTTGGCCGAGGCCGAGCGCCGCAGCTTCCGCGAAGCCGCGGGCGGCGGGATGCAGCACGCCTCCTTGGCCTATCACTGGGCCCGCATGATCGAGATGCTCCACGCCGCCGAGGCGATCGAGCGCCTGCTGAATGATCCCGACATCCTCTGCACCGACCTCGTCGCGCGGGGCGAACGGGCCCTGGAGGGCATCGGCGTCATCGAGGCGCCCCGGGGGACGCTGTTCCACCACTACCGGATCAACGAATCCGACGTCATCGAGAAGGCGAACCTCATCGTCAGCACCACCAACAACAACCAGGCCATGAACGAGGCCGTGCGCCAGGTCGCCGCCCGCTACCTCGACGGGAAGACCCTCACCGAGGGCCTCCTCAACCACATCGAGGTGGCCATCCGCGCCTACGATCCCTGCCTCTCCTGCGCCACCCACGCCCTGGGCCGGATGCCCCTGCAGGTGGAGCTGCGGGACGCGGAGGGGCGGCTGCTGGACCGCCTGGTGAAGGACTCCGACGGCGGGCTGTCCTGCGGAGGGGCCTGATGGGCGCAGTGGTCTTCGGGTACGGGAACCCCAGCCGGGGGGACGATGCCCTGGGGCCCCGCCTACTGGAGCGGGCCACCGCCTGGCTGGCGGAGCGCCCTGGGCTGGACGTGGCCACCGTGGCCGACTTCCAGCTTCAGATCGAGCACGTCCTGGACTTGAAGGACCGGGACCTGGCCCTGTTCCTGGATGCGGATGCCGCCTGCGCGGGGGCCTATGCCTTCGCACCGGTGGGTCCCGCGCGGGATTCCAGCTACAGCACCCACGAGCTGAGCCCGGGGTCCGTGCTGCAGGTCTTCCGCACGGTGGAGGGCCAGCCGCCGCCGCCCGCCTACGTCCTGAGCGTGCGGGGCGAGCAGTTCGACCTGGGCCAGCCCCTCAGCCCGTCCGCGGAGGCCCACCTGGAGGCCGCCTGGACCTTCCTGAGGGGGCTCCTGGAGGATCCCCGTCCCGCTGCGTGGACGGCCAAGCTAGGCTAGGCGCATGCACGAACTGTCGCTCCTGGAGGGCATGGTCGAGGGACTCCAGGCGGAGGCCCGGCGGGAGGGTTTCGCGCGGGTGCACCGGGTCCGGCTGGAGGTGGGCCGGCTCTCGGGGGTCGAGCCGGAGGCGCTGCGCTTCGCCTTCGGGCCCGCCACCGAGGGCACCCTGGCCGAGGGGGCGGAGCTGGTGATCCTCCCAGTGCCGGGCACGGGCCTCTGCCGGGCCTGCGGCGCCGACGTGGAGATCAGCGCCCGCTTCGACCCCTGCCCGGCCTGCGGCGGGGGTTTCGTGGATGTGACCGGCGGCACGGAACTGCGGATCAAGGACATCGACGTTGAGTAGGGGAGGGTGCCCATGTGCACGACCTGCGGCTGCGGCCAGGCGGATCTGAAGCTGGACGGGAGGCCCCACGACCATGCGCATGGCCACACCCATCCCGGCCGCCGCCGCGTGAGCCTGGAGCAGAGCCTCCTCGCCAAGAACGACGCCCTGGCGGCCGGGAACCGCCGGCGCTTCGCCGAGCGCGGCATCCTCGCCCTGAACCTGGTGAGCAGCCCCGGATCGGGCAAGACCACGCTGCTGGAACAGACCATCCTCCGGCTGCGCGGTCGGATCCCCGTGAGCGTCATCGAGGGCGACCAGCAGACGAGCGCGGACGCGGACCGCATCCGCGCCACCGGAGCGCCGGCGCTGCAGATCAACACCGGCAAGGGCTGCCACCTGGACGCCCACATGGTGGGCCACGCCCTGGACCACCTCGACCCCGCGGCAGGGTCCGTGGTGATGATCGAGAACGTGGGCAACCTCGTGTGCCCCGCGGCCTTTGACCTGGGCGAAGCCTGCAAGGTGGTGATCCTCTCTGTCACCGAAGGCGAGGACAAGCCCCTCAAGTATCCGGACATGTTCGCCGCCGCGGGCCTGATGCTGCTCAGCAAGGTGGACCTGCTGCCCCACCTGCGCTTCGATGCGGAGCGCTGCATCGCCGCTGCCCGCCGGATCCGGCCGGACCTCGAGGTGCTGCGCGTCTCCGCCGAGACCGGCGAAGGCCTGGACGCCTGGATCGGCTGGATCGAGGCCCGCCGGTCCGCCGCGCAGACGGCCTGATGCCGCGGCTCCACATCGCCGTCGAGGGCATCGTCCAGGGCGTGGGCTTCCGGCCCGCGGTGTTCCGGATGGCCGAGGCCCGGGGCCTGACAGGGTGGGTGCGGAACCGGCCGGAGGGCGTGGAGCTGGAAATCCAGGGACCGGCGGCGGCCACGGAGGATTTCCTGCGGGCCCTGCGGGACGAGGTGCCGCCGCCGGCCCGCGTGGACCGGATCGCCTCCCGGCGGATCACCGAGCAGACGGAGGACACCGCCTTCGAGATCCGCGAGAGCGGGGCGGGGGCGACCGTCCGCCCCGTGGTGCCGCCGGATCTGGCCACCTGCCCCGAGTGCGCCCGGGAGATGGCCACCCCTGGAGAGCGTCGCCATCGCTATCCCTTCACCAACTGCACCTACTGCGGGCCCCGCTACACGATCATCGAGGGCCTGCCCTACGACCGGCGCCTCACCACCATGAAGGGCTTCCCCCTCTGTCCCGACTGCGCCCGGGAATACGGCGATCCCCGGGACCGCCGCTTCCACGCCCAGCCTGTGGCCTGCCCGGTGTGCGGACCGCGGCTTCACCTGGCGGCCCCGGACGGGGCTCCCTGGGCCGAGGGCGAGGCGGCCCTCCAGGGGGCGGCGGAGGTCCTTCGGGAAGGGCGGATCCTCGCCCTCAAGGGTCTGGGGGGCTACCAGCTGCTGGCGGATGCGGCCTCCGATGCGGCGCTGGCGAAACTGCGCCAGCGCAAGCGCCGGGGGGAGAAGCCCCTTGCCGTGATGTTCCCGGACCTGCCCTCGCTCCAGGCCGCCTGCGAGGCCGGGGAGGCGGAGGCGGCGCTGCTGCAGTCCCCCGAGGCGCCGATCCTGCTCCTGCGGCGGCGACCCGGAGCGGCCGTGTCCGCGTCCGTGGCGCCCGGAAATCCCCGCCTGGGGGCCTTCCTGCCCTATACGCCGCTGCACCGCCTCCTGCTGGAGGCCGTGGGGGGGGCCGTGGTCTGCACCTCCGGGAACCTCAGCGACGAGCCCATGGCCTTCAGGGACGATGAGGCCCGCGTCCGGCTGGGCTGCCTGGCGGACACCTTCCTGGTCCACGACCGGCCCATCCTGCGCCCCGTGGACGATTCGGTGCTGCGCCTGGACGGGGACGGCCCCACCTTCCTGCGCCGGGCCCGGGGCTACGCACCCCTGGCCGCGCCCCTGGGCGACGGCGGCCCGTCCGTGCTGGCCCTGGGCGGGCACCAGAAGAACACGGTGGCCCTGCTCGCGGGGGGCCAGGTGGTGCTGAGCCAGCACCTGGGGGACCTCACCAGCGTCGACGGCGCCGAGCTGCTGGCCCGTACAGTGGAGGATCTCCTCGCCTTCTTCAGGGTCCGGCCCGAGCGCCTGGCCTGCGACCTGCATCCGGATTACGCCAGCACGCGCCTGGCCGAGCGGCTGGCGGCCGAGTGGGGGCTGCCGCTGATCCGCGTCCAGCACCACCACGCCCACGGCGCCGCCTGCGCCGCGGAGCACGGCCTGCCGGGGCCGGTGCTGGCCCTGGCCTGGGATGGCACGGGCTACGGCGCCGACGGCACGATCTGGGGGGGCGAGGCCCTGGTGGTGACGGGCGCCGCCTTCCGCCGCGTGGGCCACCTGCGCCCCTTTCCGTTGCCCGGCGGCGACGCCGCGGTGCGGGATCCGAAGCGCAGCGCCCTGGGCCTGGCGACCGCCGTCCTCGGGCCCGGGGCCGTTCCGGGGTCCCTTCTCGCAGCCTTCGAAGCGGCGGAGCTGGGCGTCCTCCAGGCCATGCTGGCCCGGGACCTGAACTGCCCGCAGACCTCCAGCCTCGGCCGCCTCTTCGACGCCGTGGCGGCCCTGGCGGGGATCCGGGAGCGGCGAGGTTTCGAGGGCCAAGCGGCCATGGAGCTGGAGTTCGCGGCGGAGCAGGCCGCGCCCGGGCACGCCTACGGCTGGGCCTTCTCCGGGCAGGAGGTGCGCGTGGCGGATCCCGTCCCCCTGGTGGCGGAACTGCTGCGGGACCGGGCCGCCGGCGCGGCGCCGGAGACCGTGGCCCGCCGCTTCCACGCGGCCCTGGCGGACCTGGCCCTGGCCTGGGCGCGCCATGCGGGCCTGCGGGACGTGGTGCTGGCCGGCGGCTGCTTCCAGAACGCCCTGCTGACGGCCCTGGTGACGGCGCGGCTCTCGGAGGCGGGCTTCCGCGTCCACCGCCACCGCCGCTTCCCGCCCAACGACGGCTCCATCGCCCTGGGGCAGGCGGCGGTGGCGGCCGCTACAGCCTGAAGCCCTCCACGGCGGAGCGGAGCCCTTCGGCCACCTGGGCCAGATCCGCGGCGGTGCGGGTGATCTCCTGGACCGTGGCGGAGAGTTCGTGGGTGGCCGAGGCGTTTTGGGCCAGCTGCGCGTTGTTCTCTGCCACCAGCACGTTCACCTCGGCGCTGGTGTCCGACTGGGCCCTGGCCGCCGCGCCGATGCCCTGGAACTGGCCGGCCACATCCGCGATGCGCTGCCGGATGTCGTCCAGGCTGCCCAGGGTGGTGTCCACGCCCTGCACACCGGCCTCCACCGCCTCCTGGGTGCGCTGGATGAGCTGCTCGATCTCGCCCGCGGCGCTGCGGGAGCGGTCGGCGAGCTTGCGGACCTCCTCGGCCACCACGGCGAAGCCCTTGCCCATGGCTCCGGCCTTGGCGGCCTCGATGGCGGCGTTGAGCGAGAGCAGGTTGGTCTGGCGGGCGATCTCCTGGATCACCGTCACGGCCTTGACGATCTCCGCCGTGGCCCCGCGGATGTCCGCGATGCCCCGGGCCGCGGTCTCGCCGGCCTCGGCGCTGCGCGCGGTGGCGGCCACGGCACCCTGGGTCTCCCGCGCCGAGTCGCTCACATGGTCGGCCACGTCCGAGGCCCGGGCCTTCAGCTGGGCCATGGCGTCGTTCACCTGCTCCCCGGAGACGCGGAGCCGTTCGCTCACTTCGGCGATCTGGCCCACGGCGCGGGCCATCTCGTCGGAGGAGGCGGCCAGCTCGGTGGAGCCGGCGGCCACCCGCTCGCTGAAGGCGGCGAACTCCTTGATGGTGCCGTGGAGCTGGGCATTGTAGGCGTTGAAGGCCTGGGCCACCTCGCCGACCTCGTCCTGGGTGAGGACGGGCAGGCGCAGGGTGAGGTCGGAGGTGCGGAGCCCCTGGGCCATGGCGAGGATGGGCGCCGAGACCCCGCGGGCCATGGCCAGGCTGGCCATGATCACGAGGATGGCGAGGATGGCCAGGGGGACGGCCGAGGACAGCGCCAGGGTGCGCAGTTCGGTCTGGACGTCGTCCACGTAGACTCCAGTGGCCAGGTCCCAGCCCCACGGGGCGAAGCGGCGGATGTAGCTGATCTTGGCGCGGACCTTCCCGCCGGGGAGCACCTGGTCGTAGTCCACGAAGCCGCCCTGGGCGTTGCCCGCGGCCTCGTCCATGGCGGCGAAGTGGCGCTTGCCGTTCGCGTCCTTGGTCTGGCTGAGATCCTTCCCGTTCAGCTCGGGCTTGATCGGGTGGGCCACCATTCGAGGGCCCGGAGCCTGGATCCAGAGGTAGTTGTCGCCGTCGTAGCGCATGGCCAGGATGTCGCCCGTGGCCTGCTGCTGGGCCTGCTCACGGGTCAGTTCGCCCTTCTGGACCCGGGTCTCGAGCCCCTGGACCAGGTTGTGGGCCGCCTCGACCACCTGCCGGGCCCCGTCCTTCTTCGCCTCCAGGTAGCGCCGCCCGAAGGCGGGCAGGAGGTAGGCGTAGACCACCAGCAGGAAGATGCCCAGGGGCGCCAGGCCCAGCACCAGCGTCTTGTGGTAGATGGAGAGCCGCTTGAGCATGTCGTCTCCAGATGAAGGGGCTGATGGGTACTGTCTTCGGCAACTCCTTGCCGGGCCGTGATTTCAGACCTCCCTGGAGGGGCCCCGGAATCGGGGCTTGGTCCCGGATCCCCCCACCCGGTTTCAGGGGCAGCGGTAGACCAGGGCGTTGATGTTCATGCCCGCGCCCACGGAGGCGAACACCACGTGATCGCCCCGCTTCAGGGCCTGGCCCTCGAGCTTCCCCTTCAGGATCAGGTCGAGGAGGGTGGGCACCGTGGCCACCGAGCTGTTGCCCAGCCAGGACACGGTCATGGGCATGATCCCCGCCGGCACCTCCGCCACGCCGTAGCGCTTGAAGAGCCGCTTGAGGATGGCCTCGTCCATCTTCCCGTTGGCCTGGTGGATGAGCACCTTGTCCACCTGGGCCAGGGTGAGCCCCGCCCGCTCGAGGCTCTGCTGGACGACTCCGGGCACCGTGGCGAGGGCGTACTCGTAGAGCGCGCGGCCCTTCATCTTGAGGTAGAGCGGCTCGTCCGCGGTCCCGGGCCGGAAGGGCCGGTCCATCCACAGCAGCCCGGCCTGCGCCAGGGTATCGGACCGGGTGGCATGCGAGAGGATGCCCACCCGTTCCGCATGGACCTGGGCCTCTAGCACCACCGCGCCGGCGCCATCCGCGTAGATCATGCTGTCCCGGTCGGAGGGATCGCAGACCCGCGAGAGGGTTTCGGCGCCGATGACCAGGGCCCGCTGCGCATCCCCGGAGCGCAGGTAGTAGTCGGATTGGATCACGCCCTGGAGCCAGCCGGGGCAGCCGAAGGGCAGGTCGTAGGCCACGCAGGCGGGATTGGCGATGCGGAGCCTCGCCTTGACCCGGGCCGCCAGGGTCGGGACGAAATCCGACCGCCGATGGTCCGATTTCACGTCCCCGAAATTGTGGGCGACGATGACATAGTCCAGCGTCTCGGGATCGATCCCGGCCGAGGTCACCGCCTGGGCTCCGGCCTCGAAGGCGAGGTCTGAGGCCACCTGGTCGTCCGCGGCGTAGCGGCGCTCGGAGATGCCGGTGATCTCCTGGAACTTGGCGACGATCCGCGCCGTCTCGCCGGCGGGGTACGGCTGGCCGTAGTCCTGGAAGAAGGTGTGACCGAGAAAGGCCTCGTTGGGGACCTTCCGGCCGGGGATGCAGCTTCCGGTGCCCGTGATGACGGTTTGTGGCTGAGCCATCCCTTCCTCCCCAGGCCGGCGAGTCCGTCGGTCCCTAAGGAATAATCGATTCCTGCCCGCTTCCAAGGGGTTTCTGCACCCATGGCGGAATGGGGGCGGCCCGGGTGACGAACCGTCAGGTTCCGGCAGGGACGGGCTGGGCGGACCGCCCCGCGAGGCCGTACCAGGCGATGACGCCCAGCGTGATCGCGCCGCCCAGGAGGGCCCAGGGGGAGGGCCGCTCGCCGATGCCGAGGAACACCCAGACCGGGTTGAACACGGCCTCCAGGGTGCCGGTCACCACGGCGGCCGTGGCGGAGAGGTGCCGCATGCCGGCGTTGAAGAGGAGGTAGGCCACGCCGATCTGGAAGGCGCCCAGGTAGAGGAGGATGGCGGACTGGGGCAGGGTGGGGTGGAAGCTGGGCAGGGCCAGGGGCGCGCAGAGCAGGGCCACCAGCAGGTTGCCGGCCACGATGGATCCGATGGGATCCTGCCCCGGGTTGCGCTGCCCCCGCAGCTTCAGCGTGAGGGTGAAGAGGGCCAGGCAGAGGCCCGCGGCCACGCCGAGCAGGTTTCCCGCCAGGCGGCCGGCCTGCAGGCGGCCCACGAAGAAGAGGGCCATGGCCCCCAGGGTGAGGCCCACGGCCGCGAGGTCCCGCCCGTGGAGGCGGCGCCCGAAGACCCACGGCTCCAGGAACACCAGGTAGATGGGGGCGGAGAACTGCAGGAAGATCGCGTTGGCCGCGGTGGTGAGCTTGGTGGCGGCCACGAAGCAGACCAGCACGCCCGCGTAGGCCGCGGCGCAGGCCCAGCCGAGCGCATCCAGGCGCAGCGCGGAGCCCCGTCCGCGCCAGAGCACCACCGCCGCGATGACCAGGGCCGCCACCAGGCTCCGGGCCCCGGCGATCTGGAGGGCGCCCAGGGGCAGCACCTTGATGAAGAGGCCGCTGGAGCTCCAGAGCAGGGCGGCGGCGGCCACCAGGGCCGCGCCGCGGCGGGGGTTCTCGGTCCGTTCCATGGGTCCATTGGACCATGGGCGGCTTGTGACCCCCGTTCGGCCGCGCCGGACCTACCCTTCCGGCGGGAGGTCCCCATGTGCCTCGGCGTGCCCGGCCGGATCCTCGACGTGCAGGAGGGCCCCCTGCGGCTGGGGCGGGTGGCCTTCGGCCCCACGGTGAAGGAGGTGAGCCTGGCCTGCGTGCCCGAGGCGGCGCCGGGCGAGTGGGTGGTGGTCCACGCAGGCCTGGCCCTGGAGCGGCTGGACGAGGCGGAGGCCCGGCGCGTCTTCGAGAGCCTGGCCGAGCTGGAGGCGGGCTGGGAGGCCCAGCCGTGAAATTCGTGGAGGAGTACCGCGACGGCGCCGCGGCGCGCACCCTGGCCGAGGCCATCCGGCGCAAGGTGACGCGGCCCTGGACCCTCATGGAGGTCTGCGGCGGCCAGACCCACAGCATCGTGCGCTACGGCCTGGACGAGCTGCTGCCGCAGGAGGTGAGCCTCATCCATGGCCCCGGCTGCCCCGTCTGCGTCACGCCCGTGGCCCTCATCGACCAGGCCCTGGCCATCGCCGCGCGGCCGGAGGTCACCTTCTGCTCCTTCGGCGACATGCTGCGGGTGCCCGGGAGCGCGGAGGATCTCTTCGCCGTGAAGAGCCGCGGCGCCGACGTGCGCGTGGTCTACTCGCCCCTGGACGCCCTGGCCCTGGCCCGGGAGCTGCCGGACCGCGAGGTGGTGTTCTTCGCCGTGGGCTTCGAGACCACGGCTCCCGCCAACGCCCTGGCCGTGGCCCAGGCGGCGCGGGAGGGCCTGGCGAACTTCTCCGTTCTCGTCTCCCACGTCCGCGTCCCGCCCGCGCTGGAGGCCATCCTCGCCTCCCCGCAGCGCCGGGTGGACGCCTTCCTGGCCGCGGGCCACGTCTGCGCCATCATGGGCACCGAAGAGTACGTGCCCCTGGCGGCCAGGCACCGCGTCCCCATCGTGGTGACGGCCTTCGAGCCCGTGGACCTGCTCCAGGGCATCCTCATGGCCGTGAGCCAGCTGGAGGAGGGCCGCGCCGAGGTGGAGAACCAGTACGCGCGGCTGGTGCAGGGAGGCGGCAACCGGCCCGCCCAGGCCCTCATCCGGGAAGTCTTCCAGGTGGTGGACCGCACCTGGCGCGGCATCGGCGGCATCCCGGACAGCGGCTTCGGCCTGCGTCCGGCCTACGCCCGCTTCGACGCGGCCCGGCGCTTCGGCGTGGGGGACCTGGGCGGGGCGGAGTCGCCGGATTGCCGGAGCGGCCTCGTGCTCCAGGGCCTGCTGAAGCCGCGTGACTGCCCGGCCTTCGGGCAGGCCTGCACGCCGGACCATCCCCTGGGCGCCACCATGGTGTCCTCCGAGGGGGCCTGCGCCGCCTACTTCCGCTACCGCCGCTTCGCGCCCCTGGAGACGCCGTGAGCCTGGATCCCTTCGCCCTGAGCTGCCCCCGCCCCCTGCGGCACGACACGGTCCAGATGGCCCACGGCGGGGGCGGGCGCCTGATGAAGGAGCTCATCGAGGGCGTGTTCCTGCCCTCCCTGGGGACCGATCCCGCGGGCCTCCACGACAGCGCTGTCCTGGAGACCGGGGCCGGGCGGCTGGCCTTCACCACGGACGGCTTCGTGGTGCATCCGCGCCGCTTCCCCGGCGGCGATCTGGGCGAACTGGCGGTGTACGGCACGGTGAACGACCTGGCCATGGCCGGGGCCCGGCCCCTGGCCCTCTCCGCGGCTTTCATCCTGGAGGAGGGCCTGCCCCTCGACGAGCTGGCGGGCCTCGTGGCCTCGCTCCGGGCCGCCGCGGACCGCTGCGGCGTGCGGGTGGTCACCGGCGACACCAAGGTGGTGGACCGGGGCAAGGGCGACGGCCTCTTCATCACCACCACGGGCGTGGGCCTGGTGCCTCCGGGCGTGGACATCCATCCCCGCCGGGTGCGGCCCGGCGACGCCGTACTCGTCACCGGGGACCTGGGCCGCCACGGCATCGCCGTAATGTCGGTGCGGGAGGGCCTGGCCTTCGAGAGCCCCGTCGCCAGCGACTGCGGGCCCGTGCACCACCTTGCCGCGGCGCTGGTGGACGCGGGCCTGGACATCCACTGTCTCAGGGACCCCACCCGGGGCGGCCTGGCCTCGGTGCTCAACGAGATTGCGGAGGCCGCGGGTGTGGCCATCGAGGCCCGGGAGGAGGCCGTGCCCGTGGACGAGGCCGTGGCGGCGGCCTGCGAGATCCTGGGCCTGGATCCCCTCTACGTGGCCTGCGAGGGCCGCATGGTGGCCTTCCTGCCTGAGGATCAGGCGGCGCGGGCCCTGGAGCTGGTGCGGGCCCATCCCGAAGGCGCCGGGGCGGCGGTCGTGGGTCGCGTCCTCGCAGGGCCCGCCGGCCGCGTGACCCTGCGGACGACGCTGGGCACGGCCCGGCTCCTCGATCTGCTCAGCGGGGAGCAGCTGCCGCGGATCTGCTGAGGTCGGGCCTCAGACCAGCAGCCGCCGCCAGCCGCTGAAGCGGACGCCGCCTTCGAGGCGCACGAGCGCCCAGCAGTCGTCGCCTGCATCGGCGGTCGGGGCGTGCAGGGTGCCGGGGCCGTGGGCGATCCAGTCCCCGGGATGCAGGTGGGCCGGGCCGTCCTGGAGGCCCCCAGCCAGGAGGAGGGTGGTCTCGGTTCCCAGGTGCCGGTGGGCGGGGAAGGTCCGGCCGCCGGGCAGCCGCACCAGGTGCAGGGCGGCGCCGGAGATCGGATCCTTCAGCACGCGGGCGGCCTCGCCGCCCCCTAGGCCGAAGCGGGCCCGGCGCCACTGGCCCTCCGGCGGCAGCAGGGCCAGCAGGCTGTGGGGCAGGGGCCCGCCGTCGGCCTCCAGGGCCGCGTCGGACA